>Ga0326513_10000900_pt1 | contig 24760 bp, 15 predicted proteins | sample 2_2465_0518_D_FD_203654 | JGI IMG/M metagenome (GOLD analysis project Ga0326513, IMG submission 203654) | Bovine rumen microbial communities from UC Davis, California, United States - 2_2465_0518 | ecosystem: Host-associated > Mammals > Digestive system > Stomach > Rumen | place: USA... | reverse complement strand
GCCTGCAGATTCTTTTATCCTAAGTCAAGCCCGGCCAGCCGTCCCGCAGATCAATGGATCCTCTAGCCGTACCCGACCACTCTGCCTGCAGTTCCATGTATTCCGGAGCAGACCCGACTGCTTGGCCGGCAACCCTGGAGAACTCCGCCCATTATGCCAGCTCAATCTGCCTCCGTCTGCCTTCCTGACAGATGGTCCGCCACATCGCCTTCCTGGGACTCGAGAAGGGACAATTTGCAGCTGCGGATGCCCATTCCTCCCTGTGCAAAGAATATTTTGAGATAGAAGGTAAAGCTCATCACTGAGGGAAGTACGATGGAGATTTTCTTCCAGTCCTTCTGGGAACCCGGGATCGAAATGGTCTCGATCGCGTGGGAACCGATGGAGATCGCCATCGGGATCTGGGCAAGGTCATTGTCCAGCTCGGAGCGGACTTCCATCTCGATGAGGTAGGTTCCCCGCTCGTCGATCTGCGCCTCAATGGTGTTCATCGCGCCTCTTTCCGTTTTGATCCGGTCCGCGGGCAGCTCGCATGTCCTGCCGATGTGGACCTTGAGGTCGATGCCGATGTTCTTGTCTTCCTCTTCGCGGACCTGATCGAGTTTGCGGTCAAGATCGGTCTCCCTGCCGTACATTCGCAGGTAAGCCGGCGTGTCGATCAGGAAGCGGCAGATATTGTAAGCGGACCTCTGCAGCTCGCCGCGGGTGATGCGGCCCTCCGCCAGTCCCTGCGCCGTATCGTCGCCGTTGGCGTTCTTCTCGGAGCTGAAGGTGACCATGTAGAGGTCGTTCTGCGCGCGGATCATAGTGGAGGTCTGCTTGATGCTCTCCGGTCCGTTTTCTTCGCTGCCCGCTGCCCACCAGTCTGTCATGACGATGCCGCCAAAGCCGAACTGCCCGCGCAGGATCGTTGTCAAAAGATCGTACTGGGACGCCGTCCAGGCTCCGTTTACCGATCCGTAGGTGGTCATGACCGATGTGGCCGCCCCCTCGCGGACCGCGATCTCGAAGCCTCTGAGGTAGATCTCCCGGAGCGCTCTCTCTGAGATGACGCTGTCCACCTTCATGCGACGGTATTCCTGATTGTTGGCGCAGAAATGCTTTATAGTGCCGGCCGCCATGCTCTCGCGCATTCCGCGAAGCTGCATGACCGCCATTTTGCCCGTGATGAGCGGATCCTCGGAGAAATACTCGAAGTTTCTGCCGTTCAGCGGATGCCTGTGGATGTTCATGCCGGGGCCCAGCAGGGAATCGATGCGGTTCTTGCGCAGCTCCAGTCCCTCCCAGTTGTAGAGCTCCTTGACGATCACATGGTTCCATGTGCAGGCAAGACAGGTCCCGGAGGGCATTGAAAAGGCCTTTGCGCCGCAGTCCATGCGGATCCCGCTGGGTCCGTCAGTGCAGCATCCGAGCGGTATGCCAAAACCCAGAAGCCTGTCAGTGACGCCGCCAAAAGCAGCTGCTGTCCCGGGCGTGACCTTAGGGGAGCACATGCCCTCTCCTCTGGTCAGGCAGATCAGATCCTCATCGGTGAGCTGGGCGAGGAAGGTCTCCATCGATATTTTGCCGTCGCCGACGTCGCAGAGGCGGTAGCCCTTGTCGCCTGTGTAAGCGATCTCTGCGGGCATTCTCTGCGCCCTGCGGGCGAGAGGCGCCACCGTCCTGAGCGGAGCCGGCTCGTAGGAGACCACATAGCCGTTCTCCGAGGAGGGGTCTGCCGCCGGCTTCATCCTGTCAAAGGCGCGTATGGGCGCCATCGCCTCCTCGAGCTGCTCGATGGGGGCTGTGCCGCTGAGCATGATGCTCCCGCACTCCTTCGTGTTCCGGACGCTGTTTCCCATGTGGAACACATAGTTTCCTTCCTCAAGGACCCAGCAGGACTTGAACCCGGTCACGCCGCTGTCGTCGTAGCTGGCGATGGCCTTCACAGGCACTTTGAAGCGCAGATCCTGGTACTGGCCGGGATCGAGGGTGATGGTCTTTCTGTACGCGCACAGGACTCTCACGGGCTTTCCGAGCTTGCCCTGAGGCGCCTCGCAGTAGATCTGGACCACTTCCTTGCCCCTGGCCGCACCGGTGTTGACAACGCGCGCGCGGAAATTGATCGTGTCGTCGCTGATGCTCTGCATGCCCTGTCCGCGGATCTCGAAGGTCGTATAGGAGAGCCCGTATCCGAAGGGGTACATAACCTTCTCTTTGGCAAATGTTTCAAAATATCGATACCCCACATAGATATCCTCTGCATAGAAGTCCCTGTCGGGATCTCCGAAGTTGGCGTCGGAGGGGTAATCGCTCACTTTGTACGCGATGGTGTCGGTCAGCTTGCCGCTGGGGGTAACTTCCCCGGTGAGAACGTCCAGAACGCCGTTTCCGCCCTCCTGACCGCCCTGCCAGATGTAGAGGACTGCAGCCGGGCGATACTTTGACACCCAGTTCATATCGATGATATTGCCCACATTGAGAAGGACGATGGTCCTGGGAAAAGCCGCGCAGACTCTCTCCAGCATCGTCTCCTCCTGGTCTGTGAGGTAATAGCTGCCTCCCTCGGGCTTGTTGTCCTGATCCTCACCGGCGGTCCTGCCGATGATCACAATCGCTGCTTCAGCCTCCTGAGCCGCAGCTGCCACGAGCTCCTGAGAGATGACCATCTCCTCCTGGAACCAGGGCTCCGTTCCCCAGCCGCATCCCTGGTCAAAGGGATGGTCAGGAAGCCAGGCCTCGTAGGCCTTTTCAAGAGAAGGCGCAAGTACATAGGCCTCCCTCTGCAGGATCGCCTCCCTGACGCCTGTCACATAGGAAGTGTTCACCATGCCTCCGGAGCCGGTGCCGCTCTTGTAATACTGAAACTGGCTGCGTCCGAACAGGGCGATGCGGCTGCCCTTTTCAAGGGGAAGCGCGCGGTCCCTGTTTTCGAGCATGACAATGCCTTCCGCCTGCGCCTTGCGGGCGACAGAGGCATAGACCTGTGTGTTAAAAACCATTTCTCTCATTCCGACTCCTTTCCGTGATCTGTGCTGAAGGCAGGCCCATGCGGATCGCCGTTCAGTCCTCCACCATCGACAGGGAGATCCTCTTCTTGGCGGCGTCCACTCCGATCACGGTCACATCTACGACATCACCGACACGCACCACCTCGAGCGGGTGTTTGATGAATTTTTTGCTCATTTTGGAGATGTGGACCAGACCGTCCTGGTGCACGCCGATGTCCACAAAGGCGCCGAAGTCCACAATGTTGCGGACCGTTCCCTTGAGCTTCATGCCGGCCTTAAGGTCCTCCATGGACAGCACGTCGCTGCGAAGGACCGGCGCAGGCATCTCCTCGCGGGGATCGCGCGCGGGCTTCTCGAGCTCCTGCAAGATATCGCGCAGCGTGGGCTCGCCGATCCCGAGCTCTTCGGCCTTCTTCGCCGGGTCTCCCACCATTCTCACCGCCGCCTTGAAGGACTCCCTGTTCATCGAAAGGCCCAGGCCCTTCATCAGGTCTGCGACCGCCTGGTAGCTCTCCGGGTGGACGGACGTCTCGTCGAGGGGCTGGGATCCGCCCCGGATCCGCAGGAAACCCGCGCACTGCTGGAAGGCCTTGGGGCCGAGTCCCGCGACCTTGAGAAGGTCCCTTCTGTTCCTGAAGGCGCCGTTCTCCTCCCTGTAGGAGACGATATTCTTAGCCACAGTCTTGCTGATGCCCGAAATATAGGAAAGCAGGGAGAAGGAGGCCGTATTGAGGTCGACGCCGACCCTGTTGACACACTTCTCAACAACGCCTGTGAGGGCGCCGTCCAGCTTCTTCTGGTTCATGTCGTGCTGATACTGCCCCACGCCGATCGCCTTGGGGTCGATCTTGACCAGCTCCGCAAGGGGGTCCTGAAGCCTTCTGGCGATGGAAGCCGCACTCCTCTGCCCCACGTCGAACTGGGGAAACTCTTCTGTAGCGAGCTTGCTGGCGCTGTAAACAGACGCTCCCGCCTCATTGACGATCACGTACTGCAGCGGTTTTTTCTGTTCCCTGATGAACTCCGTGATCACCTGCTCGGATTCTCTCGAAGCGGTGCCGTTTCCGACACTGATCACAGACACATTGTACTTGCTGACGAGCCTGCTCAGCTCCTGCTTGGCCTCTCTGACCTTGTTCTGCGGCGCTGTGGGGTAAATGACCTTCGTGTCGAGGACCCTGCCCGTGGGATCCACCACTGCCAGCTTACAGCCTGTCCGGAAAGCGGGATCCCATCCCAGGACCACCTTGCCGGCGATGGGCTGCTGCATCAGCAGCTGCTCAAGGTTGGAGGCAAAGACGCGAATGGCGCCGTCTTCCGCCCCCTCCGTCAGCTGGTTTCTCAGCTCTCTCTCGATCGCGGGCGCGATCAGTCTGTCATAGCTGTCCTTGACCGCCGCTTTGATATAAGAAATGGTGTCCGGATCCGGGTTGTTGTTGCCCCTGGTCACCTGTCTCTCCAGATAATAGAGGATATCCTCTGCGGGCGCCGCTATTTTGACAGACAGGAAGTTTTCCTTCTCCCCGCGGTTGATCGCCAGGACCCTGTGTCCCGGGATCCGGCGCAGCGCCTCCTCGTACTCGAAGTACATCTCATAAACATCCCGCCTCTCTTTCTTCCCGGCGGGCGTCTTAGTTTCCTTCTCCTCCGCGTCCTTCGTCTTTTTCTGGGCTTTCTCCGCGGTGATGATCGTTCCCTTGGCCTGGGTCTTCTCGCGGATCCACGCGCGGTAGCGCGCCTCGTCGGAGATCTGCTCCGCGATGATATCCATGGCGCCGGCGATCGCCGCCTCCGCGTCAGCCACCTCCTTCTCCTCGCTCACATACTTCAGGGCTTCCTTCCTGACATCGCTTCCCTTTTTCTGTGCCAAAATATAGTCCGCCAGACCCTGCAGCCCCTTCTCCTTGGCAATCCCTGCGCGCGTCCTTCTCTTGGGCCGGTAGGGAAGGTACAGGTCCTCCACCTCGACCAGCGTCTGCGCCGCCTCGATGGACGCCCTGAGGGCCTTGGTGAGCTTGCCCTGCTCCTCGATGCTCTCCATGACCTTGGTCTTGCGCTCCTCGAGGGAACGCAGGTAAGTCAGGGATTCACCCAGCTCGCGCAGCTGCTCATCGGTGAGGGTTCCCGTCGCTTCTTTCCTGTATCTGGCAATAAAAGGGATCGTATTTCCCTCGTCGATCAGCTTTACAGCCGCCTCTACCTGCCAGTTTTTTACGCCCAGCTTCTGGGCGATCATCTCGTTGATCTGCATGTTTTTTCTGCTCCTTTTACTGATAGATGCTCCTATCATAATATCATATAAGTCGGCTTTCTCCTATTTTTATACCCCGTAATATGGTAAGATGTTTTGAAGGATTCTACCCGGAGGTTCATGAATGAAAACCCTTACATTGAAGAATAAAGCGTCTTATTATTTCAGATTTACCGTTCTGTTTCTGATCATCTCGCTCGTCATCTATCTGCCTTACATCGTCTTCCAGAAGAGCTTTGTATGGGAGCACGACTCCTACACCCAGCATCTCAAGGCGATGATCTACATCTCCAAATGGTACCGCCAGATCCTGCGGTCACTGATCCATCTGGATTTTGGGGCGATCTCCAACTATTCGTTCAGCATTGGCTACGGCTCCGACGCCATGACCTCTCTGGCCTATTACGGCGTGGGCGATCCCTTCTATCTGCTGAGCGCCCTGGTGCCCACCAAATATATCTATCTGTTTTACTGCGCGCTGATCCTGGTCAAGAATTACTGCTCAGGCCTTGCCATGTCCGCACTGTGCCGGTTCCGCTGGCCCTCCCGCGAAAATGACGGCGGCTGCCTTGCAGGCTCCCTGATCTACGTCTTCTGCGGATTTGCTCTGATCACCTGCTTCGGACAGCCCATCTTCCTCAATGCCCTGATCATCTTCCCGCTCGTCCTTCTGGGGATCGAGAAGGTGCGCAGCGGCGGCAGGCCCTGGACATTTATCATTTCCATCTGCCTGGCGACCGTGAGCAATTTCTACTTTATAGTGAGCATCGTGCTCATGGCTGTCATTTACGCGCTGTTCCGCTATTTCCCCATCGCAAGGGGCGAGTTTAAGCGCCGATTCGCCCAGATCGGCGTCATGTTCGCCGCGGGCACTGTGGGCGTCGCCATGGGCGGCGCGATCCTGCTTCCTATGGCCATTACCGTGTTGGGGAACAAGAGAGTCTCTCTTGATCCGACCATCAATCTCTTTTACAAGGAAAGAACCCTTCGCATGCTGCCGCTGGATTTCCTGGCCTGCAACGAAGTGGAATACGGCTCTCTCTGCTATGCGGGACTCGCGCTTCTGTGCGTTTTTCTTCTGTTCAGCGCCAAGGGCTACATAAAGCTGCGCCTGCAGTTCCTTCTGTATTCAGTCCTGCTGTTTCTCCCCGCCTTCGGCTATCTGACAAACGGCTTCTCCTATCCGATCAACCGCTGGTGCTGGGCCTATTCAGCGCTGGTGGCCATGATCGTCGCCGAGATGTGGCCCCTGCTCTTTACGCTTACCGGTTTGCAGAAAAAAGTGATGGTCGTCGGCCTCACTCTCTATTTTGCCGTGTGCTTCATCATCGCGAGAGACCTTGAATTCAATTTCCTTGTGCCGGTCATCCTCACCTGCCTCACGATGCTCTATCTGTTCTTCTCTCAAAAAGAGCAGTTTGAGGCCCCTGTATCTGAGGAACCCGAGGAGCCCAAGGCGGCCCGCCGCAGGGAAGCCCGTTTCCGCCGCGCGCAGCGCGGGATCCTTCTGCTGACGGTTCTAAGCATCTGCTTCAACGGCGTCTACAAGAACTGGCCGCGGTTTAATGACCGCATCGCCTCCTACAAGGACCTTGTCGCCCTTGCGCCCTTCAGGACAGGCCTTGGCGCCTCTCCCGCCAACGACCGGAACATGTGGCTCAACGACACTTCACAGATCTCCGGCGCGATCAAATACGACGGGACATCCTTCGTAAGGGTTTCCAACACGGAGCCCGGCTACTGGTACCAGAACACGTCTATCCTGAACGGCCTCTCCACCACCCAGTCCTTCTGGAGCGTGAACAGCCCCTATGTGCTGGACTATCTGGACGCTCTCGCGGTTTCCGACGTCAACAACAACGCGTGGCAGTTCACCAATCTCGACAACCGCGCGATCCTGAACGAACTGGCCTCCGTCAGCTATCTTTACTGCCTGCACCCGGAGAAGCTCCCCACGGGCTATTCCGACACCTCGCTGGACGCCGACACGGCCAACTCGGTCTACAGTAATACTATGCCGCTCTCCATGGGCTACACCTATGACCGCACGATCAGCCGCGAGCAGTTCGATGCCCTCACCCCGGCCCAGAGGCAGGAGATCCTTCTGACCCACGCCGTGACAGAAACTCCCGCCTCCCTTCAGGACACCCGCTCTGCCGATGAACTTGCGGCGGATCTCGAGTGCAGGACTCTGCCCTATACCGTGGAGCTGACCAGCGGCAAGATCGCACATCCCGACGATAACACCTTTGTCGCTCTCGACGGCAACTGTACCATTACGCTGACTTTTGACCCGGTCGCCGCCGGAGAGCTGTATCTCTCCATGAAGAACATCCAGTTCCGGGAGACCTACATGTACGATCTCTATACGGACGACCCGGAGATCGATCCGGAGAACCGTTACACTTCCGAGATGTTTAATAACAAGCTCTCGCCCTATGAGCGATATGAGCTCTACATGGCTAAACAGAAAGCTTACCCCGCGAAAAACATCAAGCTCGGCGCCACATTCTGCAGCAACGGAAAGAAAGTGACCTCCAATGAGGTCAATTACATCCTCCCGAGCGACGAGCAGTTCTACTCCGGCCGCCAGGACTTCATGCTCAATTCCTACACGATCGACCAGCCTATCGATTCGATCGTGCTCAAATTCCCCGGCAGGGGCGTATACCGCTTTGACGAGCTGTCGGTCGTCTCTGAACCGCTGACTTCCTATGAGGCCAAAACATCGCAGCTCGCCGCCGAGTCGCTTGAAAATGTGCAGATCCACCAGAACAAGAGCAGCTACGTATCCACCGGCGTTACAGGCGAGATCACCGTCTCCGCCACCAAGCTCCTGTGCCTGACGATCCCCTACTCGACGGGATGGAAGGCCTATGTGGACGGCAGCCCGGCAGTCCTGGAAAATGTCAACCTGATGTTCTCCGGCCTGTGGCTCACTCCCGGTCATCACACCATCGAGCTCCGCTACGAGACTCCGGGACTCCTCTACGGCATATGCCTCACAGCGGCAGGCCTGCTGCTGTTCCTCTTCTGGATGATCATGACGCACCGTTCCGGCAAAAAGCACCGCTGGGAAGAAACGGAAAGCGCTGCGGAGGTTAGCGAAGAGGCTCCGGAGAGCGCGGAACCGGTTACCGAAGAAGCGGCTCCGGCTCCTGAAACGCCTCAAAAAGAAAGTTAAACGCCACAAAAAAGGCGGCACCGCGTGGTGCCGCCTCATTTTTTTTCCATTTCCATTAATCTTCAATGATCCTGGTCGCCCAGACAGCATTTCTGTCGCTGAGCTCCTTCGTGATGATCCCATACTGGCTGCTGTAAGCCTCGACGGTCTTGCCGTCTCCCGCATACATAGCCACATGGAAAACATATCCGTTTCTTGCAAAGAAGATCAGATCTCCCGGCGCCGCGTCGCTGACAGGGATCTGTGTTCCCACTCTCGACTGCGCAGCCGCAACTCTCGGAAGCTTGTATCCAAACATCGAATACAGAGTCTGCACAAAACCGGAGCAATCCGCTCCGTGCGTCAGGCTGGTTCCGCCCCAGACATAAGGATTTCCGACGCAGGAAAGAGCCTTTTCCAGGATCTTCTCTCTGACCTCATTATATTTCGCGCCTTCCTTGACAGATGTCAAAGAATAGTAGATCGCTTTGTTCTCCTCAGGAACGATTATTTCCTTGGCAGTGGACAGTGAGGATTCACCTTCCTTTTCGATCTTCGCCTTGGCCGCTCCGCTTCGGTCCAGATCTCCGGCGTGAACAAATCCTCTCACATCACCGGACTCCACGAACAGCCATCCCTCACCGGCGTCCTCGATCACATAGACGAGGTCTCCTTCCTTAAGGCTTCCGACCGCGCGGAGGTCATCACTGCGTTCTTCCATAACGTCCATATCGGACTTCGCCAGAGCCGCCTCCGCCTTGATCACAGTATCCTGTGTGGTGATCCTGCGGAAGTTATAGGCTTTATTCTCATAATAGGGAACGAGATCCTGTGCCGTGAAGAAATAGGACTCCTTGGATATTCCGTTCGGAAGCATCTTGGAAATACGCTCCGCCTGCTTTTCAAGGTACTCCTCGATCTCGCCGGCTTCTTCGCCCCGGATCAGATCCTCCGCCCGGACAAATCCCCGGGCATTACCGGATTCCACATAGATCCAGCCGTCGTCCTCTTCCTCGAGCTCATACAGGACGCCGTTCTTGACAATGGAACCGACAACCTTCGCATTGTCATCCCGCTCCTCGAGAATGTCCATTTCATGAGCGCTGAACGCAATGACCTTGTCGACAGTCGTAAAACGGAAGTCCTTCCGGATCGTGGGGAGATCATAAACGATGTGCTGCTGCGCGATCAGATCCTCATTTGTTCCGTCGTAATTCTCGGCCTCCTCGTATCCCTCCGGCTGATCATTTTCATCTACCTTCGTGACCTCGATCGTCGCTGCAGCCGCCGCAGTCATACCGGTATTGCCTTCCGGCGACGCCGGCTCCGTAGTCTGCGCATACTCATTCGAAGTCATTCCGATCCCACTCGAGGTCATTCCGATCCCGCTGGAAGTCTTTCCGGTTCCGCCGCCTTCATCAACTGGCTTCGCAGGGGTATTTCCTCCGCCGTTATCGGGATCATCAGGATTGTCGGGATCAGGATTCGGGTCGGGATCCGGGTCGGGATCTGGATCCGGGTCGGGATCTGGATCCGGGGCAGGGTCAGGATCCGGTTCAGGCTCTGGCTCCGGTTCAGGCTCTGGCTCTGGTTCGGGCTCTGGCTCCGGTTCAGGCTCAGGTTCTTCCTCAGCAGCCCCTTCGTAATTTCCCGTGTTTCCGTTTCCCGCATCCTCTGCAAACACCGAATAAGCAGGCGCCGCCAGAGTTCCTGTCACGACCATCGCGGACAAGATCAAAATTTTAAACCTTTTCAGTAATTCTCTCTTCTTCACGTCGCCTCCGGTTCTGTTAAAGGTTTAAAACTCCCTTAACAGGGCTTCTTGAAAAATAATTACGCATTTGTTGACTATATAACACTATTTTGTCATATAGCATTCATAATTATAACACCGTGTTTTATATTTGCCAAGTATGCGACATAAGAATGTAAATACCTCTATAAAAAAAGGTCACTATCTGCGCTCCGGCACTTTCTGAAACCGGAGTTTGGAAATGTAGTAACTGCCCTTTTCCTCAGTGCTGTACTCCCCGTTCATCTCCGACATCAGTCTCGTTATGATCCTGTACCCGAAACCGGTGCTCTCCGGTTTGTCCTCTTCAAAAACCCGGACCGCATTTATAAACTGAACCTCGACAAACCCTCCCTTATCCCTGCAGGAGATCAACACTTCTGCATCGCGCTTCGCATATTTCATGATATTGGACAAAAGGTTGCTGAATACCCTGCTGACACTTTCCCTCTGGATCCGGATCATGCTGTTCCCGTAACTGACATCTGAGCGCACATGGAACCCTTCTCCCTCAAGATATGTCAGCGCGTCACTTATATATCCGTTCAAAATATCGTATGCCGGGATCTCCTGGATCTCCTTTTCGAAGAATCCCTGCATCATCACATAGTTGAAGTTCTTGTCCATGAGCTCCTTGAGCCGCACCGATTTTTCTCTCGCCTTCATCAGGTACTGCTCCGCCTGCGGTTCCTTACCCTGGATCTCCGCTTCGGCAAAGTCCAGATACATGATCAGCGATGTGAGGGGCGTCCTGAGATCATGGGCGATCTCCGCCACCATCAGGCGGTTGCTTTTTTCAAGCCGTTCGATCGTCAGGAGCTGATTCTGCATGCTCTTCCTGAATTCATCGACGCTCTCCGCCAGTGTCGTGATCTCGCTGCTTCCCTTGATCGTGATCTCTCTGGTCAGGTCTCCGCCCTCCAGAACATGGATCTCCTCATTGACCGTGTGTATATAATCCACTTCCCTCCGGATCGCGACAAACATTATTCCAAAAAACAGCAGAAGGGACAGGGCCGCCTCCCCTGTAAGGATCCTCCAATAGGAGCCGTACAGCTTATAGAACAATACGTCCGCCTCCACATCGGCAAACCGGATCCTGACGGCTCTCTCCTTGTCGCGCCCGGTCTCTTCCACTATGTAGTTCCTTTTGCTCATATCAAAAATAGAGCTGAATACAAGCTGTTCGTTAGCAAACACCTCCATATCCACCTCTCCGATCTTCTCGCACCAATTCATAACTGTCGCCGGAATTCACATCGTTTTCCTGAATATACTGCTCCAAGCTCTGCACCGTCTTTTCTTCGATGCCCCGTTTCGTCTGCTCATATATAATGTGGTTGCCGATATTATTTAAAATAGCAAAGAAGCCCACAGCCACCACCAACGCGAGAGTGATCAGGACACTGAGCTTCTTCATGATCGTCCATTTATTCACTTACAAACCGGTATCCTCTCCCCCATTCCGTACGGATATAGGTTGGATGCCTCGGATCATCCTCGATCGCCATCCGCAGCCTGCGGATGTGGACCATTACCGTATTATTTGCATCATAGAAATACGGCTTCTCCCAGACACTTTCATAAATGTTCTGTATCGAAAAGATTTTGTTCCGGTACTGCATGAGCAGTTTGAGGATCTTGTACTCAATATCCGTCATACTGATCAGCTCCCCGTCCTTGAGCACTTCATTGAATTCCTTGCTGACACGGAAGCAGCCGGCCTCCAGATACTGCTCCTGCGTCTGAACCTGCTCCTTGCCTCTGTATTTCTCATAGCGGCGAAGCAAAGCCCGGATCCTTGCGAGCAGCTCTTCCTGAAAGAAAGGCTTGACTAGATAGTCGTCTCCCCCTGCCTTAAACCCTTCCGTTTTCTCATGAACAGCGCCCTTTGCTGTGAGAAACAGCACCGGCGCCAGAGAGACCTGGCGGATCCTTCGGCAGACCTCATATCCGTCGATGTCCGGCAGCATGATATCCAATATGATCAGGTCCGGATTCTGGGAGACCTGTTCAAGCGCTTCCTTTCCCGTCGATGCCTGCAGCGTCCTGAACCCTTCTCTCCCAAGCAAAATAGTAACAACTTCCCTGATGTCCTGATCGTCCTCTACAATCAAAATCGTATCCTTCATTGACGCCCCTTAAGACTCTCCGAATTACAATACACTCTTTAGTTATCAGTTCCACAGCCATTATACCTTATCTTCACGGCTAATTCCAGCCATGCGAAAAGGGATGCCGAACGATCTGCCCAACATCCCTTTTCAGTGATTTTTGTCCAATGGATTGTACCTCCTAGTTCAAAAATTTACATTGATTAGGTCAATATTCAGTTGTACTTTGGACTGTACCTCCTTTGGATTATTTGATACTTTTATTATACTCTCCAGCCGTCTATTGTCAATTAATTTGACTAATCTCGTTGTATAAACTGAATTTTCAGTCTTTTGCGGACAATTTTGCCTTTTCTGTCCTTGTGTGAAAGACGGTCTTCACCCTTCAGAGCGCAATAAGGGAGCTCTCACTTATAGAACTGCATTAAAAGGGGGAGCGCATTTTGCGCTCCCCCTTCGGGTATTGCCTTTTTCGTGATCCTGCGGGATCATCTCTTGTTGCTGCGTCTCCAGATATGCATCTTCTCTGCCTCTGCGATCAGCTGATCTCTGAACTGAGGATGTGCGATATTGATGAGATCCTCTGCTCTCTGCCATGTCGTGCGGCCCTTCATCATTGCGATACCGTACTCTGTTACGAGATACATGGTGTTTGCGCGGGTATCGGTCACGATACTGCCGTTGGACAGTGTGGGACGAATACGGCTCACAAGATTCCCCTGCTTATCCGTGAAAGTGGAGGACATGCAGATAAAGGACTTGCCGCCCTTGGAAGCCATTGCGCCGATCACGAAGTCAAGCTGTCCGCCTGCGCCGGAGATGTTCTTGGTGCCTGCGCTCTCCGCGTTGACCTGGCCGAACAGGTCACAGTCAACTGCGTTGTTGATGGAGATAAAGTTGTCGAGCGCTCCGATCTGTGCGGCATTGTTGACATAATCAACCGATGTGCTCATGCACTCCGGGTTGCCGTCCAGATAGTCGTACATCTTCTTCGTGCCTGCGCCGAACGCATAAGTCTGAAGGCCTTTGTTGATGTTCTTGTGCGCGCCGGTGATCTTGCCGGCTTCCGCCATATCCACGAAAGCATCTACATACATCTCTGTGTGGATACCCAGATCCTTGAGGTCAGACTCCGCGATCATCTTTCCGATGGCGTTGGGCATTCCGCCGATGCCGAGCTGCAGGCATGCACCGTTGGGGATCCGGTCCACGACCAGCTGTGCGACAGCCTTGTCCACGTCTGTGCCGGGCTTTGCCGGAGGCATAGCGTCGATGGGGGTATTGTCGCCTTCGACGATCATATCAACTTCGCTGATATGCACATATGCTTTCCTGTCGCCCATGCAGATCGGCATGCTCTCGTTGACTTCCACGATAACTTTCTTCGCCATCTGGACTACTGCGTAGGTGTGGCTCGCACTGGGACCCAGGTTAAAATATCCATGTCTGTCCATGGGGCCGACCTGAAGGATCGCCACATCCAGCGGATCCTCTCTGTCCAGATAATAGCGGGGAAGCTCGGAATACTTCAGCGGGCCGTAGAAGCTCAGTCCGGTAGAAGCAGCCTTTCTCTCGACGCCGCCCATATGCCAGCTGTTCCAGATGAAATGCTCCTGGGGATTCTCTATTTTGAAAATTTCCGGTACGTGCATCAGAATGCCGCCGTAGATCTTCACGTCGTGCATTTCAGGCATTCTCTTGGCAAGCTCTCTGTCCACTGCGACGTTTGTCGTAGCGCACCAGCCGTAATCAACCCAGTCGCCGTCCTTAACCACTGCGGCGGCCTGCGCTGCAGTCACCAGCTTCTGCTGATATTCTTCTGCATAACTCATTTTTCTTCCTCCGATCCTTGTTGATGTTCCTTGACAGCACGATCCGGCGCAGATTTTACTCTACTTCCGCGCCAAAATATCGTATAGTGGTATTATACAACAACTACCCCATGAAATCATCAGAGAAAAGTGTTGACAGATGCGATTAGATTGTGTAAAATCTATTTGTAAGCAATCAAAGAACAATAATTCAAAAATGAAACATATATGAAAGGAGATTTCCCATGGTTAATAAGTTTAATGAGAGCAATTTCGACGCTGAGGTCCTTCAGAGCGATATCCCTGTATTTGTAGATTTCTACGCTGACTGGTGCGGCCCCTGCAAGATGATGAGCCCTGTCATCGACCAGCTGGCAGCAGAGTATGACGGCAAGATCAAGGTCGGCAAGGTCAACGTTGACGAGTGCGGCGACCTCGCACAGAGATACGGCATCATGAGCATCCCGAACATGGTCTTCTTCAAGGGCGGCCAGCCCGTCGACCGCGTTGTCGGCGCTATTCCGAAGCCCGCTATGAAGCAGAAGTTCGACAAGAATATCTGATCCGGCGTCATCTGACAAGATAAGATAACAACAGAGCACACAGCCCGCGCTGTGTGCTCTGTTTCACAAATCAAGTAAGGAGAACCCTATGTACGACCTGATCATCATCGGAGCCGGCCCCGCCGGCCTTGCCGCCGGGATCTACGCCTCCAGGGCGAGACTGAGCGCCATTATCATCGAGCAGAATTTCGTAAACGGCGGCCAGATCATAGATACTTATGAAATCGACAACTATCCCGGCCTTCCCGGACTCTCCGGCATGGACCTCGCAGCGAAGATGGCGGAACATGCTGAGAAGCTCGGCGTACAGACCGTCTACGGATATGTCCAGAACCTCGACCTCACGGGTCCCGTCAAGAAAGTGGTCACAGACGAAGAGACCTATGAAGCCAAGGCTGTCATCATCGCCTCCGGCGCCACCCACAGCAAGCTCGGCGCAGAGGGCGAGAACCAGTACGGCGGCATGGGCGTCTCCTATTGTGCGACCTGCGACGGCGCCTTCTATCGCGGCAAGGACGTCCTTGTGGTCGGCGGCGGCGATGTCGCTGTCGAGGATGCCATTTTCCTGGCCCGCGGCTGCAACAAAGTCTACGTCTGCCACCGCAGAGACGAGCTGCGCGCCGCCAAGGTCCTTCAGGAGCGCCTCCTCTCCCTTCCCAACGTGGAAATGGTCTGGAACTCCAACCTCAAGTCCATCACCGGCGGTGTGAAGGTCGAGAAAGCCACCGTTGTCAATAAGTTCGACAAGAGCGAGCGCACCATTCCGGTTTCCGGCGTCTTCATCGCAGTGGGCATTCAGCCCCGCAGCGAATTCGCCCGCAACCACGTCGCCATGGACGAGAAGGGCTACATCATCGCGGATGAGACCGGCGCCACCAGCGTGCCCGGCGTCTTCGCCGCCGGCGATGTGCGCACCAAGCAGCTCAGGCAGGTCGTCACGGCTGTGGCTGACGGCGCAAACGCGGTCATCAGTGCGGAGAAGTATCTGTTGACGGTGTAAAATATTTCAGGGAAAGGCCTTTCCCTTTCAAACGACAATAAAAAACGGAAGTATATGGACCAGCATTTTTCGTTGGTGTCATATACTTCCGTTCTTTTAATCATAATCAGCCTCTCTCTGCCCTGAATCCCTCCAGGATCTGCAATCCTGCAGAACAGCCGATGCGGGATGCGCCCGCCTCGATCATAGCCTTGCAGGTCTTCCAGTCGCGGATGCCGCCTGCCGCCTTGATCTCGACTTCATCGCCAACGGTCTGTTTCATAAGGGCTACATCTTCTACTGTCGCGCCGCCTGTGCCGAAACCGGTGGACGTCTTGATGAAGTCGGGTTTCGCGCGCAGCGATATTTTGGCGAGGTGCTCGATCTCAGATTTCTCGAGGTAGCAGTTCTCGAAGATGACTTTGGAGAGAACGCCCGCAGAGCGGCAGATGTCAGCGATGGTCGTCATCTCGCGCTCGACATCATCCCAGCGGCCGTCCTTGACTGCGGTAAGGTTTGTCACATAGTCGATCTCATCCGCGCCTGCCGCGATCGCAGCGAGCACTTCCACACCCTTCTCCTCGATGGTGTTCTGTCCCAGAGGGAAGCTGAGGCAGGGTCCCACATGTACGTTGGTACCCTTGAGGAGCCAGCTGGCGAGCCTGGTGTGAAGGGGATTGATCGCTACCATTCTGAAGCCGTACTTCTTGGCCTCCTCGCAGAGAGTAGTGATGTCTGACGTGGTGGCAAAGGCCTTCAGATTGGTGTGGTCAAACATGAAACATAAATCTTTTTCTGTCAGTTTGTTGATATCAATCATTTTTATTCCTTTCCTCCGGGCGCATCCTGTGCGGGCGGAATTTGTGATCGCTGCCTTGAACTTGCCGGCAGTCTATGAGATGATTTTACCATATTAGGAGGTGTTCTTATGGCTAATTATGATAAAAAAGTTCTCGCCTGCTTTCTCGAAAAGCAGCTCCAGCTATTCCCCGAGGAGGTCGCCTCGACTCCCGAGGAAGCCGATGAGATTCTCGATATGATGTTCGCCGTCGTTGTCAAAGGCAAGCGTGGCGTCCGCAAATATTTTGAGGAGGCCGGCGTCGATACGGCCGGCGAAGACATCCTGCAGGCCTCCGAGGTGTTTGATATCGGAGACGGAAGATATCTGATCGTGGAGGGCTGAGCGCCCTCCGCGTTCTTTTCTAGAGCCGCGTACACAGATCTGCCCCTGGGGTTATCAGTTTGGGCCTCAGTTTCCGAAGACCTTCTCTGCGAAATGCACTGTCGCCATAGCGTCCTTCGCGTAGCAGTCCGCATGGATCGCGTCCGCGTATTCCTGCGTCATCACGGCGCCGCCCACCACCACTTTAGTGTCGGGCTTTTTTTCGTGGAGAAGGCGGATCGTTTCCTCCATGCTGACCACGGTTGTGGTCATCAGAGCGCTCAGGCCCACCAGCTTGATGTCCTCCCGGATCGCGGTATCCACGATCACTTCAGGTGCGACGTCTTTTCCCAGGTCGATCACATCATATCCGTAATTCTCCAGCATTACCTTTACAATGTTCTTGCCGATATCGTGGATATCACCCTTTACAGTGGCGAGGATGATCCTTCCCTTCACCTCCTGGGGCTGTCCCTGCAGGGACTCCTTGAGCACATCAAATGCCGCTTTGGCGGCCTCCGCGCTCATCAGAAGCTGCGGCAGGAAAACGGTTCCCTTCTCAAACCCTTTTCCCACTTCGTCGAGGGCGGGGATCAGATCCCGGTCGATCAGGTCGAGTACCGCCGTGTCCTCAAGGGCCTTTCTGGCCGCGTCTGCGGCGCTCTGCGCCATTCCCCGGAGCACGCTCTCAGTAAGACTCATTCCCGAACCTGAAGCCGCTGTCGCCTGTCCTGCGGGCCCGCCGGCCGGAGTTCCGGAAACCGCAGCTGCAGTCTGCGGCGCGGAAGTTCTGTCCTTCGTTCCGGCGTATGCGCTGATGAATTCCATACACTGGGGATCCAGGCCCGCCAGCGCGCAATACGCCCTGTAGGACTCCATCATCTCCTCATTTAAGGGATTCATGATCGCCGCGCTCAGTCCGCTCTGCAGCGCCATCGCGAGAAAATACGAATTGATGACCACTCTTCTGGGAAGACCGAAGGAGATATTCGACACGCCCAAAATAGTGTGTCCCTGCAGCTCATCCCTGACCCTGCGCAGCGTCTCCAGCGTCACCTGCGCCGATGTGTTGTCCGAGGAGATCGTCATGGCGAGTCCGTCGATCATGACGTCTTCTCTCGGAACCCCGTACCGGTCCGCCGCCTCGTAGATCTTGCGGGCGATGCGGATCCTGCCCTCCGCGTCGGAGGGGATCCCGTCTTCGTCCAGGACCAGTCCCACAACTACGCCGCCGTATTTGCGGACCAGAGGGAATACCGTCTCGATACTCTCTTTTTTGCCATTGACGGAGTTGACCATGGACTTGCCGTTATATATGCGCATGCCCCGCTCAAGGGCCTCCGCATCAGTCGTATCGATCTGAAGGGGGAGAGCCAGCACGCCCTGGAGCTTCTGGACGACCGCCGCCATCATCGCGGGCTCGTCGATCTCCGGAAGACCCACGTTAACATCCAGAATGTGGGCGCCACCGTCCTCCTGGCGCAGGCCCTCCCTGAGGATATACTCAATATCGTTGTCGCGGAGCGCCTGCTTGAACTTCTTCTTGCCGGTGGGGTTGATCCGCTCGCCTATGATCACGGGCTTGGGGCCGATCTCCACACACTGGGAGAAGGAGCTGACCACCGTCCTGTGCTTGGAAACCGGCGCCTTAAAAGGCATCTTCCTGACGCGCTCCGCCGTCAGACGGATATGCTCCGGCGTCGTGCCGCAGCACCCTCCGACCGCCTGAACGCCCATTTCAGCGATCTGAACCATCCAATCGGCAAATTCCTCAGGTCCGACATTATAGACGGTCCTGCCGCCCTCTGTGCGGGGGAGACCCGCATTGGGATTGACGATCACAGGGACGCTGCAGACCTCTGTGAGGCGCTTTACAATGGGGATCATCTGCTCCGGTCCAAGGCCGCAGTTGACGCCCAGCGCGTCCACATGGAGTCCTTCCATAAGAGCCACCACGGAGTCCACGCTGCCTCCTGTCAGGAGCTTACCCTTCTCGTCAAAGGTCACCGTAATGCAGACCGGCAGGTCGCAGTTCTCTTTGGCGGCCAGGACCGCCGCCTTGGCCTCATAGCTGTCCGACATCGTCTCGATCAGGACGAGATCCGCCCCTGCTCGGCTGCCGTAGCGGACCACCTCTCCGAACAGCTCCACCGCCTTCTCGAAGGGAAGGTCTCCCAGCGGCTCAAGAAGCTTGCCCGTAGGGCCTATATCCAGCGCCACATAGGCGTCTTCCCGGCCGCTCCTGCGCCTCGCCTCCTGCGCGTTGTTCACCGCCGCTGTGACGATCTCCTCCAGATCATCAGGAAATTTGAGCGCGTTCGCCCCAAATGTATTTGTGTTGAAAATATCGCAGCCGGCGTTCAGATATCCGCAGTGCAGATCGATGATGTCCTCCGGCCTTTTCAGGTTCCATGTTTCCGGCAGTTCCCCGCCCTGAAGCCCTCTCGCCTGCAGGATCGTTCCCGTCCCGCCGTCGAAGACCAGCCATTCTTTTCCCAATCTCTCACGCAAATCTTTTTTCATTATTATTCACACTTTCTGAATAGATAATAGGTTTATGCTCTGTACTGACAGTTCTGAGCGGCCTCGCACTCCTCACACCCCTTGCTGCGGCAGGCGCCCGGCTTGTCCGACACGCCGATCAGCGCCGTCACCGACTTACTGGGCGTCATCAGGAGCGTCTGTGTCAGACTGACCCCGATCTCCTTGGGCATGTTCAGGATCCTGCTGATGTCCCTCTGCAGCTCCAGCGGAAGATCCCCGTATCCCGGCGAATATCTGGGCCTTGTAAAGAGCCCGTCCTTTGCCGCTTCCAGCCGGATCCTCTCATTGATCTCATCACACCAGGTCTCTGTCATGGCGGCGGCTGCCGCCTGATAGATCACTGCCCGGCTCATGCTGCTCACACTTGCCCTCCGGATCAGCCGGTCCGGTCCCGGGCCCAGCGTCACAGCCATCAGATAGACGGCGGAGCATCCCTCCAGGTTCTTCGCGAGATTCCTGCTCCGGATCTTAAGTTCCTCAAAGCATATGACCGGCACGTCCTCCGCTGACGGATCGCCGCACTCTGACTGCGCAGCCAAAACAGCGCCATCCGTCTCTTTTTTGACAGACAGGGGCACCGCTTTTATAAAAGACAGGGGAAATCTCTCATAGACAAATCTGGGAGTGACTGCCTCCTGCAGGTCGCGGATGCATTCCCTGATCCCGCGCAGGGTCTCCTCGTCAGGGACAACGCCGTGATATCCCAGATATCGCTCAACTTCTCTGATGTCCGGTGATAATTCCATTTCCTTCTCCTCATTTTTCCCGGATTGTCCGGGATTGTTATTATCTTACCTAATCCGCCGGACATGCGCAACTGCCGCATCCTTCCCGGAGAACTTCCCGACAGGAATTGACACCTGCCCAAAAACCGCAGTATAGTTAAAATCTGCAAAGGAGGTGATCTACTATGCCTGCAGATAACAGACCAAGCAAAAATAACGCTCCTCCGGAGAAGCGTCCCGCCAAAAACTCGGCTTCCCCGGAAAACCGTCCCATAAAAAACTCGGCTTCTACAGAGAAACGTGCTGCAAAGAACCCGGCCTCCCCGGAGAAACGTCCCATGAAGAGCCCGGCGTCGCCCCCTGAGAAGCACATCGTCAGGAATGTCCTGGTCGTCGCCGCGATCGTCATTATCGCCACACTGATCTTTGTATTCGGCATCAACAAGTGGCGGATCGAATTCAGGCTGATCGGAGAGCCCTCCGTGACGAGCGAATGCGGCGAGCCCTATCAGGATGAGGGCGCGGAGGCGGAAGTGACCGGATCGATCCTGGATTTTGTCCACCACCCGATCTCCGTCACGACCTCTACCGAAAGGGTCAATATCCACGAGCCCGGCACCTATACGGTGACTTATTCCGCCAAATTCATGTGGCTCACATCGACAACGACCAGAAGCGTCGTCATCGTTGACACTACGCCTCCGGTAATTGAGCTGCGCCACATAGACGACTATTACACGCTTCCTCATCACCCCTACGAGGAAGAAGGTTTCACCGCCACGGATAACCACGACGGCGATATCACGGACAAAGTAGTCAGCGAAGAGCGCGACGGCATAGTCTACTATACTGTTTCCGACGCGTCCGGCAACGAGGCGACCACTACCCGTGAGATCTTTTACGATGACAGAAACGCCCCTGTGTTCCAATTCCCGAACGGCGAAGAAGGCTTCCTGTTCCAGGGCGGGACTTGGGACGACCAGGTGACCGCGGAAGATGACGCGGACGGCGATGTCACCGACCGGATCCAAAAGAGCGGAAACCTTGACACCAATAAAGTCGGAACCTACACACTTTCCTACACCGTTTCCGACGAGTGGGGAAATGTGGCAAACGCAACCCGTCTTGTCACTGTAAAGAGAAAGCCCATCACTGCAGATGAGGCTGCGGCCGCTGCCGTGATCACTCCCGTCAAGGAGACCGATGCCGCCAAGGCCGACAGCTCCGCTGCCGGAAAGACAAGCGATTCTTCCGGAAAGACTGACAGCGCAGCCGATCAGGCCGCTTCAGCCAAGAAAACCGCGGATTCCAAGAAGATCATCTATCTGACCTTTGACGACGGTCCCGGCCAGTACACCGAAGAACTTCTCAAAATATTGGACGACCACAAGGTCCTGGCCACCTTCTTCGTCACCGCAGCCTACAAGGACAAGCAGGATCTGATCGGCAAAGAATACGAAGCCGGCCACACTGTAGCCGTCCACACCGCCACCCACGAGTACAGCGAGATCTACGCGAGTCCCGAGGCCTACTGGGCGGACTTCAACAAAATGCAGGATATCATCCAGGAGCAGACAGGCTGCCGCACAGACCTGTTCCGCTTCCCCGGCGGCAGTTCCAACACGATCAGCGCAAACTACTGCGAAGGCATCATGTCCACCCTCGCCAAGCAGTCCGGTGAAAAGGGCTACATCTACGTGGACTGGAACGTCACCAGCGGCGACGCAGGCGACACGACCGACGGAAATGTCATGTACGAGAACATGATGAACGGCATCCACACCTACGAGAATTCCTTCATCCTCTGCCACGACATCAAGGACTACACCGTCAAAATGATGGACCGCTTCATCACCGACGCCCTCAAGGAAGGCTACACCTTCATGCCGATCACCAGCGAGACGCGGACTTGCCATCATGGGATCAATAATTGACGCAGAAAAAGATTCATTGGAGACCTTGGAACCGATCTGTTCGGTTCCGAGGTCCTATTTTATTGTCGTTAGCGGCGGGGGTATATGGTCCGTCGCAGAAAGTGTTTCATAGCAAGTTTGTGGTGGGGCTGTCATTAGCGACGGGGTTATATGGTCCGTCACAGAAAGTGTTTCATCCGCTTGGCAGTCACGGGGCGGTTTCCATCCCGATTCCGGGGCTGGCACTCGCCCAAACTCGGATTCCGGCCTTATGCCGGAATCCTCAGACAGCAGGGCGACTCAGACCGGGATTTGTGATCCCGGTCTTCGACCGTGCCCCTCCATGGGATGGAAACCGGTGCCTGCCGCTCCATGAAAAACCTTCTGCGACGGCCATATAAGCCCCTCTGCTGATTCAGGCCACTACGAATGTACCGGATACCCTGACTCTATCCAGGGAAATATCTCCATGCCTTCTTCAATAGGCCCAGGTGCAGAATCTTTTCTTTACGGCCTATCACCAGCCGTGAGATATAGGTAGGTTTCTTACCAACTTGTTTTTAGGCCTATCGCTGGCTGTCAGATATAGGTAGATTTCTTGCTAACCTGCTTTTAGGCCTATCACCAGCCGACAGATATAGGCAGATTTCCTCACAGCTTGCCTTTAGGCCTATCCCCGCACCGCTAATTATAGGCAGATTTCTTACTAACGTACTTTATGGCCTATTAGCCACTCAAAGAAATAGGCAGGTTTGCCAGTTCCCCTCACCCAGGCCTATCCCCAGCCGGATCAAACACGAAAAAGCCCCCAGAAACCAATCTGATTTCTGAGAGCTATAAAACAAACCACTTATAACCAATAACTTTCCGTTAGACCTACCGTCCTTCCGGCTGTCGATGACTTAAGGGGAGGAAGCATATGTTTCAGTTGAATCCGTATGCTTCCGTACCATTCAGTCTCCGGCACCCGGTCTTCCCACTACTTCTGCAGCTCCGCCAGCATCTCCTCCGCTCCGAGCATCGTGATCTTGCTGGGATCCAGCGCCCGGTTTTCGTCGTAGATGAAGCTGATGGCGTCGCGATAGCCCGCCTCGGACACGATCGAGCCTTCCCACTTGTAGGTGTATTCCGGCTTGCCGGCCTTTGTGAAGGCCGTTACCGCGGCATCCATTGTGCCGTAGGTGCCGCTCTGGTAAGCTTCAAATCCGTTGCCGGTGTAAACGTAGATCGATTCCAGGAACAGGTTTCCTGTGCCGCACCTGCTGAGCAGGAGATTTTCCTTGTTGAGGAAGGAAAATGCGCTGGTGATCTTGGTCTCCTCGAGGATCCCGTCTTTGTAAAATACGATCTTCGCGCCCTTGTCGGCGGTCGTTCCCAGCTCGAGGAGCTCCGGGAACCTGTCATCGTTTACATAGATCAGCGCAAACTTGTTGTAGGAATCCGGGTCCGCCTCAGAGACTTCTGCGGCAAATGCTTCATTGCGGCTCTTAAAGAGCCCCCGGTCCTTTCCTTCTCTGACATAATGGGCGACTCCCGACAAGGACATCACCGAGACATTCTTGTTCACTGCCGCCGTCATATTGCTGTCAAGCCGGGGCGTTCCGTCCTGATCAAGCCTGTAGATCCGGGCCTCCAGCCCGTCTTCCCGGGCTGTTCCGTCTTTATCGACACTGTATTCGCAGATCGCGATAAGCTCTTTACTGCCGTCTCCGTCGCAGTCACTCAGCTCGACAGATATGACATCCTTAAACTTCATTTTGGTCCGGATATTCCGGCTGTCCATGCCCGGAAGATCGAGCAGGACATCTGAGTCCTTTACAAAGCAGAACGTTACATCTGCATAATCGTCCGCGTTCTGGTCAGGCTTGTACGCGCAAAGACTCACTTTCCCGTATTTCTCTGTCTCGATCTCACAGAAGGGCCGGATCAGGAGCCCGTTTTCCATCCACAGGCGGTTCGCGCAGAATCGGTAGCTGTCGCCGTTCTTCTTGAGGATCACCTCATAGACGGGAATGTGCCAGCCGTCCAGATCCGCCGCATTTCTGCGGACCCTGTAGTGTACCCTGTAAAAATCTCCCTGTACCGCTGCGTCTGTCACTTCAAACTCGCAGACGTTGGTCTCCTCGTCTCCGTGGCACAGGTAGTAAGCGTCGTATTCTTCGAGATAGACCCAGTCAGGCTTGTGTGTCAGTTCATCCATTGAGACACCCGCCCTGTACTGAAGGTAGTCGGAAACCTGCGAGGCTCCCAGCCTGAAGAGATTTACAGCCTCCTCCTTGCCGGTCTCCTCCAGATAGGCCTCTCTCTCCTCGTCAGAAGGAATTCTCAGTTCAAGGCCTGCGCCCACAAAAAAGACCTGCTCCGCGTCCAGATCCTGCGGTTTCTCATAGACTGAGAGCAGAAAGCCATAATTTCCTATATCATTTATAAATGTCAGCAGCTCCCCACATTCCGCTTCCGTCAGTTTTCTCGCTTTCGGAGGATTCCCCTTATTCTCCGAAGCCGATGAGATCTCTGAGACCGTTGCCGTGGCCGGCGTGGCCTCCTCAGAGGCGTTTTCGACGTCAGATGCGTTTTCGACGGACTCTTCCGTCTGTGCCTCTTCCCCCGTCTCATTTTCGGGCAAAGCAAAAGCACCGGTAACGTCTGTGACGCCTCCCGAAGCCTCCTCGTGTGCGCACCCCGTCAGGATCAGAATCCCTGCTAACATGAATGGGATAAGGACTCTCAGTCCTTTTGTATCACGCATATAT
>Ga0326513_10000899_pt1 | contig 24776 bp, 40 predicted proteins | sample 2_2465_0518_D_FD_203654 | JGI IMG/M metagenome (GOLD analysis project Ga0326513, IMG submission 203654) | Bovine rumen microbial communities from UC Davis, California, United States - 2_2465_0518 | ecosystem: Host-associated > Mammals > Digestive system > Stomach > Rumen | place: USA... | reverse complement strand
GTACGTCAGGCAGCTATGAACGCTTGTAACGGAAAAGATGTTCCGATTGAGATTATCGAGCGTGGACTTAAAGATGACGATTGTGATGTACGTCAGGCAGCTATGAACGCTTGTAACGGAAAAGATGTTCCGATTGAGATTATCGAGCGTGGACTTAAAGATGACGATTGTGATGTACGTCAGGCAGCTGTTCGCTATTGCGAACAGAATATGATTAAATTACCTATTATTAGAACTATAGAACCGCCGGAAAAAGTATATAAAAAATGTGTTGCTGGTGTGATTGTAGTTGCAGAGATTCCAAAGGATGCTGAAATCAGAGGAAGTATAGATTCAAAATGCCGTACTAATAAAGCGAAAATTATTGATATTATAGGTGATTTTTGCGGAGAAAAAATTGGTATTTCTATATGGGATAGAGAAACTACATATTGTATTGGTGATGAGGTAATTATTGAAGATTTTGATAGAGGATTTGATGAATGTTCAACAGGTTATCACTTCTTTTGCAATAAGAGATTAGCAGAAAATTATAATTAATAGGAGGATTTAAAAATGAAATTTTATGTTAACTCAAAAGAATTTAATAACGCTATAAAGAGAATTATTCCCATAGCAAAGAGATATAAAGGCGGTGCTTGTCAATTCTTAGCTGGACTGATTATCAGAGCGAACGAGAACGGAGTTTTTATCGAAAGTAACTCACTGGAGCATAAATGTAAACTTGCGATTCCATACATTAAAATCGAGGAATACGGAGTAGCAACTTTGTATTATGCGGAACTGGAAAAAATCGGAGCAGTAAAGGGAGTATTCGCAATTCAAGCTGACGAGTGCGGAGAAAATGAACCTTGTTATGCTAAATCAGATAAAAAGAAAATGACGGTAGCACAGGTCGCTAAACTGGATGATATGATTGAATATTACGAGGTCGAGCAGACAGCGGATAATGATTTTATGGATATTCAGAACGGACAGGATTTTATCAAGTCAATTAAGACGGTATCAGTAGCGGTATCAGATAATATATCTAAACCGATTTACACAGGTATTCTGTTTGATAGTGTGGATAAAGGGATAGTTGCTATTGACGGTTATAGAATGATTGTGCGTAAATGCGACTGGTGGACGAATAACAGCACAAAAGCGGTCGCAGCCGGATTCATTAATGCTGACTTAAATAAACTGATAGGCAAGGCTACAGACGGTTTAAAAGTATATTGTGACGGTAAGCACATAACATTTTACGGAAAAGATTTTGTTTATACTTCGAGATTGCTTGACGGTCAGTTTTTGGACTGGAAACAGGTTATACCGAATGACGTAACAGCGGAATTTGCGGTCGAGAACGTAAAGGAATTTACGGAGATTCTAAAAGAATATAAGAAGTATTCAAAGAATGAAAAGGATATCATTTGCCCTACACGAATTATGAGTTATGACGGAGATATTCTGATGAATATAAACACGGTAACTTATAAGACTACGGATTTAGTTAAGGCTAAAGATGAGGTCACAGCGGAGATAGACTGTGGATTCAATTGTGGTTACTTACTGGACGCTGTTAATGTGTTCGATAAAGAGGAATTTGTGTTCAAGTATAGTGGAACTCTAAAGCCGTTAATACTTGAAAATGATGAGTATTTGGCTCTGGTTGTACCGATGAGAATAAGCGATGAGAGTTATACTGCGGATGAAATTAGAAAAGATTTTGCAGCTTAACAGGAACAGGACGGAGAACGGAGCAAATTGCCGGTCGGTGATTTGCTCCAACGGATAAACAGGAGGTCAGATTATGGGAGTATACAGAGATAATTCTCCGGTTTTGGTCGAGGACGTAAAACAGCAGTTAGCCGGAGAGAGCGACAAAGGATATATCAGATATTTTATTGATAAGTTATACGACAAGGGAGTGTTGATTTTCACAGAGAAAAAAGAACTGTATCAGCACTACGGAATTAATTTAGGTTAGGAGCGTGACAAAATGCTTGAATACATAGACGTAGACAGCTATAAAGCGGAGATTTTAACCGAAGAACGCAAGAGGATTCGACACGTTCAGAGGTACTTAGCAGAACAGAAAAAGCAGCGGAAACGTGAAACGAGAATATCTATACTGCGTAGGATAATTGGATTCGGAATAGTCATAGGTTGTATTGCAATAGCTTATAGTGGACTTTTCTATGGTGAGGACGCAACAGTTTTGTTGTTATTCGCTTTTGTCGGACTTTTGATTGCATTTGAAGGTCTGGGGAGTTGGATTGTGTTCGCAATAGGACGGATTCTGAGTAAGATTTTCAAGTAATTTCAAGTAGGAGGAGGAATAAATTTTGACATTTATGATAAAGTCGGTAAACTTAAACGAGGTTAAGAACGAGCGAGATTATAACAAGCAGCTTGCGACTAATAAGCCGGTGTTCGTGAACGGTGGAGTTAAAGCTGTGGAAAAATATCTTGGTACGAAGATAACAAAAGACGGAGCGAAGTATACGGCAAAGGTCGATAATACGGAGCATTTGATTATTAAAGTAGCAAATTAAAAACTTAATTTTAACAGGAGGTCAATTATGGAAGTTATTAAAAGAGGTAAAACTCCGGACGGAGTGGATATTCAGATTGAGGACTGGAACGGAAGATTTGACATTGGTGCATATCCTATAGCTAAGAACGCTAAAAAACCGTGGATAGACAGCGGAGAGCGATTCAGACTAACTTTGTCGGGGTTTAATGAGGATGAAGTAGGGGCTGTTTTCGATAAACTTGTTAGCGGAGAAATAACATTAGTTGATTTAAGAAGGTATTTGACGTATCAGTATTTTGAAATGCTTATAGCTGATACAAAGACGGACGAGGAAAGACGAGAGTTGTTTCAGAACGCAAAGAAATATGTCAGCGGATATGTTTACGGACAGTACGAGAATATTTCTACCAAAGAACAGGATGAGATTATTAGACAGGTTTGTGAGATTATTAATATATTTTATGACACAGGATATTAAATTAGCCTTGCATTACGTCACGGACGGTGATATAATGCAAGTGAAATGGAGATAATACTATGAAAATTATTGATAAAAACATAGCACAGGAGATTGTGCAGAGGATAAAGAACGCAAATGAGAGCGTTAAAGGAACTCACAGCTCTATGCAATATCATATGGAAACTTATTATAAATATGGTAACAAGTGGAGATTTTTGTCTTGGGGTTATCCTATTTATAAAGTAGATAACATAGATGTTTATTATAAGAAGCGGAAAGACAGCGAATATTTGATTTTTGAAAAATCCGATGGAGAGGTTGAGAGATTCACAATTACTCCACAAATAAGAGAATTGATAGGCGAGTTACTTTAAAACATAATTTTTAAATGGAAAATTTATCTTTTTCATTTCAACCACTTGACAATCACAAAAAAAGGAGTGTATAATTAACAATGTTAGGAATTTTAGCAGCTATTTTTGGTGTAGGAGAAACGATTAAAGAGAATACAGAGCCTACGGCAAAGGACTTCAATATGGATAAATACAGACAGGACGTATTGAACGGAGTACCGCCAAAGGTTCGTATGCAGAAGATTAAATCAGGAGCATACGGACGTTATCACGACAATAAATAAGTCAGCCTACGGATAATTCTGTAGGCTGACGAGAAAAATATTATTAATAATATTTAAACAAGCTAAATAATATTAAGGAGGATATTATGTGTGTTACGGCTGAGAAAATCATAGACTTTAACCCATTTTTAGAGGTTATAGAAACTGAGAAGAAGCCTAAAAGACCGAGCGTAAATCAGCAGCATAGCAAAGAAGTATATCCGATTAGAGAGTCGGAGAATATTCAGAAGTGTATAGATGTACTGAATCAGAAAATAGAGAGATGGAGAGGAAACTCAACTAAATATAAACTTGCTAAGAGGAATAAGATGTTATTTGTTGTAGGAATTAATGTTGGAATCCGAGCGAGTGATTTAGTTAAGTTGCAATTCTCGTTCTTTATGGATGGGTTCGGTCATATGAAGGAAAGTTACGTTATTAAGCCGGAGAAAACCAAAAATAAGAATAAATATGTTACTCTGTTCTTCAATCCTGTGGTACAAAAGGTAGTAGCAGATTATAAAAAGGAGTTCGGTTGTAGGATAGATGATTATTTATTTCCGAGCCAAAAATGTAACGATTACGGAGATGTTGTACCGCTGAAAGCTAAAGAGTTATGGCGAATAATGGATAATTTAGCAAAGGACGCTGAGTTACCGTATAATATTGGTAGTCATTCTCTGCGTAAGACTTTCGGTTATTGGGCTTATCAGAACGCAAAGGACAAAACTGCGAGAGTGCAGCTTTTACAGAAGATATTTAATCATTCATCACCATTAGTCACGCTAACTTATATCGGAATCACTTATGAAGAAATTGAGGAAGTATTTAATAGTCTTGACTTTGGTGTAGAATTAACATAGGAGGAAAATATGAAATTTTTTAATTCAAGCTAAACTTTTTGAAAAATTCATTGTATAATATAAGTGAGGTCAATTATGAATATCAAGTTTGAAGTGTTTGCGGAGAAATTCAGAGCCGATACTACTATACAAGCTATTGAGCTTTTTCGTGACGAGTCGGAACAGGTATTAGATTTCTTTATTCGTGAGGTTAAACCAAACGAGTTTAAAGACTTCTACGGACTGTACAAACGACTTTATGATTTAGGTTATAACGGATTCACATTCTTAGAAAACGTGTCTGAGGACGAATTAACGGAGATTTTAAAGCTATTACAGTTACCATCAGTAGACAGAATTAAGCGTTGTATTGTTTATTTTAAAATGTATGCTAAATTCTGCGGTTATGATAATAGTGTAAAAATAATGAACGATTTTAATTATGATTCTTTTTCGGACGATTCTGTTAAACCTATATATATTAGTCACGAGAGATTAACACGAGATTTGCGAGAAGTAGACAGGTCTGATGAGTTAAATGCTTTCTATTATACGACACTTGCAAGAGCCATTTATTACGGAATATGGAGTAAAGATTATACCGTACTTAACAATCTTAGAGCAAAGGATATTAATGATAAGACAGGAGAAATAAAACTGCGTGATGATAACGGTCACGAGTGGAAAATTACTATTCCTCGTTCTCTTGCCTATGATTTGATTGATTTATCCGAGGATACTAAGTGGGATAAATTAAACAGAGGTGGGTTAATATCATCAAACGACTTTGATTGTACTGTTGCGGATAGAGTATTCAAACGTATAGCATTTGGAAAATACAAAGGTTCGGCTAATGAGGGTTTTACAAACTCTTTTAGATTGAAACTACGGCATTTGTTTAAAGATGTATTGGAATACAACATTACTCCACAAAATCTTTTCTACTCCGGTATGTTCTATCAAATAGATGGAGAACTGAGGACGGTTGATTCTGATTTACGGACGGTTTGTAATAAGCAATTCTCTGAGGTTACGACAGCCGAGAGCGAGATTATTACAAAAGTGATGGATAAATACAGAGTTTACCAAAAACCGTTAGTATGGATTCGTAACAGGCTGCAAGGGCATTTGGGAGAGTTATTTGGTGGTTAAGAACTGTCCTGAATATTGGACTGTCATAGAAAAATAGAACAAATATTCGATTTTCTATTGACAGGTTCAAATTTCGTTGCTATAATAGATACATAAAACAAATCGCCCTACGGAAAAATCCATAGGACGATAAGCAAAAGAATTTTAGTAATAAAGGCGGTTTAGACAATTATTACTATAGGTATTTTAATTGATTTAGCGGATAAAGTCAAGTGATTTTTAGGTAACTTTTGAGTTTTTTAAAGAGCATAGGGAATTATGGTAGTTTTTTTAACAAATACATCAAAACACCTCACTATTTTTTGTCTTTCTGCTCGACAAAATAACAGAGTTAAATGTATTAACTCGTTTCCTTTCGCTTTTTTAATCACTAATAAGATATTGTATTATTTTCTTTTTTCTACCAACGGGGCTTCCCTATGTTCTTTAATGGACTCAAAAGTTGCTGAGAGATTTTGTTATTATTACAACTTTGAAATAAGTTGTAATGTAGGACGGATGATTGGAATTATTATAAAAAGTTACAATTTTGTTAAAATATGAAGAAATTTCAATTTACTATTGATTTACTACAACTTTTGTAGTAGAATAATAGCAAAGGAGGATAGTATGAATGATAAAACTCTGAACATCAAAATGCCGGAGAAATTATATAATGATTTAAAAGAAGAAGCGAAACGGAAAAATGTTTCACTTGCAGCTTTAGTTAGACTGATTCTGACGGAGCATTTTGAAAAGTAAAGAGAACCCTATAGCGTATGCTGTCGGCAAACTTTATACACTATAGGGCGTTGCGACAAGAAAAGTCTGTTAGGTCAACAGGCTCTCCTATCTATGAAATATTTTACATCATTTATAGCCTTCTTGTCAAGATATAATCGTATTTTACGGAAAATTCTACGACAAGGAGGTTTATTTTATGTCGGACAGTAATATAGCGATTAGAGAAACACAGATAGATGATGTAATACAGATAAATGACTTTGATTTATCGGTCAAAGAGTATCAGGGTGAGCGTGTTGTTACGTTTAAGGATATTGACGAGGTACACGGTAGACCGGACGGAACAGCGAGAAAGAGGTTTAATGATAATCGAGTACGTTTTATTGAGGGAACGGATTTCTTTAATATAACCCAGCCGTCCGAAATTCGGACGCTTGGTATTGTACGACCACAAGGTGGTACTCCCTCTAATGTAATTCTTCTCACAGAAAGCGGTTACTTAATGCTCGTTAAGTCGTTCACGGACGATATAGCTTGGAGCGTACAACGACAGCTTGTTAATTCCTATTTCAGAGTAAAACAGATAATCAGCGATAACTACATATTATCAAAGGAAATAGAGGAATTAAGGAAAACCGTAGCGGTTACAGTTAAACTTCTTCAATCAAAACCGATGATAGACGTTAAATCGGTCAATACTTGGAAGAAATATATCTCTACTCCGTTAGTGGAGAATATCTCTGAGTTATCTAATATGGATATAGCAGAGTGTTATAAATTGATTTATGCGTTTATGGAACGTGATTATGGATTCTGCGAAGCTGCGGTATTAAATGAGTTTAATACTAAATACGATTGTGAGAACTGTAACGTATCTACAATCAACGCTATAGCTAACAGCCCTGTTTATCAGACTTGGTTTGTACAATCAGCATATCAAGTTAGAGATATATTCCAAAAGCAGTTAACGGAAGATTTTGGTGCTGGTGTTATAGCGGATAAAACACAAACAGATAATGAAACTCTTGTTAAACCTATTCGTAAATTCTCTGTTACGGACGATACTGAGAACATTATTGCCGTAGTAGCGGAGCATTTGGACGATAGGACGGATAAAAAGATAAAAACAAGACACAAGATTTATTCTGAGATTACTTCTCCGCTTGGTTGGAAACACCTTAAAACACGTTACCATTGTAAGACTAAACGAGATGTGATTGATAAGGTGGATAACTACAAAAAGAAATTCGTTAAGATTTGTAACGAGATAATTAATAGTTAAAAAATTTGGGAGGTCAAAAACAAATGAAGAACGTAGTGGATTTTGAGAATAAAAAATTTGATGTTTCTGCTTATGAGAAAATCAATAGTGTAACTCTTGATTCAGTAGGAAAAAAACTTAAAGAGGGTTTTAGTAAATTATTTGAGGGTGAGTTGCTGGAAGGACTTTTAGCCAATATGTTAGAAAATCTTTTTAACAAGAAGATTAAGATGATTCATATGGTTGTTACGGATAAAAACGACAACCTTATTTGTAGTGCTGTTATCCGTAGACCTCTTTTAACAGTTGCAAGTTCTAATGGCGGTTATCCTTCGTTAATGATTACGGAATTTGTTGAAGAATTTAGGGCAAAAGCAAGCGTTAGATTCTGTTATGGATTGGATAAGATTAAGATTAATAAATCAGTTAATCTACCACACGAAAAATATTTTGTAAATTTTAATGATGAGAATATGTCAAACAATTATAATTTTACTGTTCTTTATGAGGACGGAAAGGAGGAAGAATAATGATTGTAAGACACAATTCTAACTCAGCTTATCTTATGGGTGATGTTCTGATTAAGAATATTATTATCTCGGATGAGTTTATGTATAGTACCCCACGCTCCACTAAAATGGAGCGTGCGAGGGATTATTATGAACGCACAGGAGAATTTGATAAGCCTATTATTGTAGCCGAGGACGGTACATTGGTAGACGGATATATAAGGTATCTGATAGCAAGAGAAAAAGGACTAAAGTATGTCACTTGTATTCAAGCTGCACAGTTTGTTAAAGGTAAAATTATCGGAGAAAAAGATGGAAAGAAAACTGTTTCGGATAAAATCTATGAGTGGCGAGTACCTTATGATAAGTCTGCTCCCGACCAATACTTTAAGAAAATTGGTGATATTCTTATGGTGGAGGTTAAGCGTAAAGATAAGATGGGATTCGCTATGATGATGGTTGAAAAGGTGGTGTTCTCTACTGACGCAACACGACACGTTAATAGACGTAGAGTTGTGACAGGTGAGATATACGATTCTGAATACTCCCATATTAAGCAGAATTGGTTGAGCAAACTTCTGATTAAGTATAGATATTGGAAGTACGAGCGTGAAAGAAAAGCAATTAATCAGTTAAAACTTGACGCTCTTGGCGTTGAGAGAGAACTTGCGAGTGCCTAATAATATGTATTTATCAGCGGAGCAACGGAAACTTGTAGAGGATAATCATAATCTAATTTACGGTTTTATACATAGACACAATCTGCCTGTTGACGAGTATTATGGTGTACTTGCTATAGGATTGTGTAAAGCTGCTCATAATTTCAAAGTAGGCAAATGTACTTTCGGAACGTATGCGGAGTATATGTTTAAACACGAGTTATATGTTGCGAGGTATTATGATAATAAACAACCTAAAACAGTAAATACTATTGTCATTCAAGCGGATTCCGAGGACGAAGGTAACGAGTTTAACCTATTGGATAAAGTTGCCATTACTGAGGACACCAAAGACACGGTATGTGATGAAGTTGTCAAGGATATTATTATCGAAGAATTTAAGAGTAAGTTGCCGGATATAAAACGGAAGATTTTTGATTTACTGATACAAGAGAAGAAGAAAAAAGACATAGCGGAAATTTGCGGAATATCTAAAGGTCGTTTATCACAGATTGTTACGAGTTTAAAAAACGATTTCAGAAGATATTTGGACGCAAATTTTTAAAAATTTAATATCTTTATTATTTAAACAAGGTGGATAATAACAATGAAAATTTTTGTTCACGAATTTTGTGACTGTACGATTTCTACCGAGGTTGACAATATCTTTATTAGAGAAGTGGAAGTATCCGAGATGAATAATGGTGTTGATACTTATTATGTTACGGAGAATGATGTAATATACGATTCTAAAAATACCATTTTAGAACAAATGTTATATACATTATTTCGTGAGGATGGGATTTACTATTATGTAAGTTTGCAACCGAAACGAGATACGTTTATTAAAGCAATTCTTAATCACTATATGAAACGGATTGAACATACTTCTCAAAACTTAGAAGAACTGAGGAATAAACTGATGAGGTTTAATCTGAAATACGTTCTTAGTAGTAATAATGCCGAATCGTAGGACGGAATCTCGCCAAAGTAAAGGTTGATAGTGTGCCAATTCAATTAAAGGAGCGTGAATATGCGATACGAATGTAGACACACAAAAACAGAAACGGATAGGTATGGGAAAAACAGGTTAAGATTATTAGTCTTTTGTCTTGTAACAGTTATTGTATTTCTGATTATCGGAAGTGCAAGCTGCGTAACAGGACGGAATGAAAAACCAATAAAAGAAACAAAACCAACAGAAACAGAAACACAATCAACTTTTACAACGGAAAAATCCGAGAAAACTACAACTGCTCCTACAGAAACTACTATGGAAGTCAAAGAAACGAAACCAAAGCAGAAGAAACCAAAAGAGAAAACTGTAAAAAGTAGCGAATATCTCTTTAGTGTAGACAATCCCGACTGCAATTACAAAGCACAATCCGTATATTTATCGGATTCAGAACGGATAGAATTAGCACATCTCGTTATGGGTGAATCCGGTGGTGAAGGATTTGAGGGTTGTTGTCTACTTGCACAGGCTGTTCGTGACGCTATGGTCTACAGAGGTTATGAAACAATCTCGGAAGTAATATCTGGTATGAGGTATTACGGATATAAGTATGAAACTTGTGATGACGTTGAGAACGCTATTGACTACATATTTGTTGAGGGAAACTCAGCGGTTCAGCACAGGATATTATATATGTATGACTGTTCGCTCTGTGAGGGCGAATGGCACGAAACACAGGAATTTATTATACAGTACAACACAACAAGGTTTTTTGATAGTTGGGAGGACTAATGAAATGTATATTATAACAATTATATTAGCAATCCTAATGATTGTCTATGGAATTGTTAATTTGATTTTTGATATTAAACTTAGAAATGCCGTTAAGAATGACTATGAGGAAGAATGTTTAACAAAAGATACGAGCCTTATGCTCCGTGATTTTGTTGGGGAACTAAAATACTCACTTTCTACTCAAATAGTTGCGGATTCTGCATTAATTGGATTTGCAACGGTAATTCTAATCACAGCATTTTTAATAATTTAAGTATTCGTAACGAATAGTATAGAAAAAGGAGTGATAGCTTGGATTGGTGTTCTACGGGGTCAATGGAGATGATACCCACGAAAAAGATAACCGATGATTTATTTTCTAAATTAGCAGAACTCATACCACCAATGGAAATTATACCGCCAACAACAGTAGATACACCACAAATGGTAGTACATAGTTATGATAATGATACTTCTATTATGGGAATGAGTTTTGATGAATATAAAAAGTATTTCGATACAAAAGATATAAAGAATGATTTAGTTGCAAATTCTATGAAGTATATCGAGCCTTTTATAAAACCAAAGACAGCAGATTCTTATTTGCGAATGGAACAAGGTGGTAAAACACCTATTATATTTAAACCAAAGGAGAAATTAGATATGGATAAGATAACAAATGCAGAAACTATTACAATTAAAGACCCGAAGGTTGTCAGCTTGGCGAAACTTGTTGATAAGTGGGTAGTTGCACAGAACGAACTTCTTGCTTCTGTTTGTGAAGACGCAAAGGAAGCACTTATTGCAAGTGATACCCTTAACGCTGATATAGAGGAAGTTTTCGATAATTGCTATAAGGAATGTTGTGCTGTTCTTGATAAGCATAACGAGGGCGATTGTTCGACCGATGAATCTTTCGGAAAATTAGTGGTTAGAGTGGATAAAAACTCTGCTATGAAGATTCTTAGAAACTACTTAACTCCCCCGTGTATCTATACGGACGAAACTAAGGCTGACTTAGAGAAAGTTGTTAAGTATAAGAAGAAAACATCAGAGTGGATTGCTGATACCGCAGAAACGGTTAAACTTTTACTTAATTCACTTCCATCGGATTTTGTTTATGCCGAGGGGATTGAGATTCTTAAACAGTATGATGTTGTAAACGAGAATGGAGTTTTTAGAAAAGACGATATTTCATTCTGTCTTTGTGAACTCTGTGACATTCTTGGATTTGAGGATGACGAGGATGAAAAAACCTCAGACCTTATAACAGAGGAAAATTCAGCCTCCGATGATACTCAGGAATCTAAAGAAGAAAAATAAATAGCTTTCTACGCTCCGAGGAAGGAATTAAAATGCCGATTACAAAGATGTTCTCATTGTATTTTGACCTCCTTTCAAATAAATATATAAACAGAACCTACCCTTTTTCTCTACACCTCATTATTTCATCATTCAATATTACTTGGTTCGTTTGTTATTCATTCCTTCCTCGGTTTAAAAATATACTTTAAGTTTTGTCGGAGATAATTGTAAGTATAGTTATAGTTATCTCCGATATTAACAGTTAATAATCAAAAAAATTCAAGTTAGGAGATACGCATATGGCGAGAAGAACAAGGACTCTCAAAAGAAATATAGCAAGAAATAATATGGCTGCACAGGGTTATAAATCTGGTGTGAATCGTAAACTACTTCCCGATACAAAGGACGTTGGTAAAAAAATCAGCTTCTTTAGTAAGTATTGGAGAGATTTTCTTGTTGTTAAAAAGAAGTTGTTAAGAAGAAGAAATCCAAAAAAGATAAGAAGTAATTAGAGGTTGGATATGAACAGAGTAAGACTGTTTGAGAAATCACAGTTTGTTAGTGGAGAACTTTTCCATCTGTTAAAGAAATTATCAGACAATGTTTTAGATACATATTATCAAGACTTGTTTACGGATAAATTTCAGGAGTTAGTATTTGTTAGACTTAAAGACAAACGGAAGTTGAGGTTTAACGTCACTAATATGTCAAATATTCAAATAGTAAAAACGATAATAGATAAACTTATCGAAGTCGATAACTTTACAGGAGAGAAAAATGAGTAACGACAGAATTAAATCACAGATAGACGCTGTTTTAGATTTTTTACAGAGGAACGGTAGCATAACAAGTATGCAAGCTATTGAGAATTTTGGTGCTACGAGATTGAGTGGTATTATTTATACTCTGAGGAACAGAGGATATAATATTACAACTACTCTTAGAGAAGTTAAGAATCGCTACGGCAGAATGACACATATAGCTGTTTACAAGTTGGAGTGATTTTGTGGAAAGAGAAAGAATCATAAGAAACTATCTCGTATGGAGTAACTATGGAGATTGCTCTATGTGGCTTGTTAAGGCTGATACGGCTAAACACGCAAAGGAACTTGTCTGTAGAGAATATAAGTATCCGTTGACTATGTTGAAGGTACGAGATATTGAACGGATATTTAACGGTCAGTATAAAAGGGTTATCAAACTGTGCGAGAACGGCGAGGGTAATTCAAGTGTGTTTATGGACGATAAACCAATTCCGATTGGATGGGAGGGTTGGTAATGAGTCTGTTAATTCAAAATATGGATATGCCTAATAGTTGTAAAGAATGTAGAGTTTGCTCTATTGATTTTGATTGGTTTAATTGCCCTTTAGGTAGACAGGCTGATGGTCGTGTTTTAGATTTAGAGAACTATAACGATGAATTTATTTACACGGAATCAAGACACCCTGATTGTCCTTTAAGGGAGATTCCCACACCACACGGACGGTTGATTGACGCTGACGCTTTACCATTAAAAGATATTGATAATTCAAATTATCCCAGTAATTATATTAAAGCAGCACCTACTGTTATTGAAGCGGAGGGGTAAATATAATGAACGATAAGGAATATCGTTATACTATTATGCTTTGTGAGATTAAGGAGAATATATGGTGAAACTTGGTGATAATAAAGTTGAAATTCTCGGAAACGACATTGAACTTGCCTTAGAGTTTTATAATATATATTTTATAAAAACGTACAACGGCAAAACAATGTCAGTTTATGAAATTTCGATAGACGATTTTATGCTTCTTTCCAAAATACCCGAAGAAAAATGGGATGTTGATTGGGGTTGGTGGAGATATGCGGAAGGTAGCAATCTACGTTTTTATCCAACCTGCACATTCAGCGTGAATAATAAAAAGATGATTGGTTTTTATGATGAAATACACTCTGAGAACTCAAAGAACGAGTTTTATTCAGGTATAAGAGATTATTTGTGTCACGCAATAGGGGCTTCAACAGAAACCAATGTCTGTGCGATTGCTACGGATTTAGCAAGACTTAACGGCTTAACACTTGGAGAATTATTTAGAAGATATAGTGATAATTGATTTTCAAAATTCATAATTTTTATAATTATCATAATAAAGAGGAATAATTATGGGATATAAATATCACGTTCACGCTTCTCGTTATCCATATCAAGGATATTGGGAAACCGATAGAGGATTTGAAACATTAGATGAAGCGGTTAATTATATTAAACAATGTCAATCTGAGGGTATGTAATTATTGATTTACAATGTAGAGATTTTTAAAGGAGTAAATATGTTTATAATTATATTATTTTTAACAATTATTTGTATAGCAATAGGAGTGATTATCGATAAAAACAGATATGGCGATGGTGAGATATTTTATCTTATAGGAATACCATCGTGTGTAATAATGCTTATAGTAACCATTATTTTAGGGATTTGTGTTACTTCTGCGTGGGTGATTGATGAAAAAATCAATCTTTACGAAACCGAAAATAATAAAATAGACAATCAACTTTGCGAGATAGTTGAAAACTATAAAGGCTACGAAAAAGATACATTTGAAAGTTTGAAGAATAAAAACGCCGACACGCTTATATCATTGTATCCTGAATTAAAAACCGATACGTTAGTCAAAGAGCAAATTAAAGTTTATACTAACAACCGAAAGGAAATTATTAAACTCAAACAAGGAAAAATTGATGTTAAGCCTTTACGTTGGTGGCTTTATTTTGGAGGTTAACAAATGAGAGAGATTTTATTTAGAGGTAAACGAACTGATAACGGCGAGTGGGTATACGGTGATTTAATCCGTGATTGTATTTGTAACACTACTGTTCAACACATAGGATATTATTTGTACGGAGAAGTAGCAGATATAGAAAATGATGATGTAGTGTCTGTTATCCCCGAAACTGTTGGACAATACACAGGGCTGAAAGATAAGAACGGTAACAAGATATTTGAGGGAGATATTGTTGTTATTAATACATCCGAAAAAAGAAAAATCAAAAAATATAGAGTTGAGTTTGATAATGGTATTTTTGGTATAAGATTGTCAACAAACGCTAACGACAACACAATTATTCCGCTTAGAGCATTTGATTATATCGAGATAATTAAAGGTGAAGAAAATGATTAAAATACAAAGAAAAATTCAATTTCATAATGATTGTGGAGCTTTAGTTAATTATGAAGAATTAGAAAAAGCTGTATTATGGTACGCTCCACACCCTGTCGCTTCTAACAAGCACATTTATAAATACGGCGAATATCCTGCCGTAAGCATTGGAAAACAAAAAGTACATATACACAGATTGCTTATGATGTATTGGTGCGGATATATATTTCCAAGTGATATTTATGTACATCATATTGATGAAAATAAACTGAACGCTACGAAAAGTAATTTAGCTATAATACCGTGCCGTGAGCACCAAAGATATCACAACAAAGGCAAACAGATTTCCAATTATCAAAGGCAAAGAATAATAGAAACTAACCGTTTGAGAAAAGGAACACGGAGAGATTATTATAAATCCGACGTTTCGGCGCACGACGTTTATATACTTGTTAAACAAGGATATAGCTTTAATAAAATTTCAAAATTGTTAGGTCTTGATTGGTCGTGCGTCAAACAAAGATATTTTGATTATATCCACGACAATCCCGAACTGTTGGAGGTGGACTGATGAAAGCGTGGAAAGTGAATGTAAAAGACGACTTTTGCAGTGTTGTTGTTTTTGCCCCTACAAGAGGAATAGCAAAATCTGTAGCATTATCATCAGATATATTACCCGACCCAGAGTATCTATTTTTAGAAGCAATTCGTTATCCGATAGCTGACTCACAATACAACGGTAACGGAGAACCTTGTTGTATGTATTGGGATGACCCAGATGATAGGCTATTTCTTGTAAAAGAGTGCGGATGGACTTGCGAAGAATTTATGTTGGAATGTTGTGAAAAATGTTCCGCAAAAGATTATTGTGGAGATTATCAACAATGGCTTGATGATAAAGAGGATGATAATAATGAGTAAAGATTTTATTAACTTCCTCAAACGAGAAAATGATACCACTTGTGAGGATTGCGTTTATTCTGAAAATTGTCCGATAATCGAAACAATCGGAAAACCTCATTATGACGCTCGGAGTTGTCATATGTTCACGGATAGAGATGAATTTATGATGAGTGAAAAAATCTGTAATAGGTGTATGAAGAAAGACGTTTGTTTTATGTACACAAATATCAAAGAAGGACGCAAGTGGTATTCTGAATATTTCGGCAAAGGTGTACTTTGTCTTGACTTTGTTGAAAAGTTATGTCAAAAGTGACGCAACTTTTCAGTAATAAAATTGTGCTTTTAAATACATAAAAAAGAAAGGATGATTGTCTATGGATGACGTTGGAATCACAAGGAATGAAAGATACATACTTGTTAAACCTTGCAAGACTCTAAAAAAGGTTGGCACGATATATGAAGTCGGAGATTTTAACGGCGGTTGTATAATTTTTCGTAACGTCAACACTAAAGTAGCTGTTATGGCTTTACCGCTTAAAGACTTTAATATGATTAAAGAGTGTTTTAAACGTGTAGATTATAGTAAAATGAAATCGGGTTGGACTGAGTGGACGAGATTCAATCCACAGGTTATTGGTATTTGGTTTGACTACTATTCTGATTTGATTAATGCTGAAATTTATTACAAGACTAATAGACACAAGACTTTTGTAAAAATTAAGATTCCGGCAGTAGACGGAGTACAAACTATCGGACGAGCAAGTTGTAATTATAAATTTGACGAGAAGTTTGATTTAACTACGGGATTCAATCTTGCTTTAATCAGAGCATTAATTAAGTACAGAAAAGAATATTGTATCAATAGAGATAATGATGTTCTCAAAACCTTAGAAGTTGTAGAAAAGAAATTTATTGAATATATTAACAAAAAATCCGCAGATAATTAAAAACTGCGGATATTTACTAAATTTTTTTGATTGTTTATTGTATAATAAATAGTGAAAGGTGGTGAGGAAATTGAGTAGTGAAATTTATCTTGATAACGCTGCTACGGGTAAACCGAATATACAAGCGGTACATACAATGTTTCCTTATTTAATCGGAGATGAATATTACAATCCTTCTTCATTATATAACTCTGCTAAAAGAGTTAGAAAAATGATTGACGGGGTGAGGACGGTTATTCTTGATAAAATCCGAGGAAAAGAAGAAGACAATCTTATATTTACTTCTGGTGGTAGTGAGGGTAACTGTACGGCGATTCAAGGATTCTTTCATTGGTGTTTATCTAAGAAGAAGTCCGGTGTTGTTTTGTATTCCGATATAGAGCATAAATCTATTACGAGTATGTGCGAGGATTTAAACGAAATTTATTCTTCTGAGAGTATTGAATTGTCGTGTGTTAAAATTCCTGTCGATACAAAAGGATTCTACGATACTTCGGAATTGTTAAGATTGATAGAGTTTTATCATACTGAGGGTTACGAGGTATTTGTTAGTTTACAATATGCTAACAATGAGATAGGTACGATTCAACCAATATTTAGATACGTTTCTGAAATTAGAAGTCAAGACAGTAGATTTAGACTTCGTGAGGGTAGGTTGGTGAGGACTACAATTTTTGTAGACGCTGTTCAGGCTTATCCCGAAATTGATATTGATGTACAATATCTTGGAATAGATATTATGTCAGTATCAGGTCATAAATTTGGCTGTCCTAAAGGTATCGGATTTTTATATGTACGAAAAGATATGCCAATTAAACCCTTGATATACGGTTCACAAAATAATGGATTCCGTGGTGGTACTGAGAATGTTGCTTATATTAAATGTATGGGCGAGATAATTGAAAATCTACATTCACAAAGCAGAATACAAGGTATTCGCAATATGAGAGAAATTCGTGATTATTGTATTGAGCAACTTAAAGAACTCGGTTGTGAACTTGTAGGAGATAATTCATTAAGACTTGCGAATAATATCTGCGTTATTCTTCCTAAAGGTGTATCGGGAGAGGGTATGATTTATATGCTTGATTCTGATAATATTCTTATTTCCGCTGGTTCAGCTTGTAATTCAGAAAAGATAGGACAATCAAGTGTATTGAAAACCATCGGTATAGGAGATGAAGAAAACTACCGAGCGATACGGATTTCCTTATCAACCGAGATAACTAAACGGCAGATAGATGTTTTGATAGACAACATCGAAAAAGCTATAAAAGTATTTACTGGTTAGTTATTTGTTATTTAAACACGATAAATAATATTAAAGAAAGGTTGATGTATTTGCTTAATTCAGAAGTATTCACTAAAGAAATTGAGTTAATTAAAAACAGACAGATAAAGGAAACTGTTATTGAGGTTCTTGATTTATCACCTGAGATTATTCAGCATATCCCAGCTTCATCAACGGGAAAATATCATCCTGAGTATTCTCTTGGCGAGGGTGGTCTTGTGCGACACATTAAAGCTGCGGTTTATATAGCTTTCTGTTTGGCACAGACTGAAACTTTTAGAAACCTTGTAATAAATAAGTTTAATGATAATGATGATAGTCTTGCTATGGTGCTTGAAAATACACGAGATTGTGTATATGCGTCTTTAATTTTACACGATTGTCAAAAGCCGGACGCTTCACCACAACATCGTACAAGATTTGCTCATCCTATTATCGCTGCTAAGTTGTTTGTCGAATGTGCAAAAAATCATATGATAAACAGGTTTGATAAAGGATGGGTTAATACTATAGCACAATGTATAGCTTCACATATGGGTGAATTTAACACTTCATCACGAGATGGAGATACGGTTCTCCCTAAACCTATGACTACTATTGAGTCATTTGTACATATGTGTGATTATCTGGCGAGTAGAAGATTTTTGGATTTTAATTTTGAAAAGTTCTACACTAATTATCCTGAGTTAAAAAAGGAGTAACAAATGGAAAAAGAAAAAATAGAAACAGAAGTTAAAGAAACACAGACAGAAAATAAAATTATAGATATTGCAGAAGTAACCGAGGAAGTAAGACCGAGTTTTTACAGAGTAAGAGATTTACAGGAAGATAAATTTATTACTGAGTATGAGGGCAAACCTATTGCTGTTGGTATTAATAATCAAGGTGTATATGCACTTGATGATAATGGTAAAAATATCCTTTTGCCTCCCGATAGATTTGTTGTTCAGACTTGTACTCTTATTTGTGATAAGAACAAAGTATTTATCTATGAGGGCGATATTTGTAAAGACACTATTTCAGAAGTCGAAGGAATGATTGTTTATGTAGCCGAAGAAGCTATGTATGCTCTCTTTGATTTTTCTGAAAATAAGTTTTATCCTGTTCAGTTTGCAAAATTCTCACGAGATATTGAAATCGTTGGAGATATATTCTCAAATGAAAAATACAAAGATTTCTTAACTTCTCACGAAGCCGAGAAAGAGTGATGTTTTTTGCAACAGAAAGAAGTACAGAAATTAACTAAAGAGCAACAGGAATTTGCCGTACAGAACATTGGTCTTGTATATCATTTTATAAATACCCACAATATTGACGCTGAGATTCACGAGGGCAATATGATAGTCAAATATCTAAATTGTGTTATGAAATATGATTCTTCTGTGGGAGAATTTTCAACCTATCTTTACAATGCTTTAAAACATTATATGGGTTGGTATAACAAGCATATGCGTTACAAAGATAGATATATGGAGAATCTTAATGGCTCTATGGAAGAAGAAATTATGAACATAAACGGTGAGGGTACTAAACTTACACTTCACGATGTTATAGCCGACAAAAAAGCTGAGTTTATTGGTGGGGTTGAGTATAGCGATTCTATCGCAAGATTCATTGATAAATTGAATCCGAGAGAACGTCAAATCTTTGAAATGCGTTGTAAAGATTACACATTACAAGAGATAGGTAATGAAGTTGGAATTACAAGAGAAAGAGTACGACAAATTATCGAAAGAAAAATAAAACCTAAATTGCTAAGAGCAAAAATAGTAAAGAAACGAAAGGACGGTTGTTACATACTTGGAAATTGTTAATATTTATCTTTCCGGCGGTATGGGTAATAAACCTTTTGAGGAACAGGTTGGTTGGAGAAACGAATTAATTGAAAAGATAAAACAATATACCGACACTTTTGGTAAAGAGTTTAATTTTTCATTTTTTAATCCACCTTATTATTATTCACCTGTTACTGAGAATCATAAGTCGGAAAAAGAAGCTATGGAGTTTGATTTATATAAACTCCGCAAAGCCGATGTTGTGGTAGTCAATTTTAATGTACCAAAAAGTATTGGCACGGCTATGGAGTTAATGTTAGCAAAAGAGTATAACATTCCGATAATAGCCTTTAATTATTCCGATGATATACACCCGTGGCTCAAAACTTGTTGTACAAGGATATGTGAGAGCCTTGATGAGGTTGTTAGTCATATATCAAATTTTTATCTTAATTAAGGAGGAAATCAAATGGCAAAGAAAAACAATGATAAGAATAAGATTGTTAGAGAAAATTGGATGAACAATTTTACTCTTATCGGTAGGTATGTTCCACATAATACATTTATCAAGATTGATGAAAAGAGCGAAAATTCTAACTGGCAGTACAGTAATATGACGCTTGGTGTTGATTGTGGTGAAAAGTGTGGAATTGTAACGGCTGATATGGTTGGCGGTTTTTCACTTGAAAGAGAAAATGTTATCTATGCTCACGGTAAGAATGAGGACGGTAGCGATGACTATAGCAATCAGATTTTAGTTGCTTGGGAAGACAGATTCGATGAGAATATTCTTGAATCTATTGGCGATAGAAGTTTTATCGTTGTAGGTCTTGAATTTACCGATAAGAAGAAGGTATTTTATAAGAAATTCCTTAGTGCTTATGACGCTATTCCTTATATCGAACAGGCTCTTGACGCACTTTCCGATGACGCTGTTATCAAGGTAAGGGGTTCGCTCAAATATTCTCTTTACAATGACGTTACACAGGTCAATAAACAGATTACACAGATTTATATTGATACAAAATCTAAGGAAGAAGATTTTACTGCTAAGTTTGTACAGTCTATTCTCGTTGATTCTGATAGTATTGATAAGAATGAAATTGATAAGGAACGTGGACTTGTTTACATTAATGCAAGAGTTCTTGATTACGTTAAGGAGATTAATGGCAAGGATATTTCGAGTCAGTATCCGTTCTCAAAGGTATTTGAGTTCTATACTGATTTGAACGACAAGAAGAAGTTTGCTGCTATTATGAGCAAACTGTTTAAACCTAAGAAGAACATTAGACAGGTTACATTTAACGGTCTTTTTGTTGAGGGCGGTGCTACGGTTACTACTACATATGAAGATGTACCCGATGATGTAAAAGAGTTAGTTGATATTGGTGTATATACCGAGGAAGAAGCTATTGCAGCTTGTTCAACAGGCGGTAGTCGTGAACGTCATATGGTTCTGACTAAGCCTTATATTAAGAATACAGATGGAACGTCAATTCCTCAGATTTTTGACGATGTATACACAGAAGATGATTTGAGTCTTAATGTAGACACAGATGATAATGAGGAAGTTTCTTCCGAAGAATTTGATGAGTTTCTTGCTGACCTTTAATGGTTAGCAAGAAATCATAGAAAGGACTGATATTGTGGCTTTTGGTAGAAAAAATCACGTTAAATTAGATATTCTTGCTTACAATGCTATGCTTTTAGGCGAATCTAAGTGTGGTAAGACAACCTTAATTAAAGAGGTTTGTGAGAAAGTTGCCGGTGAAGATGGTTATTTATTTATCGAAACAGGTAGCGAGAGAGGTGCTGACGGTATAGAAAATATTAACTATATCAACTGTCCTAAGTGGAATATGGACTATGATGAGTTCTCTAATAGTGCTGGATTTGCTGATGTTTGTGAGGATATTATTGAAAATAAAACAACCGATTATCCGAATCTTAAAGTTGTTGTATGGGATACATACGACCACCTTATTGACATAGCCGAGGAAGAATCTATTAGGCTTTGGAATAAAGAATGTAGAGCAACAGGTCATCCCGAAAAGGCTTCTAAGACTATTAACGGTGCTTGGGGTGGTTTCGGTAAAGGCGAGAAAAAGGCAATTTCTCTTATGCTCGATATGATGGCACGTTTGAGAATGGTTGGCGTTTCAACAATCGTAATCGGACACGTTAAGACAAAGGACGTAGCTGATGTTGTAACAGGCGAAACTTATCAGATTTTAACCTCCGACCAGCAGCAGAATTACTTTAATGCTATTAAGAAAAATCTTCATTTCTTAGGACTTGCTTATATCGACCGTACTATTGCTAAGGAGAAGACTGGCAAGAAGAATATCGTTACTAAGAAGGACGAGGTTGTAGGTAAAATCAAAGACGAAACACGAAAGATTAAATTCCGTGATGATAGTTACGCAGTTGATAGTGGTTCTCGATTTGCTGATATAGTGTCGGAAATCAATCTTGACGCTGATGAATATATCGAAGCATTAACTAACGCTATTCTTGCGGAACAGAAGAAGTCTGGTGTTTCTCTTGACAAGGTTAAGAAAGAACAGGCTAAAGAGAAAAAAGCCGAAGAAAAGCGTATAGCCGAAGCTGAAAAAGCAAAGAAGTCTGAGAAAGCTACGGGCGAAGTAGTATCTGAAATTCTTGAATATCTTAAAGCTAATAAATCCGATATGGATATTGTTAAGCCTATTATGGCTGCAACAAGAGAACTTGGATATGAAAATCCGAGTAAGATTGATAATATGAAGGACGCTAAAGCTATTTTAGAACTTTGTAAATAATCAAAATACGAAATACGGGCAGAGGGAAACTTCTGCCCTATGAGGTGCTATTATGGGAAAGAAAATATCTATAGGTGATAGATTTGGTATGCTGACTGTAGTGGCAAGAATCCCCGAAACTAAGAGATGGCTATGTAAATGTGATTGTGGCAAAGAAGTTGAAATGAGTTCAGCAACTTTACGCAGAAATATACACCTTGTACGTTCGTGTGGCTGTTCAAATGAAATAAATCCTAATTTTGAAGCGAATATTGATGAAGCCGAGGAAATAGTCGCTTGGAAAAAACTTTTTGAATATGTTAAGAAGTTGTTGGGTTATAAACAGGGTGAAACCTTAACCCGTTCTCAGATATATCGCTTAAAAGGTTTAGCTAAAGGTTTATATTATGCTAATACCAAAGTAAAACCCGAAGCAAGTTATTCGTATTATGTTATTTACCTTGCGTTCAAAGGTTCATCGGCAGAAATACAAAGAGCAATAAAGAACAATAAATTTAACGGCGATGAAGAATATAAATTCAATTATGCCTTGAAGATTGCTGAGTCAAAAATTCAAACGATTCATAAGCGTTTAGAATCTAAACAAATTGCTAAAGATAAGTTAGATTCTCAAATTGACGAGGTAACTGAATGGTATAACAGACCGAACAAAGGGCAATACAAGCCTAAAAAGAGGAAAGAATATTCTTGGGCTGAGGATATGTGGTAGGAGGTGTAAGTTACGGCAAATAAGAAAATAGATAAACTAACACCCTATCAAAAAGAAGTATTAGAAACCGCAACGAAAATCAAGGAATATAAACTTAATGCCGAGGCAAATGTAGTTAGTATTCTTTATAAGAATCCTGATAGTTTTTATGATATATCACTAACTGAGAAAGATTTTTCTAATAATATTTGGAGAGTATATTTCATTATCGCTAATGATATTTTTATCAACGAAAAGAAAAATATACTCGATGACGTAACTATAGGTACATATTTAGAGAAACACCCGAAACTTAAAACTAAATACGAGGAATACGGTGGCTATGAAACCATCAGTATGGCTACAAAGTATATTCAAGTTGAAAACCTATCGGGTTATGTAACCGAAGTAAAGAAATGGAAAGCCATATTAGAGTTATGCAAGGCTGGATTCCCCGTAGGGCAGCATTTGTCTGAATACGTTGATACGGATATTGAAGAAATATACGATAACCTTGAAGCACAGTTAAACAATATCTTTGTTAATACTGATGAAAACGTAAAATCATATAATGCGTTTGAAGGTATGCACGATTTTGTTGAGAAATTAAATGAAGGTGACGAGGTTGGACTTCCTCTTTATAACGCTCCAATATTGACAGATATGATTAGTGGTTTTAATCTTAACGGTCATATTTATGGTTTAGGTGCTAATTCCGGCGTAGGTAAATCAACAATGGTATTCAATTATCTTGTACCGACCGCCATTGAGCAAAAGGAAAGAATGATATTGATTATCAACGAAGAAGATGAAACGAAAGTAAAACGTGAACTTCTTATATGGGTAGCCAATAATATTTTCAAGGTTGAATTACAAAAACATACTCTCCGTGACGGTCACTTTGACAAAGAAACTATGGAATTGCTTATCCAATGTTCTAACTGGATAGAAGAACGTAAGAACGAACATATACTAACTATAATCCCTCTTGAAAGATATACCGTGGGTACTGTCATTAAGATTATTAAAAAGTATTCTTCGTTAGGTATCAAGATGTTTGTGTTAGATACTTTTAAGGAATCACAGGACGCTAAAACAGATGAGATATTTAAAAGTATGATGAGAGATATGGTTAAACTATATGACGTAGTTAAGCCGAAAGCAAAAAACGTAGGATTGTTTGTAACGTATCAGCTTGGTAAGAACAGTTTACAAGTACGACACTTCACCAATAACAATATTGGACAAGCTAAATCCATCATTGACCCTATGAGCGTAAACATTATGATGAGAAGACCTTTTGATGATGAGTTTGATGGTAAGAAAAATCAGTTAGAATGTAAACGCTTAGAGGGCAAAAATAAAGCTACTAAGATTCCTTTTACTTTAGATAACGACAAAAAGTATATGATTACTTTTGTCTTAAAAAATAGATTTGGTGATACAGA
>Ga0326513_10000898_pt1 | contig 24793 bp, 33 predicted proteins | sample 2_2465_0518_D_FD_203654 | JGI IMG/M metagenome (GOLD analysis project Ga0326513, IMG submission 203654) | Bovine rumen microbial communities from UC Davis, California, United States - 2_2465_0518 | ecosystem: Host-associated > Mammals > Digestive system > Stomach > Rumen | place: USA... | reverse complement strand
GAGAAGAAGCAATTAGGATTTTAAAGGATTGCGAATTAAATCCTTGTGTGCCGGAAGATAAAGAAGCGGCAAACATGGCAATCAAAGCCCTAGAACAAGAGCCTATTCTTGACAAGATAAGAGCCGAGTTACACGCAACCGCAGAAATGCATGAAGATGGCGATTATTACTTGCGTGATGAATGGATATTCGCATAAATTACACGTCCTATAATGAAGAGGAAAGAAATCTATTGATACTGGAGTTGAGGACATGAAATATCAAAACAGACCAGTGACCACCTATGGGTCAGAAAGATGAGCGTTGGGGAGATGGACAAGCATAAACTGACCCTCACCCGTGTCGTGAAACACAAAAAGAAGCCTCAGTAATGTCGTGGGTTTAATTAGACTATGTTTTACCTGTCGTGGTTGCGTGAAAAGCGACAAAAGAAAGTAAGTTAGTTTGCAAGCGAAAGTGTTTTAGAATTGTTCACAGAAAACAATTAAGTCACGAATGTGGCTAGGCGGAGACGCGGATAACGGAATCTACCTCTTTTATTCCCGTCTGAATGGGGATACTAGTAGTTGGATAGGGTACGGTCTTGAGAGAGCAAGGTAGAGCATCCGCCGAAAGCTCTCACCCCCTAAGTCAGCCAGAGAGTTCTGAAAGGACTATAACAAAGGAAAACTACTCCCCCTGTTAGAGAGTATAAAACAAGAGAAACAGAGGTGTCCTCCATGTGGAGGGGGTGGTACACAACGATTAACCCACCATTTGTACCATTAGCTCAGTTGGTAGAGCACACGACCTTTAATCGTGGTAGCACAGGTTCAAATCCTGTATGGTACACTCAAAATTAAATATGACAAGGTGGCTGAGTGGTCTAAAGCGCTGGTCTTGAAAACCAGAGGGTATAACAGCTCCGTGGGTTCGAATCCTACCCTTGTCGTTCATGACGATGTAGCTAAGTGGTTAAGGCACTAGTCTGCAAAATCAGTACCGTAGGTTCAACTCCTACCATCGTCTCTTTTTTATTTTGGAAGTATAGCTTATCGGTAAAGCAAATATCACGATTATTAAGAAGGCGGTTCGACTCCGCCTATTTCCATGCCCCCATTTAATTGGGGATTGGGTAGTAATCTTTTTCTTCATATAGAGTCTATATAGGCTTTTGCATTAAGAGATTATTAAGGGAGAAAAAGTATGAAACAAATTTTGGACAAGGGTGTTTCACTATTACTCGCGGCGGTGCTTGCTATAGTCCCCGTCGAAATGAGTATTACACCGGCGTACGCTTTTTCAGAAGAGTTTTTTCAAAAAAAAGAAGACTTTTCCGAAAAAGACAATTTAATAGAGAATAACCAAGATACCGTCGCAACAGTAAATGCAAATTTAGAAATTTATGAAATTTTTTCACTTACTGAAAAAGTTATTATTAAATTAGAATTTGGAGTTGACGGTAAAGTTGTATCAAGTGTATATGAGGTTCTCACACCGACCGAGACACAAGAGCAGCTTGAACTAGAAAAGGAAAAAGAAGAAGCAATCATAGAACAGGAGATAATTAAGGAACCAATAGAAACAGAAGAAGATTACACAAATACCCAAACAATAGAAGAAGAAGTTGTAGTGGTGGCGACCGCGGATTGCGCAAGTGCTGATACAACGACTGCAAATGCACTCTATTCTGGCGCAACATTTAAAAATATGGGCGTTATTTATTGGGGTGCGTATCGCTGGACTTGGTACTCACAGCGAGTGCTTTCTGGTGGTGGACTTTCCATCCCCGGTCGCACAGTTGATGACCAAGGATATGTTGTGGATGAAAACGATTATATCTGCTTAGCTTCTAGTGATTTAGCAAAAGGGACAGTTATTGAAACCCCCTTTGGAAAATTAGGCAAGATTTATGATTGCGGGTGTGCTAGTGGAACAATAGATGTATACACTAATTGGTAAGAGTAAGGCTGACTTATGTCAGCCTTTTTCCTTTTTTTGTTGACTTTTTTAAAAAAATATTATATAATATATATAGAAAAGATAAAGAGTAAATAAAGAAAAAGAGGTGATGTTATGATTTATTTTATTAGTGATACACATTTTAACCACGATAGAGAATTTATTTGGGAAGACCGCGGTTTCCGTTCTGTCGACGAAATGAACCAGTATATTATCGACCGATGGAACGCGACAGTTACAGATAAAGATGAAGTATATGTTGTTGGGGATTTCTTCTTAGGTTCTGATTTTGACTTTATTAAAGAAACTCTTGAAAAGCTCAATGGAAAAATTCATTTAATCAGGGGCAACCACGATACTGATGCAAAGATTGAAGTATATGCAGCCTCAGATAAGGTCGTAAGTATTGAATGGGCAACTCAGTTAGTTTATAACCGACACATTTATTATATTAGTCATTATCCTTCAATGACCGCCAATTATGATACAGATTTTCGTCGAGCAATTCGCAACATTTTTGGTCACACACATAGCACAGAAAACTTCTATAATGGTAATGTATATATGTATAATGTTGCGTGTGATGCTCACGATTGCACTCCAATCTCTATTGACCAGATTGAAAAGGAAATCCTTGAAAAGTGGGAAAAAGAGAGAGAAGACTTGAAATTTTAAAAAAATTTTGATATAATAATTATAGAAAATAAAGAAAAAGAAAAATAAAAAGTGGTGAGACCGTAGCGGGTGTCTTTAAATGGTGCTGACAAACAACAGCCACTTTCCTTTTATAAGCCCAATGGTTACATAAAGGTTCAATTCCTTTAGGGTTTATCTTTGGCAAGGAAACTTGCCTGACTGATTTTATTTACCTTACCTTTCCTTTACCTACGATTAGGTATGCGCAGAGTCGATGGGGCTAATCTGAAGGTTCAATTCCTTCCTGCGTATTCGTAAGATATTATCTTACAAGCGATAACATGGATTTCAAGAGTTAAACTACCACCGGTATTGATTTTTCAATAATATGTGGTAAAGTGGCAATCGCTATAAAAGAAGGCAAAGTAAACTCTTACTAAAAAATCGAAGGAGGTACACTCCAATGTACTAATGTTGTTGGCAATTATGTGACAAGATTTGTAATGATAAGGAGCAGTCCGATGATTTAATTAACAGGGGGGTTTAATTCCCCCCTATACCGCGAGATGGAGCAGTCTGGAAGCTCGTCGGGTTCATAACCCGAAGGTCGTAGGTTCAAATCCCACTCTCGCAATCGTCATCTTTTGGTGACACAGTGGGCGAGCACACTATAAACGCTCGCTGAAACTCTCAATCAGAGGTGGTCAGCCTCTGTTAAGATATATCTTTTTGGGAGATAAAAGGAGTGCGGCGGTCGGGTTAAGACCGCCATTTGTCGGGGTCGATATTTTTGGGATAACGGGTTCGAATCCCGCCCCTGACCGCAAAGGAGGAAGAAAGGTATGGAAAAATTGCTTGTCGTGATAGATATGCAGAACGATTTTATTTCAGGTTGCCTTGGAACAAGAGAGGCTCAGAATATTTTACCAAAGATTGCTGATTATATTAGAACTTTTGATGGTGAAGTTGTCTTTACAAAAGATACCCACGATGAAGATTATTTAGACACTCAAGAAGGAATTAAACTGCCTGTTCCACATTGTATTAAAGGAACAGAAGGTTGGGAGATTGCGCCAGAACTTGAGATGAAAGATGTTAAAATCTTTGAAAAGAATACTTTTGGCAGCCTTCAGTTAGCTCATTATATTGTTACAGAAGGTTTTGAAGAAGTAGAATTTTGTGGAGTATGCACAGGCATTTGCGTTATCAGTAATGTCATTTTGACAAAAACATATTGTCCAGAAACTAAGATTAAAGTTCTGAAAGATTTATGCGCTTGTATATCTCCGGTTACACACGAAAATGCTATTGAGGCTATGAGAGTTTGTCAAGTAGAAATTATTTAGGGGGAGTATATGTCAACGATTCACATAACGACAGAGTCACCTAAAACCACTCCATATAGATTACATCATACACACGGTGTAATGTCTAATGGATATACAGGTGATGAAAATTTAAATATTGCAAATCATATTGAAGTCAATAGTGATGGTGATTTGTATATTGATGATATTAAGACAGGTATTAACCTGAAAGGCCCCGCCGGTGCATCACCAACCGCGCAGGTTACTAAAAATGAAGAAACTGGAGTTTCTACTATTACTATTACAGATGTTGATGGCACTGTATATAGCGTCGAAGTAAAAGACGGAAAGATTAGTTGGAAACTTATTTAAAGAAAAGAGGTAGTATTTATATGAAAATCTATTATTATAGTGAACTTTTAAAGAAGTCTTTTGATAAGGAAGAAGACCTTGTTAAAGCAGAAAAGGAGTTTCTCCAGCAGGGAAAAGAAAAGGAGAAAGCAAAAGCAGCTTTAGACAAGAAACTTGAAGAGTGTCAGGCTCTTTGGAAAGAATATTGTGAACTGCGCTCTGATTATATGACAAAATATGAGAGCAAAGAAAGTGAGAGAGAATTAAAGAATTTTATTAAGTTCTTTTTCTAATATTAATGCGGTGTGATGAAATTGGTAACCATACAGCACTTTGACTGCTGCGCGTAACGCTTGTGGGTTCGACTCCCACCACCGTAGTAAACAAAAAATGCGGGACTATGCTAATTTAATTTTAGCATAGTCCCGCTTTATTTTTATTTTACCAACGACCTGTAATACCAAAATAACTAAGTGTTGTTATGTCGTGGAACTCTTCTTTAGTTATAATCCCTTTTTCAACTAAAGCAATCATTTGCTGAACATTATATTCACCAATTTCATATCTGTATCTAATCATTTCTATACTTTCCATAGTTTACTCCGTAGTTAATGTGCTTGTTGATATCCACATTGATTCTCTAATTATCCACATTTTAACATCTTGATAAGGAGATATTAAAATAACTGTAGTCCCCTCGTCTGACAATCCTGAAAATGTAGCATAATAACCAGTAGAGAAAGGCACCTGAACTTGGGTAACCCAACCATTATTTATAAGATATTGAGGAATAGTAATTTCTCCTAAGACTATTGAACTTCCGCTCTTCATTATCATAAAAGTTATCCACGATTTTTGTTTCGCTGTAGAAAAACCGTTGGATAAAGAAGTCGTACCCGAAGGAGTTGTGCCTTTACTTACTGTAGTTTGAGCTAATACAGTTTCCCAAGAAGAGGTCATCTTGTAACCACTCGCTATACCTATGGATTTAATGCCGGTGGTGCTTGTTGTACTAACATCAATTCCAGTACCAGCCGTAACATCTCTAAGATAGTAGTCTGCATCCATAAAAGCAGCACCACCCAATCCGGTAACACTAATTGTACTATCAGTAATATCAATATTATCGCCAGCTGTATATGTAGTACCGCTAGTCGCACTAATAACACCATCTGCAATAGTAATATTAGTACCGGCTGTATAAGTAGTATCGGTAAACTTAGGTGATGAACCTATTGTTACACCATTCAACTGAGTTGTTTGTAAGTTACCTGTACTTGGGTTAAACAGTAAATTACTATTCTTACGAGCCTGTTCAGTTCTTGTTGTATTATCTGCGGTATTACTAAATAAGACTTCATAATCCGCATCAGTAGTAGTTGCAGTCTGTGTTAAATTCTTGTCTATATTTACCGAGCCATCGCTAATATAAACCCAATAAGTTCCATCATACATATAATATAATATTCTATTAGCATAGCCTGTAATTAAGTTCCAGGTACTTGTATATACTGATCCACTATAATAAATACTCTTAGCGCCCGTACTATTAACATTCAGAGTTACATTAGATGCAGTATTAGTATAAGTAAATTTTACTCCAATAATCGCTCCTACTTGTAAACTCCAATTACTTGTATAATCGCCTTGTATAGTAACAACTTTTTCGGCGGTCGCAGCTACTGTGCTACAGGTTCCATATGCGACGGAACCAGCAGCCGCCGCATATGAAGAATATAAATCATATTCAGTTCCATTTGGTAGGGTTAATGCATTTATATAACTCATTATTCCTCACCCTCCAGAATTGCTATTACTTCGGCTTTAATTATCTCAGGCACATCGTCTATGGTCTTTAATCCTTTTTGGATTAAAATTGCATATATTTTAGCCATTAATTATCCACCCCTCCCAATAATTGTTCGTATATATCACAAAGAGCTAACTGAATATCACTAATTTGTGAAGAAATATCTTCTACTTCACTCTCTTGAAATGAAGCCCACTCTTGTTTTGTATAAATAACTACATGATATGTATATCCATCTTCTGTTTCTTTTATTTCAAAAGGAACGGATACAGACCCATCTGAAAGAGTGGTTTCAACAGGTTCAGATGTACTTGTTTGATTATAAAAAAATTCCATAGTCTTCTCCTTCTATCCCTTTAAAACAATTATTCTGCTGTACCGGTTACTGCGGAAGATGCGTTTGTACCTGTTACTGTAACAGAACCAGAAGCCTGTGACCAAATCTGAGCTGCGGCTGTTGCATTATCAAGAGAAGCGGTATAAGAAGTTGGAATTTGAGTTGAACTTCCTGTCGTAATCTGTCTTGGTGTAATTTTAACGCCTGTGTTCGCATAAGAAAGAACAAGATTGTGGTCTGTTACACTATAATTAGTTTTTGCGGCTGCATCGGTCAGAGTAGTTGCGCTACCTACATCCGTAATTGGAAGCAAAGTTACCTTTGAACTAGCCGTAAGTGAAACATCACCAGAAACAACAGAAGAAGCATTAGTGCCTGTAACAGTTGCAGTTCCTGTCTTTTGAGTCCATGTCTGAGCTGCCGCTACCGCACTTACTGTAGCCTCATCTTTATAAGCCAATTCTCCAAGTTCGCCAGTTTCAGAACCTAAGAGTGACCATACTGTACCATTATAAATAAATTCTTCAAAAGGCTTTTCGCCTGTTGCACTGTAAAATACTAAATCGCCACTTGCAGCTGTGTGTTCTGTAGTTGTAGAGCCATTTACAATATCAATAGTTGTAGTAGTTGCACCGTCTGAAAGTGCAGTTGAAGTTACACCAATATACTGAATTGGCGTAATATCGTCAATTCTATCATCGTGAATATAATATACCCCACCCGAAGGAAGAGTAATCTTATTGATATACTGTCTTGTGTCTGCCATTGTTGAATCCTCCTCTATACATTTTCAACAACTAAATTGTGATTGTCTGCTTCGTTAACAGACATAATTACTGCGGAATTCCACTTCTCGCGTTCTCCCTCTTCTAAATGTTTTTCTGTGTCTGCAATATGTTCTTCCAAATATTGAGTGCCGCCTTCGATAAAAGGCATATCAATTAAATAAGAACTTCCATCACCTATCTTTATACCAGTTGCACCATCTGCGTAATCCGTATAGATATAGAAAGCATTTTTCTGTGCGATTAAACTGGGTTGACTATCCCAACCCTCAGTTGTATTTCGGTATACATTTAGAAGTTTTGATGGGTCGACGCTTCCACCGCCGCTTGTACCTCTACCATAAAAAGAAACCATCAAATACCTCCTAATTCTAATTTAAGTCTTGATATATAAAATAATCAAGAGTGTTAATATACATAATCTATGATAGTGTCTTCATCCGCCCCATTAGGAAAGATTAGACTTTTTATACTAACAGAATTATCAAGTTCAAAAATCTTGGTAAAACCTATTTTTACTTCAATTCCATTTACTAACACACGAGTTCCTTCAGTTGCTTGGATACCTAATTTATTTAAAATTGGGTTTGTTGTTTCTGGAGTCTGTTCTGAAATTAAACCACCATCTGCAAGTAAATCTTGCCCTGCGGGAATCGCTATATCGTGGATTTCTCCAAATCTACCATTGAGTACCATATAACTCCTCCTTTCATATTCTGTATATATGAGACCTAAAAAACTTATAGTCATCTAATTTATTATTACTTTTTCTTTTGAAAAAATATATCCAATTGCCCAACTGCAGAATACTATATCTTGATTTTTTTTAAAAAATATTATATAATATATATATAGAAAAAGGAAAGAAGGTAAAAAAAATGAGTGCTTATGCAATAGCAGATTTACACGGACGATATGACTTATGGAGATTAGTTTTAGACAGCATAAACCCAGAAGATTTACTAATCTTTTTGGGTGATGCAATAGATAGAACGGATTTAGGTATACTTATTATAGATGAACTTCGCAAAAGACCTAATACAGTTTATCTTAAAGGAAACCACGAACAGTTAATGGAAATGGCTTTACCGGGAATTATTGAATGTCGTAATGATGAATTAAAATTTGAAATAGCAAAAAGGTTGGACGCCGATATTAAGTGTTGGTTTAAGAATGGTGGAGATGTCACTTGGGCAACTTTAACTCATAAGACTGATAAAGAATTGAATGATTATATCCAATTTTGTAAAAATCTCCCAATTACTTATACATATGTCAACACAAAAGGACAGACTATTATCTGCAACCATTGCGGTTTTACACCTAATGTCTCTTATGAAGCAATGTGGAGCAGAGCGCATTTCGAAGATGACTGGCCTCTAGGCTACGAAAATACCTATATAGTTCATGGTCACACGCCTAAGCAGTTAATGAACTATTATGAGGCAGGAAGTTATAGATACGCGAACGGTCATAAAATTGATTTGGATACTTATGCTTTAGGTACTGATGAATTAGTATTATTAAATTTAGACACATTAGAAGAAAAAATAATTATAAATAAAATATAAAGGAGAAAGGATTATGAGAAAGGTAATAACAGTTAGAATGTATCGTCAGAAAGATTTTATGGCATTAAATTATTTAGCAAAACAGGTTTTAGATGTTGTAGAAATTCGTGCGGGCGGCGCCTCCTACGACGCATCTGACCTTGTAGGTCTTATGAATGTTGCAGTCCAGAGCTGTATGAACGAAAATTATACTTTTGATGTAATCTATCCTGACTATGCTATCAAATTTGAACAGTTTATTATCAACTTTAAAGCAAAGAGATAAGGAGGATAATATGCCTAATTTATATATTATGTGCGGGCTGCCCGGCTCTGGAAAGTCAACTTGGATTAAGAACCATATTAAGCCAGGTACTGCTGTAATTTCAAGAGATGCTATTAGATTTTCTTTACTTGGAGAAAATGACGCATATTTCTCAAAAGAAAAATTAGTAGAGCAGACTATGTATGACTGGGTCAATGGTTCATTAAGCGACGGCCGCGATGTCGTATTAGACCAGACTTCTACGAGCTTATATGCACGAAGAAAAATTTTAAAGAATATTACAGGTTATGATAAAATTGGTATTATTTGGGTAAAGACACCTTTTGAAGAAGCTCTTAAAAGAAATGATGGAAGAAAGGGCAGAGCATATGTCCCTTATTCTTCTATGCTCTCTATGAGAGATAATTTTATTGAGCCTTCTCTTGATGAAGGATTTGACTTTATTTTTAAATACGAAAATGATAAAATGACTTGGAAAGGAAATATTAAATGAGTAAGTTACACAAATTGATTAGTAATTCTTATGACCCCGTATCTGGAATTGCTGAAATCACTCTTGAAATTGAAGGAGAAAATTATACAGGTCGCGCAATAGCATCACCTGAGGATTTAGAATACGCATCTCGTTATGCTGGTTTCACTATTGCTGAAATTAGGGCAGTATTAGCTTACCATAAGGCAAAGGGACATGAGGAAGAATATCGAAAACTGCAAAAAGAGTTATATAGAGAAATACTCCCATCTTATGACAAGGCTATTGAAATAAGAAGAAAACGCACTCTTAGGACAAAAGCAGATAAGTTATTATCCTAATTTTTCATAAATATTAGGATAATAAAAGTATTAGGAGACTTTGCTTATGTTTTTATTTATTTCTGGCATTATCTTCGCAACAGTGGTGTTACCATTATTAAAAAATTTTATGACAATAATGGCACAACTCACAGAAGTAATATGCGCAAAACTTGCCATCTTCGTCTATCAATGCAATAAGCAGTTGGAAGAAGGCGAAGAGGAAGAAAAATCCAATCCTATCGGTTTCGCTTGTTCATCTGTACCCGTATCTGCGGCAGTGCAAGAGGAAGAAGACTGGGATGAAGAATAAAGGAGCGAGAGTAACTTGAATTTTTATGACACTTGTAGTTTACTTGATTTAGGAGAAAAGGTTTATGAAACTGATTCTCCTTTTTACATTTCTATGTTTACTTTATCTGAATTAGAGAAATTGAAAACTGATAAGAAAATAACTGAAGAAAAAAGGTTTAAGGTGAAAAGAGCAATTCGCTTGTTGAATAAAAACCACGACAAGTATAAGTTGGTTTTATTTCAAAAGGAATGGAAAAAATATTTTGACACTTTTAACTTTTTGCTTGACATAACTGATAGTTATATCATCATATCCGCTTATGTAACAAGCCTGAGTGAAGATATTACTTTTGTAACTTCAGATTTTTCTTGTAATAATTTAGGTGCGGCGGTCGGTCTTAAAGTAATATATAATACCGGGGAAGGTGAAGACACTTACCGCGGATATATAGAGGTACAACCGCAGACCGAAGAAGAACTGATAGATTTGTACGAAAAAATTTATGATAAAGATAATTTTTTCGGTTTAGTAGATAATGAATATTTATTAGTTAAAGACGCTGATGGTAATATCATTGACCAATATCGCCATTATTCAAAAGGTAATGAACGAGTTGAGGAATTTCCTATTTTCAAAAGTCGTTTATTTGGTGACATTAAACCAAAAGATGCTTACCAAAAGATAGCTATGGATAGTCTTTTAAGCAATAAGATTACGCTATTAAGAGGCCCAAGCGGTGTTGGAAAATCCTATTTATCAATGGCTTATCTTGTTTCTCTATTGGACAAGGGAGAAATTTCCAAAATTGTTATGTTCTGTAATACAGTGGCAACCGCGGGCGCCGCTAAATTAGGCTTCTACCCCGGTGATAAAGATTTAAAGCTGATTGACTCACAGATAGGTAACTTCCTGTCAAGTAAAATTGGTTGCGAGAAAGAGCTGTTACAGGATATGATTGACGAAGGAAAGCTTCTACTATTACCTATGTCAGATATTAGAGGATACGACACTTCTGGTATGAACGCAGGTATTTATATTACAGAAGCGCAGAATCTGAACATTGATTTAATTAAACTTGCTCTGCAAAGAATTGGAGAAGATTGTATTTGTATCTTAGACGGGGATGATAAAACACAGGTAGACTTAGACATCTATGCTGGTGATAATAACGGAATAAGAAGAGTCTCACAAGTTTTTAGAGGGCATGATTGTTATGGAGAAGTTACTCTTGTAAAAAATTATCGTTCTCAAATTTCAGAACTTGCAGAACAATTATAGTAAATAAAAGCACTCTATTTAGGGTGCTTTTTTATTATATATTAAGGAAAGGGTGATTAACCTATGAAAAAGAAAAAGATGACAACAAGTAAAAAAATGTTGATTTTTCTTTTTACAAACTGTTCTTTAATAGAACTGTTTGTTGGCTTTGTTGAGGTGGCATCAATTAGATTGGCTTATTCAACAGGATTATCGCCAGACTTTACCCCATTAACAACATTAATAGGCGCGGTCGTCGGTGAAGTAGTTGCATTAGCAGCTTATTATGCTAAAGCAACAAAAGAAAACACAATCGGTGGAGTTACTTACCTTACAGCACAAAATGACCTATATGGAAATGGTATCCCAACCGAGACTCAAGAGACAGAAGGAGGAGAATAAATGAATACTTATGTTTTAGTTGCGATTATTGCAATCGCCGCAGGAGTTGTTGTTGGCTCTGGAATTATGTATTTCATCAAAGCACCAACCGCAACAAAAATTCAGATGATTAAAAATTTCTTACTGTATGCAGTTGCTCAAGCAGAGGCCGCACTTGGTAGTGGAACCGGTCAGCTCAAACTTGCTTTTGTATACAATCAGTTCGTAGAGAAACTTCCACAACTTGCGAAACTTATTTCTTTTGAGAAGTTTAGTAAGTTAGTTGATGAAGTCCTTGATGAATTTGAAGAAATTTTAAAAGACAACGAGGCAATTAAAGAAATTATTAAAGGAGAGGATATAAATGGCTAAGATGAAAGTCGCAGACTTTATTAAAATGCTCAAGACCGCAGATACCTGTTCCACAAGATACGCCAGCGGTGGTATTGGTCAACGCTTAACCGCTGCCAATAGAGCAAGATTAGTTTCTCAGTATGCTGCTAATGCAAAGCGCAACTTGCCTACTGATGTAAACTGTTATGCTTTTGACTGTATTGGTCTGGGTAAAGCAATTTTTTGGGGTTGGACCCCTACTACTTCAATTAAGTATGGTTCAAATGGAGTTCCTGATGTTACAGAAACTTCTTTCTTTAATAACTACTGTAGTAATCAAACTTATGATTTTTCAAAGGTAGAAGATGGTTGGGCAGTTTGGATGAAGGGACATATCGGTTTCGTCATCGATGCTAAAAATCATCTTGTCGTAGAGTGTAGTCCAAAGTGGGCTAATGGAGTTCAAACTACTGCTATTGCCAATCTTGGCGGCAAAGCTGGATATAATTCAAGAACTTGGACTAAGTGTGGTAAAATTAATTTTATTGATTATACCGCTAAGTCTTCTACAACAGACACATCTTCAAAACCAGCTTCTGCGAGTACTGTTACAGTTACTCCTGCTACAAGTTATAAAGAAAAGTATAATACAACTTATATGGCTAAGCAGAATTTTAATTTAAAAGCCTCTGCATCTAATAGTTCTGCAACAGTTATTTCTGTACCAAAAGGAACAAAGATGACTTGCTATGGATATTATACACCAGTTGGTTCTGTTGTTTGGTACTATGTATCTTGCAATGGCAAGGTTGGTTATGCTTGTGGACAATATTTAACTAATGTCACTACAACTTCAAATTCTAATGCTGCTACTGTTAATACCGCAGTTAAATCTTTACAAGTTGCTATCAATAAAGATAAAGGTTATAAATATCTCACAGAAGATGGTATTTATGGTAGTAATACCGAAAAAGCCATTAGCAACATTTATGTAAGATACGGCTCAAGAGGAGAAGTTGTTAAATGGGTTCAAGGCTTTGTTGGTACTGCACAGGATGGTGCAGCTGGCAACAATACTGTTAATGCCATCAAAAAGTTCCAAAAGGATAATGGATTATCTCAGGATGGCGTAGCTGGTCCAAAGACTGTTAAGGCTATTCTTAAAAAGTATGGAGTAAATTGCTAATTTACTTTTAATTACGGGGGTAGATAACTTAAAAGGTTATCTACCCCTATTTTTTTATTGTAATTTTTTAAAAATTTTGTTATAATTATATTGTATAATAAAGAAAGGGGAAAAATAATATTGTATATACACATAGATGGCGTTATTTCACAATCTCTTGGTTGTATTACTAATATTATGAAGTATATAATAAAATAAAAAGCAATCATCTATATTAACCCCCTATTTAGAATTATTTTATTCTCTAATTTTATTATAGTAAAAAATTTTTAAATTAGCAAGAGCGAAAGTAAATGGGCTTAAAGACATAATAATAATTAAACTTGCGGGCGCTGCTGCTACGCAGAATATAATAAAAATAGAGAAGTTTATCCCAAAGGGATAAACTTCTCTTCGACTCTTTAAAAAAAGTTGACAAAAATAAAAAAATTTGCTATAATTATTATAGAAAATGAAAGATAAGGAGGTATTTTATGAAATCTAAACTTTTACATTATATTAAAAGTAATCCTGATACTTGGAAACAAGATTTAAAAGGATTAGAGATTAAAGTTAAACAGTCTAATGATGGTTTAGCAATTTTTAATTATGCCTCTTTAGGTTGCGATTTTACTAACCCATTAGTAAAAGAAGCCCGCGGTATTATCTTAGATTTAAACAATTATAAAGTTGTTTGTTGGAGTTTTAATAAATTCGGTAATGTACAAGAATCATATGCCGATGAAATTGATTGGAATTCCGCAAGAGCAGAAGATAAATTAGATGGCTCTATTGTTAAGTGCTATTGGTATAATGGTGAGTGGCATTGGGCTACTAATAGTTGTATCGACGCAAAAGATGCAGATAGTGTTGCCGCCGGTTGTAATTATATGCGCTTAATCAAGATGGCAGATAACCATAACGAAATTTTAGAAGTAATTAAGAATAAAGGTAATAAAGATTGTACTTATACTTTTGAGTTATGTGACCCTTGGAATCATGTGGTTAAATATCCAAAAGTAACTTTACACTTCATTGGAGTAAGAAATATCAATAGCGGATTAGAAGAAATCCCTTCTGATAATTTTCCAGAGTTAGCTGCGGTCGCCGCATGTTCAGTGTCTTATCCAGTATCTTCTCTTGAAGAATGTTTAGATGCGGCAGCCGCACTTAACTCAAATGGAGTGGTTACTAAAGAAGGATTTGTAGTTGTTGATAAAAACTTCCATCGAGTTAAAGTGAAAAATATGGAATACATTTTACAGCATCACCTTACTTTTAAACCTGTTTTGACTGTTAAAGACTATTTAGAAGGGGAAATCGTAAACCCATCTCCTAAACAAGTATGTCAAATGAAATGGTATGATTGGCAGAAGGAAGAGGTGTATGTGAAAGCTGATGAAATGGCAACTTTTGCAAGAGCGTTATATGAAGAATATGAATATGACAGAGGAGCCGTAGCCAAAGTTATTAAAGATGATGTCTTGGCTATTGTAGGTTTTCACGCTTTAGATAATAATAAAGCAGGTAGAGAACTGTTGGGTAAGAAACTTCTGTCAAAACTTATTAAGCCTTATGAACTTGTATAGAGATATATTATAAAAGGAGTAGATATTTTTATGAAAAATTATTATTCTGAAATTGATAAAGTAGTAACCGAATATGAAAATCACAAGCTTTATCATATAAAGAATATCTACTGGGCTGCCGATAGAGTAGACTGGGCTTGGAAGTGGAGAAAAATAACAGAAGAAGAAATGGAAGAATTGTCAGATAGAATTACTAAGATTTTTGAAGGAGGCGTTTTATAATGTTTGAATATGATATTTGTAGATGTTGGAATGCAGAACTGTGTCCACTCAAAAATCAGTGTGAAAGAGCGAAACCAGCCCCTCCGGGAATATATACAGTCAGTTCATTTTACAAAGAAGGGGAAGAATGTGAATATTTTTGGAAGATAAAGGATGCGGAAGTCCAGTCCAATGAGTAATTGGACTGGTATTGCCACGTTATTTGAAAATTTATAAAAAATATGATATAATATATGTATACTAAAAAAATGAAAGAAAGGAAAAAGAATGGCTAGTAATTATAATGCAAAAGATATAACTCATTTGGATTATTTTGACCACATCAGACAATACCCCGGTATGTATATCGGAAGTAAAGATGCTAATGGTTTACAGCACTTGGTAAAAGAGATTGTTGCTAATAGCGTTGATGAATATTTGAACGGCGCTTGCAACAGAATTGATATTAAGCTACTTCCGAATAATGGTATCTCTATCGTAGATAATGGTCGTGGTATTCCTCACGGAGAGTTCCAGCCTGGGATTTCTGTTCTTCAGGCTTGTTTTGGAATTGAAAACACGGGCGGAAAATTTAATAATGCAACAGGAGAAAGTGGTTATAACACCTCTGGTGGAGAACACGGAACTGGCGGCAAGGCAGTAAATGCTTTATCTACGAAGTTAATTGTAAGTTCAACTAGAGACGGTGAAACTGAGACTATTGAATTTAACAGAGGTAAGTTTGTTAAGCGCAATACTCAGAAAGCCCCAAAAGATGAGCACGGTCAGTCTGTTACTTTTTATCCAGATGGGGAAGTCCTTGAAACAGTTTCTTTTGATTATGATAGAATAAAAGAAATGATTAGAGAGGAAAGTTTTCTTTCTTCTGGTTTAACTTTTTCTTTAACAAATGAAAAAGGAGAAACAGAGTTCTTCTGTTCAGAACACGGACTTGAAGATTTTATTGATTTCCTTGCAAATGGAAAAAGTCTTATCATCCCTCCGATATTCTTCCACGAGTCAGAGGGAACTTTTGATGTAGAAGTTGGTATTGGGTATTTACAGAATTATTCTAATTCAGTTAAACTTTTTACAAATAACATACCTCAGGAGAAGGGTACTCATTTAACAGGATTTAAGACTGCTTTCACTCTTGCTTTTAATCAGTTCGCAAGAGATAAGAAATGGTTGAAAGATAAGGACGAAAACCTGACTGGCGCAGATTTAGCAGAAGGTCAGATTCTTGTTATCAACTTTAAGATGATAGACCCCGTATTCAAAGGTCAGAACAAAGAGGAATTAAGTTCGTCTGAAGGTCGAACATATGTTCAGAAATTTACAAAAATTGGACTTGAAAATTACTTCCTCTCTCACGAAAAGGATATAAAAGTTCTCTTTGAAAAAGCGGCAGCCGCAAGAAAAGCAAGAGAAGCCGCAAAGAAAGCCAAAGATAAGGCAAGAGAAGTTAATGATAAAAAAGGCAAAAAGCAGTTATTAAACCTCCCTTCTAAACTTGTTGATTGCTGGGGCAAGGACAGATTAGGCTGCGAACTATATATCGCAGAAGGTGATAGCGCGGCTAGTGGTCTTGTAGAGGCGAGAGATAGTGAAACAGTAGCCGTGTTCCCTATCCGCGGAAAAATGATAAATGCTTTTAAGAATAATGAAACTAAGGTTTTTGAAAATCAAGAGGTTGTCAATATTATAAAGGCTTTAGGATTAGATTTAGACCCGAAGACTAAGAAGTTAATTTATGATAAAAATAAACTCAGATATGGTAAGATTGTTGCTGCAGCTGATGCGGATCCTGATGGAAAGGCGATTAAGAATCTCTTATTCACGAACTTATGGTGGTTATGTCCAGAACTGTTCATTAATGGACACGTGTTTGCGGCTCAGCCTCCTTTGTTCAGAATTACAAAAGGAACAACATATACTTATTTAAAAGATGAAAAAGAGTTAGAGGCATATAAAGCCAAGCACAGAGGTGAGAAATATCTTATTAACCGAAACAAAGGTTTAGGTGAGCAGGATTCTCACGAACTAGGTGAAAGTATTCTTAACCGAGATACAAGAAATATTGTTCAAATCACAGTTGATGACGTGAAAGCCGCAAACAATATTTTTGATATTCTGATGGGACCAGCAGTTCCACCAAGAAGAGAATATCTTTTAAAGCATAGCGAAGAAGCTCAGGAAGTGGATTAAGGAGGAGAAATGGAAGAATATAATACTATATCTATTATAGATGAAACATCTCAAAATTTTATTGATTTCTCATATGAAGCCAACTCTCAAAGAGCTTTCGCGGATGCTCGTGATGGATTAAAGCCCGGACAGAGAGCCTGTTTATGGGAAATGTATGACAAAGGGTATGTAAGCAACAAACCTCACGTTAAAAGTGCTAAAATTAGTGGTGGAGTTATTGCGAACTGGTGGCCGCACGGTGATGTTGCCATATATGAGACTTTTGCGAGAATGTCTCAGCCTTGGATAAATAATGTCCCAGAAGTGGATTGGCACGGAGCTAATGGTTCTATTATTATTAGTGGAGAACCCGCATCCTCAAGATATACCGAAGCAAGATTATCAAAAGCATCTGAAGAAGGTCTTTTATATGGAATAAAGAAACATAATGTTCCAATGATTCCGAACTTCTCTGATGATGCAGAAATGCCTGCGGTACTACCTGCCATAATGCCTCGTCTTATGGTAAATGGATGCCAGGGTATTGGCGTAACTATAGCGAATGTTTGGTTGCCTCATGCTCTGCACGATGTGACTGAGGTTATTAAAAATTATGTAAACACAGGAGTTTTAGACTATTCTAATTTAGCACCTTCTTTTCCAACAGGTGGAATAATTATAAATAAAAATGATATTCCTCAGATTTATGCTACAGGCAAAGGAAAAGTTATATTAAGAGCTAAAGCAGAAATAGAGAAGAATTCAATCTTTATTACAGAACTTCCTTATCAGGTTTATGTAGAGCCTCTCGTTGATGAAATAAAGACTCTCATAAAGAATGACGAGATAGTTGGAATTAGTGATATTTATAACAAGAGTAGTGGTAAGAAGTTGCTTATTGAAATTGTTTGCGATCAGAACCCTGCAGCAATTTTAAATAAACTCTTTAAAGCAACTGATTTACAGAAGACATATAGCGCAAACCAGTGGGCTTTAGTTGGAAAAACTCCAGAACTGTTAAATTTAAAACAGTATTTGGATATTTATATTCAGCATAATCGAGATTGTATCAAAAGAGAATATGAATTTGAGTTAAGTAAAGCAAAACCGCGTCTTGAAGTTATAAATGGTCTATTAAAAGCACTTGAAGATATAGATAATATCATAGCTTTAATTAGAAATTCAGAGAGTGCGGCAGCCGCTAAAGATAACCTCAAAGCGAAGTATGACTTCACAGAGAACCAGGCTAAAGCTATTGTTGATATGAAACTTGGTCGATTAGCACATCTTGAAGGGGTTGAATTAAATAAAGGAAAAGAAGATTTAATAAAGAATATTGGAGAATATGAAAATATTATTGCAAATGAAGATAGAAGAACTGCAATCTTTATAGAAAGATTATCTTCTTTTGATAGAGCATATGGCGATTCTCGTAAAACTGAATTAACACAAATTGATATTAAGCCAGAAGAAAAAGAAATCGTTGAAGTAGTTCCAGAAGATGTCATAGTTATTGTAACAAAGACCGGAAATGTAAAGAGAATTCCAAAGACATCCTTTAGAACACAAAAGAGAAATGGAGTGGGAGTGAAGACCGCGGATGATGTTCTCTTATCTACAATTAGTACTAACACTGTTGATACTTTAATGGTATTCACCGATAAGGGAAAAATGTATCGTATTTTAGTAGATAATATCCCTGTTGGAACTAATGTATCACGCGGTCAGGCATTGAATTCAATGTTAAAGATGGATGCCGACGAATCGGTTGCCGCAGTTACTTCTTTACACAGACAGACTGATGCAGAGTTTGTAGTATTCTTCACCAAGAACGGTCTGATAAAAAAGACTAAAATTAGCGATTTTACTTCTGGTAAGAGAACTACTGGTATTCAGGCAATTAAATTTAAAGAAGGAGATAAACTCGTCGGAGTAACTTTCTTAAAAGATGAAGAAGTATGCGTTGTTACCAAAAAGGGATATGGTATTCACTTTAAGACAAAAGACATCACTCCTGTAGGCAGAGTTGCTTGTGGTGTTAAAGCTATTAAACTTGCGGATGGAGATGAAGTAATTGCGGGAGCGCCTATCTCAAATAAAGAATATCTTGCTGTTTTTACAACTAGTGGACTCGGCAAGAAAGTTAAAATAAATGAGTTTTCATTACAAGGCAGAGGCGGAAAGGGTGTAATTGTATCTAAAGAGACTATTGCGGGAATTGCCGCTGTAAATGATGACAACTTGATTTTAATTACAGGAGTTCCTTCAAGCATTTGCATTTCAGCTTCAGATATGCCAGTATTGGCAAGGACTGGAGCCGGTAATATGATGATTAAAAACAGTCGAATTACTAATGTAATTAAGATTTAAAGTACTAAGGGGTGGTTGGAAAATACCACCCCTTGATTTTTTTAATTATTTTTGTTATAATATATATAGGAAATAAGAAAAAGGAGAATAATTATGCAATTCAGATTTAGGAGATATAATAAGGAAGAACAAGAATATGAACTTGTAACTTATACGGATGTTGAAAATTATAATTTATTCTTCCAAACTCTTACTTTTATGAAAGAACATCATTGTACTTATGCAATAGAAGTGAATAAAACAGGTGTGGTTGAATCAAACAATGTAGTTATATATGAAGTAGAAGAAGTTTCTTTATGTATTTCTAAAGATACAGGCGATGATGGACTGGTACCGCACTTTGTAGTAGATATAACAGAGGCAGTGTAAAATTGTGGATAATTTATATTTATTGGAAATCACATTAGTGTTAATCTATGCGGCGACCGCAATTTACTTTTTTAAAGATGGAGAGAACAAATGACTAACTTAGAACTAATTAAGAAAGCAAAAGACGCATACTATAATTCAGATAGTCCAATTATGTCTGATATAGAATATGATAAACTCGTTAAACAGGTTGGAGAAGAGTCTGTTGGCGCGCCTGTATTGGATTATTTGAAGAAAGTTAAAATCAGCGGGAAACCTATGCTCAGTTTGGATAAAGTACATTCCGCAGAAGAAATTATTTCATTTGATAACTCTGATAACTTGATTGCTTCTGTTAAATGTGATGGCTTATCTGTCAGATTGATATATGAAGATACGAAGCTGGTCTCCGCAAATACAAGAGGGAATGGAGAAGAAGGCGCAGATATTACAGAGCATGTTAAGCATTTTCTTAATGTACCTTTGAAGATTGCTAAAAGCGGAAGATATGTAATTGATGGCGAAGCCGTTATTCTTCAAAAAGATTTTGATATTATAAATAAGAATAATGAATTTAAGAACCCAAGAAACGCGGCGAGTGGTGCATTGTCCTTACTCGATATTTCTGTTGTTGAAAAGAGAAGATTAAGTTTTATCGCTTGGGATGTTATAGAAGGTAGTTCAACTTTGTATCATCATTATAATCTGCAAGAAGCTGAAAGTCTTGGTTTTACTGTTGTTCCTATGAGAGTGGTAGATTACGCTCAGATTGAAAAAGAAATTATTGATAATGTTAATGAAACAATGCTTAATGAAGCTGAACATCTTGGTATCCCTTGCGATGGAGTGGTGTGGAAAATCTTAGACATCGTACGAGGAGAAGAAAAAGGCAGAACCGACCATCATTTTTTAAACGCAGTGGCTTGGAAGCCTGCCAATGTGGAAGTTGAAACCGAACTTCTTAATATTGAATTAAGTGTAGGAAGGTCAGGAATTTTGACACCTGTGGCTATTTTTAAACCTGTAGAACTGCTCGGTTCTACGATTGAAAAAGCGAGCCTTCATAATCTTAGTATATTAAGTAGTATTCTTGGTACACACCCTTACAGAGGACAGCGAATTAAGGTTTTTAAAGCAAACTTAATTATTCCTCAGCTCAGTTGGGGAGATACTGATGAAAATAATGTTGATTGGGATAATCTGATTAAATTTGGTGTCTGCCCTGTTTGTGGAGAGCCTATTGATGTTGAAGATAACAATGGTGTTATTACTATGTGGTGTGGTAATCCAAATTGCAGCGGAAAATTGATAAACAGATTAGACCACTTCTGTGGGATTCGTGGACTGGACATAAAAGGATTATCCAAGAAAACAATAGAGAAGTTGATAGATTGGGGTTTTGTGAATGGACTTACAGACATTTTTAGACTTGAACAATATAGAGCTGAATGGGTATCAAAAGCAGGTTTTGGAGAGGCTTCTGTTGGAAAAATCTTATCAGCCATTGACAATACAAGAAATGTGTCGTTACAATCATTTATATCTGCAATCGGCATACCTCTTGTTGGAAACGCTATTTCTAAAGAAATAGTTAAATATTATCCTACTTGGGATGAATTTAGAGATGCGGTCGGCGGTCAGTGGTCGGATTTACCGGGGTTCGGTCCGGAAATGGAATATGCAATTAACAATTTCGACTATGCAGAAGCTGATGAAGTTGTGCAGTATTTAACTTTTTCTATTGAAGAAGAAAGTCAAAATAAAGTTGCACCGGCCGCCGCAATTCAAGGGAAAACATTTGTCATTACCGGAAAACTCCTGTTAATACAAAATAGACAAAAATTAAGTAATATTATAGAAGAAAAAGGAGGAAAAGTTACAAATTCAATTTCTTCAAAAACAAATTACTTAGTTTGTAATGATAAAAATAGCACTTCTACAAAAATGAAGAAAGCAAAAGAACTAAATATTCCTATTCTTTCAGAGAAAGAATTGCTAGAATTGTGTAACTATAAATTAGAATGAAAAATTTAATAGGTCAAAAATTTAATAAATTATTAGTTTTAGAAAAAACCTCTCAAAGAGAAGGAGGTAGTATTGTTTGGAAATGTAGCAGAGTTACTCAAGTTTGGTTGAAGAGGACAGATTGCTAATCTGTTAGAGGGAATTTTCCCTGCGTAGGTTCGAATCCTACACTCTGCGTCCTATACTATTATTGACTTGATATTTTAAAAAATTTTTGTTATAATATATGTATAAAATATATAAAGTTATATTTTTGCATAGACTCAAATCCTATTTCCTGCTCGCGCAGGCAGAAGTTTTGTAGTTTGACTTTTTAAAAAAATTTTAGTATAATATATTTAGAAAAGTTAAGGAAAAGAAAAATATGAAAGAGAAAAAAATAAAAAAGCTGGCACAAGAGATATGGGCACTCGAACAAGAGATGGAATTGGGCAGAAATGTTCAAGAGAATAAAGAGAAAATGTATATACTAATGTCCGCCCTCTCTTTAGAAGAATTAGTGCAATTGGACGATTATATTTTTTCTCAATATTTGAAATAAGATATTGACTTTTCTGAAAATTTTTAGTATAATAATGTTAGATAATATAGATGTAAAAAAAACATCTTTATTAGATATATAAAAATAATTTATTTAAAAAAGGAGAAATTTATTATGGTAATTAAGAAAGCACTCTCAGAGAATTCACAGAAGGTTTATGATTTCCTTATGGCAAACCCAGATGCAGACTATACAGCAGCTGATATTGCTGAGGCACTTGGTCTTGAGACAAGAAGTGTAAATGGTATTGCTACTGGTCTTCAGAAGAAGGACATCACTTTCCGTGAGGAAGGCGAAATTGTAGTAGAATCAGAAGATGGCACTACAAAGCATAAGCCAGTTAAGTTTATCAAGCTTACAGAAGATGCTAAGACAGGTCTTGAAGTTGTTGAAGCTGACGCTGAGTAATTTTAAAAACTGAACAGTAAAAGATGGCTGGGTGAATAACCCAGCCGTTTTTATACACTACATTATGGAAAAATTCATTATTGTATTATGTCTAATTTGTATTGTCTTTTTATTGTTTTACATATGGTCGGTTAAGCAGAGCCTAAAGGTTGCATTATCCTATCAGGCTGAGAAAGTTGCGGATGCGACCGCCGCGAAACAGGCATTAAAAGAAGTAGAAGATAAAATTACTCTACAAAAGCAAACTCTAAAAGATATAGAAGATAGTATTGTAAAAACAAAAGAAGACTATCTGAACAAGAAGGTAGAATTAGAAAAGAAGTTTTCTGCTGAAAGAACTGCTTTAATGTCAAACTTTCAGAGTGAAATAAATATCTATAAAGAGAATAGTCACGAGGCTGCAAACGCCTATATTGACACTCTTGAAGAAGAATACACTAAAGCGGAACAAAAATTTCATAATGACCTCGAAGCAATAAAAAGAGAAAAGCAAAAGAATCAAGATGAATTGAATACATTAAAAGCAACCCGTCAAGCTGCGTACGAGGCTTATCTAAAAGAAAAGCAAATCAATGCGGCAAGGAAAGACTACTGTTTAATTCCAACTGATTCAGAGCTTTTAGACATAAAGAAATTAAATAGATTAAAAGAAGAATTAAATAAGCCTCGTATTTTGAGTATGCTTATTTGGCAAACCTACTATCAGCCTCTTGCTAAAAAGCAATTTCCTATTTTAATAGGTGGTGCGGATAGAACTGGTATCTATAAGATTACTAATCAAGAGACTGGGGAATGTTATATTGGACAAGCAAAATTGCTCAATAAGAGATGGCAGGAACACTGTAAGTGCGGGCTTGGGATTGATACACCCCCAGGCAATAAGTTGTATAGAGCCATGCTTGAATATGGTTTAGAGAATTTTTCTTTTGAAGTATTAGAATTCTGCACAGCCGCAGAGTTGAATGAAAAAGAACATTATTATATTGATTTATATAATGCAGATATGTTTTATAACAGTAATAAAGGAATAAATAAATGAAAATAAACACTTTAGAAGTTTCAGGAATCATACCCGCTTTACACGGAATGAGAAACCCAATGAATAGTTGGGCAAAGAATGATTCAGAAATTGTTGACGGTGCGGCGGTCATCGGTCCAAACGACATGGACCTGGCTTCAAGGCTGATTAAAGCTGGCCCAGAACATTGCAAGTTTCTTAGACAGATTAGTGTAGTTGCGGACGTTACCGCCCCACTCTATTGGTAAAACTTTCTGCCAATAAACATTTTTCCGCTTATCAGCGGGGTCATTTTTGTCTAGAATGGCTAACGAGGGTAAAATCTCGTGGGAAGAATGAACATGAATAATAAAAAAGATATATATAAAATTACAAATCGGATAAATGGAAAAGTCTATATAGGACAAAGTAATAACTGTAATAGGCGATTTCAAGAGCATATTAGAGGTAAACAGAATGGGGTATCATTAATTCATTTAGCTATTAAAAAGTATGGGATACAAAATTTTGATTTAGAAATTATAGAAAAAGAAATTGAAGATTATGATGAAAAAGAAAAATTTTGGATTAGTTTTTACAAAAGTAATCAAAGAGACTATGGGTATAATATATTAGAAGGAGGCCAAAACCCTCCTAGGATTGAAGGAGAAGATAGTTGTTTATTTAAAATATCTAATAAGGATTTTCATAATATTGAAAACTTAATAAAAGATTCTGATTTAACCTTTGAAGAAATTGCTAAAAAATATAATTTATCAGAGTCTTATATTAGTCAAATAAACAGAGGTATCGCTAGAAGAAACAAAGAATTAAATTATCCATTAAGAATATCCAATAATTTTTCTTTTAATGAAGATAAAATTAATTTAATTATACATGA
>Ga0326513_10000897_pt1 | contig 24804 bp, 35 predicted proteins | sample 2_2465_0518_D_FD_203654 | JGI IMG/M metagenome (GOLD analysis project Ga0326513, IMG submission 203654) | Bovine rumen microbial communities from UC Davis, California, United States - 2_2465_0518 | ecosystem: Host-associated > Mammals > Digestive system > Stomach > Rumen | place: USA... | reverse complement strand
CGGATGTAGGCGGATATCTGCCTCTCCTGCTCCTGGTAGAAGTCGTCCACGGTCACCTGTGCCACCCTGTATGCTTCTTTGATGATGGCTTCAGGACTTGCCCCGAACAGATATATCTGGAACTCCTCACGCTTCAGATGTTCCTCTGCCTTCTCCCTCAAGTCGATGGTCACAGTCTTTGACACTCCTGAACCTCTCAAAGTGTGCCAGTCGTTGATTTCGGCGACCTTTGAGTCAACGATATCATCCGTTATGTTTTTGACTATGGCACAACACAGTCTCATGGCTCCGTCTATGTCCATGTCTTCTGCCTTGAGCTTGTCCGGATAACCAAAATGGTTTCCCCAGTCGTCAAAAAGTGCCTGTGTCAGTTCCTTCGGATGGAATGGCTCTGTGCCGTTCTCTTTGTGCTCTCGGACAGAAAACTGTCGCCACCATGACAGGCTGTGATTCTCAAATATGATTTCTTCTTCGCCGTCCCTGAGCGGGACCCCATCAAATGTCATCCGCTCGCCCCCCAATTTTAGGGATAAAATCTGACATATACTTCACCTCCCGTAACTCTCATTAACTGCTTTGCCTTGGTCAGATGCGGAGCCCATACATCGATAACGTGACCGTTCTGGATGCCAGGATTGCCGCCTGTATCCAAACACTGATACAGACCGAGAAGCCTTCCATCCATCAGATACACCTCTGCCCTCTGTCCGAGCCTGTCAGCCGATGCTGCAATTATGCCCTCTCTGACCTCTTCGCCGGATGCTGTGACCCGTCCTTTGCAGGATTCCGGACAGTAGCAAGTGAACTTCATCTTGATGGCATCCTCTGGAATCGTCTGAAGCTCCGCTCCGTCCACTCTCGCCGCCAATATGTACAGGATCCCGACCACCAGCACCACGAACAAAACCGTAAAAAATCCACTATTCTTCATTCCGCTCGACCGCCTCCTTGTAACCCTCATACATCAACAGCCCGATGTAGGCAAAAGCCGATACTGCAAATGCCAATACAAAAGCCTCTGCACTTAACATGTCCGTGTCCTCCTTTCGAATAATTTGTTTATGTCGCCATCCGTGAACTGCAGCAGACTGTCCAACTGGATCAACTGAATGATGGACAGAGAGCCATTTCTTATCATCTGCGACACCGCACCCTGTGTGACTCCGAGCTTTTCTGCCACATCCCTTTGCGTGACATCACACTCCGCCATCTTTGCTTTGATCAGAGCCTTTATCCTGCGTTTGTAGGACTCTATGGCCCGCTGCCGCTCGCTGATATAAACCTTCGGCATATCAACCTCCTATTCCTCCTTTACGATCAGGCATCTACTCAACCTTGAAATTAGTTATCAGCTCTTGTAATTGCCTGATGTACTCTTTTTTATCCCAGCCTTCTATATCACATACAGTCAGATCAATAAGTATGTCCTGATAAAGCCTGAGGATCATTTTATGCCTCGCCAGATCGTTCAGCGTCTTTGCTATATTGTTTTCTGTTCTTGTTCTTTCTCCCATGGTAGTTCAAACTCCAATGCTAATTTGAATAAAATTATTTCGTTGTTCGATATTTCTACCGGCATATGCAGCTTAGTAAGAACATTTCTGATAGGCGAAACATACTCTTCTGGCGGGCCAAATATATACTGTCTGTGGCCGGCGTGATTATTTGACATATTTGCCCTCTCAAAACTTCCGTTGCCATTAGTCATAGCGTAATTTAATTCCTTGCAGTCAATGCAATATCCTATTTCCAGCATCATGAGCCTCCATGGTTGTTCCCTTTGGTCCGGAAATGCGAGGAATGACTTTTAGCTATCTCCATCATGCCTTCGATCTCTTCAATCGTAGGGAATCTAAACTGTGACACATCCTCTAAAATGCTGTTTTTTAATAGCATCACTGCGTATTTTCCCTGCTCTCTGTTTTTGTACTTTGCAGACTGAATTGCCTTTCCGCCCATTGGAGTGATGAAAACAGTTTCCTCGCCTGCTGATACTTCAGCAACTGCGCTGTACTTTATAAAACCGTTTTCTCTCTGGTATATGATTAAGAGTTCGTCCATATTACCCTCCTATCGCTCGGATAATGTCCCTTATCATGGCGATACCGCTATCCATAGCGACATTGATCTCCTTTTTACCGCCGCCCTCGAAGTGCGCAACTACAAGCTCTTTTTCCTCAATGTAGTCAAGGTCGATAAGGTCATAAAGCTGTCTTGTCAAATACAAACATTCGAGAAGCCTGTCACATATCAGCTGTTTGTTTTCCATACCTCTCTCCTTCCTTCATTTCTGCTTCCAGGAGCATCAAGATAAATTCAATCTTCGCCTCGATGATGCCGAGCTTTATCGAATTGATGTAATCGCAATCCCATTTGGTATCCGGATACTTTTTTTTGTGTTTCTCGAAAAATTCGACATTGTCCTGCTTTGATATCCTCAGCATTTCTCGGAGATACTGGATTATTTTGGTTTTTGTCATGTGGTATCACCTACCTTCATTGATACTGACGGCATCATAAGAGCCATAGCAATCGGCTGTTCTTCGATGAATAATTCATCATCACCAGCGGCCTTTAAATTGAGCATCATCTGACCGTCTATTCTTTCCTTCTCTCTGATGCGGATTGCGTTTCGTATTTTCTTGTGAGTCTTTTCGTGCCCCTGGATGTCCTTCATGCACTTCTCGTCTATACTGAAAAGCTCATTCAAGTTCGCATGATCCAAATTAACGAAATTGTCCTTCTCATACGAAAAGCAATTCATGTTATTCACCATTGACTCTATCCTTGACTTGACGTAGTATTTCTCCAGCTCTTTCTTGCTCACTCTGTCGCTGAATGAAAACTCCGACATAACATCCTCAACAAGATCGTTGATGTTGAATACACCATTGTCCTTGTAGTCCGGAAATTTACTCTTGAACAATTCATTCAAATTACTTTTCATTTACTACCTCCTCTGTTTGTTTCAGAGCTTTGATGGATATATTCATCCACTCTCTGAACATATACATAAACTCTCTGGACTTCGCTTTATTGCCTTGTCGGAGTTTATCTTTGAAAGTTCCTCTCTCGATCATGCTGGCTATGCCGTTTATCTGTCTGTCCATCTTCCTGATCTCATCAGTAAACTGCGCAAATATCAGCTCTCCATCTTCTTTGTCTTGCTTTGCTTTGGAGAAGTCGATTTCTTTTTCATTAGGCTTGTTGATATATTCCTCATGCCGTTTTTGTGCCTCTCTCAACTTCTGGCCTTCCTCTTGCCGTCTCGTTTGAAGTTCTGATGCCCTGATGTCGGAATAAACCTTATTGATTGAAGTCTTGCCCGATTTCAAGTCTTTGATAGCCTCCGGTGATGCCTTCTTTTGAATAACCTCAACCTTATGGATGGTGTCATGGGAAACTCCGGCGGCTTTGGCAAGTTCCTTTTGAGTATCGATAGGTTTTTGTTCTACAGATTTCTGTGAAACAGATTTCCGTATCTGCTGTCCCTTCGCCTTCTTCTGTATCAGCGGTTTGAGCTTCAAGGCAAGTTCTGCCCGAACAAATGGTGTTATATTCCGCCTGCCTAACTGGTTTTGAATAATCCACTGTTTTACCTCGTCTCTGTCTCGGAACATGATGCGCTTGGTGGTAAATAATATCCCTCCATGATGTGCGCTTATCTTCCATCTGTTATGACCATCAACGAGGATGTCATCATCACCTGGCTTGCCGGTGCTCCACACAACCAACGGATCTCTGATGCCCTCTGCCACACAGTTCTCTTCAAGCTGCTTAAACTCATCAGCGGTCAAGGGTGGTATCAATGATTCAAATTCGGGATCGATTCTGATACTCATGCGTCCTCCTTTACCAATAACTCGTCCAAAGTACAGCCGAGAACATCAGCCACCTTCTTCAATGACTCAACAGAAGGATTGACTTTGTCGAACCATTTAGCAATCACACCGTTTCCGAGTCCTGCTTCTTTTTCCAGTCCGGCAATGCTTAAATTCTTCTCTGCCATTTTTGTCCTTAAAATCTCTTCGTTTACCATTTTTGCCTCCTTTCATGTATAGTGTCCGCCGTCAAAACCCCTAAATATAGGGGCTGACGGCTATATGTAGCGGTTGAATGTTTTTAGAAAATAACCTAAAATAATACCTGCCAAAGTAATTAAAAATCGGTTTTTTCCTAACCGCCTATTACATAATATAGGTTTTTGCCTAACGTGTCAATAGGAAATTTCCGATTTTTTAAAAAATAAGGAGGTTTCTTATGATATGCACAGAGATAATAAGAGATTTATGTAAGAAAAAAGGAACAACCATTGCACAACTTGAGAAAGATTTAGGGTTTGGCAACGGCACAATCGCAAGTTCAAAAAGTAATTACATCCGTTCTGACCGCCTCAAAGCCATAGCGGACTACTTCGATGTGTCCATGGAATACCTTCTGACTGGAAAAGAATTAGAGCCGTTCTGGGATGGTCAATCCGATGCTCCGGCTTTTACCATCGAGGAATTGCAACTACTGGATTTATTCCGAACCTTGCCAGATGCCAAAAGAAGCGAAGTCATTCAATATTGCAAATTCCTCGCATCTGAGGCGAAAAGAGAAAAGAAAAAAGATACAGCATCATCAAAGGAGGCTTGACATGACCATCGAAAAACTCCCCTCCGGCAACTACCGGATAAAAAAGATGATAAAGGGTAAGACGTACAGAGCCACCATTGACCATAAACCAACAAAGAGGGAGGCAGAGGAAGTCATCCAGGAGCTTGTGGCGGACAGTACCACGCACTCTACGCATAATATGACCTTTCAGAAGGCCGCTGAGGACTATATGCACATGAAGAGCAATATCCTGTCGCCATCCACCATCGTAGGCTATGACAAGATGCTCCGACAGCTCTCAGAGGACTTCAAACAGACAATGATAAACGATATCGACCAGATTATCATACAGTCCGAAATAAACCGTCTGGCAGGCTCCCTGAGCCCGAAAAGCGTGTCGAATATCTCCGGATTCATCTCGCCTGTGCTGAAGATGTATCGGCCTAATTTTACATATATGGTCACTTTGCCACCGAAAGTGCCTGTTGAATACTACATTCCGACAAAAGCCGAGGTGGATGCCATCTTGGATTATGTCAGAGGCACAGAATATTACATCCCCCTGACTCTTGCCATGTTTGCAATGCGCCGCTCCGAGGTTTGTGCGCTGGAGCCGGGAGATTTAGAGGGCAACACCCTCCACATAACCAAAGCAAAAGTGCAAACAGTCGATAAAACGTGGATAATTAAGCACTACAATAAGACGAGTGACAGTCATAGAGATATTACATTCAAGGATGAGTTTGTGGCTGAAATGTTGCAATACGGATTTTGTTTCACAAAACACCCGGAACGCTTGTATGATCGTCTAACACAAGTACAGGATAAACTTGGAATAAAACACTTCCGTCTCCACGATCTGCGTCATTTTTACGCATCATACGCTCATGCTATTGGCATTCCGGACAAATACATCCTCAAGCAAGGCGGATGGAAAACCGACTACGTGATGAAAAATGTGTATCAACATGCCTTCCAAAAAGAATACGAAGAAGCGGCCATCAAGTTTGCTGACTGTTTCTTCTGATGTCCGTGGATAATTCGTGGATAATTTTTTATAATCGTGGATAATTTTTTATAAGTTTCACTTATATTTTTAGACGCAAAAAAACAAAAAGAAACCCAGTAAGTAAGCCGTTTTCAGCCTATTTACTGGGTTTTATTGAAAATGGACCTGAGGGGAATCGAACCCCTGTGTTTTGGATAAAGAACCGCTATTTCAAGCCATTCTTAATGATTTTCGTGGATAAATCGTGGATAAAATCCATCAACATTTACTCTGTGTATTATGGATGACGATATGCAAAGATGTCAATATTCTCTTTTCAGCTCCGCCCATGTCTTCGGTCCGACAATCGCATCGGCTTTTAAGCCCTTCATCTTCTGGAAGCTGATGACGGCGATCTCGGTCAGCGATCCGAACACACCATCGACCGAAAGATGCGCTCCGTAGTTATAATTAAGGATCGTCTGCAACTCCTTGACGTAACCGCCCTTGCTCCCTTTCCTCAATGTCGGATATGCCCCTGTGAGGCTCTGTGAGGCTTGTTTGGGTGGGTTATACGACTTATCCCATGCAGTTAGCCCGTATTTAACTACAGTGTCACACAGAGTCTTGACGTAGGTTGATGACGTAGCATAGCCGTCAGCCTTTATCAGCGTAGCATACTGCTTGTAGTCAGTGGCAGTCTTCAAATTAGCGTATCGCTTTCCGGCGATGAAGTCATAATAGCCTTTGACTCCCTCTGCCATGTCCTTGTATGCCCTGAAGTTATCCCGGATCGTTGTCAGCGTTCCGACCTTGTATTCCTCTTTGGTCTTCATGTTGACGGATGCTCCTTTCCAGGAGCTCCCACATTTGAGACCGAAAAAATTGAAATATCTGGCGAGTCCGCTTGTGCCTGCTGCGCTCTCGATCACGGCCTGTGCAATGACCGCCGCACAAGTATGATATCCTCGTTTTTCAGCCTCTGCCCTTATCAATGGTGCGATTTTCGCTATAAATGCATCTGCTTGTGCTTTTGTGTACCCCATGAGCATACCTCCATAAACAAAAAATATAGTAACGGACATCGGAGTCACGGCAAGCCTCTTTGATTTTTGCCACAAGAGTTATGAGAATTTCTCAAATACTTGTTAATTGGTTACCATAGACAGTAACGGGAGGCTACCGTCTATAATGTGGACTCGCTATTCCGATGCCCGTTATTTGGCAGGAGTTGTTTCTTGCAACCCCGATACGGTGGGTGAGGACTCGAACCTCACATTGATTTCGCTTATCTTTTCCCGACCTGCTGAAAGACGGTACTTGCACAGAGGGTCGCTTACTCTCATCCCATTGGATTGCGTTACCGTTCGCCACCACCGTACGAATGAAAAATAGGAAGGTATGAAAAAAGGTAATAATGGGGGGGATTACCTCGTTTCCGTTTTCATAGCCAGAACAGCGGATTCTATCAGAATGTCCAACTGCTCCGGCGAAATGGCTATCTCTTTTTGGTGAAGCCATTCCGTGACTCTATCAAGAACAAACTGCTTTTTGTCAGCATTGTCCTCAATGGTCTGCTGTGCCGCATAAACACAGGCATTGATAAATCCGTTAAGATTGTCGTCAACGTGCTTCTCTACGAACGTGCGCAAAGCAGGCACAACGTAATATGCCAGAATAGCACCGATGATGATGGCGACCATCCGGCAGACTTCAAATATCATCTCGTTCATTTCCATTGTTGGAGTCTCCTTTCAGTTTGAATATCTTTATCAGCGCACAGGTGACGATCTCGCCCCCAAAAAAACCATAAACACAGGTTGTTAAGGTGTCATTGGTAACACCCTTAAATGAAGCCCACAGAGCCACACAGGTATATATGAGCAGAGTTCCGATGCTGAATACCACGTACCTGTCGAGGTTCGGTGTCCTGTGACGTTTGTGTGGTTGCTTATTCTCCATGATGTAACCTCGAAATCTTTACATCCATGCGTTCGATGCGGTTTGTCAGTTCCCTTGTCTGTTCCTCCAGACGTGTGATGCGGTCACCGAATGAATTATGCTTGCGCACCTCATCCGTCAACTGTTCAATCTTCACGTCCGTGACAGCCTGTGCTTTCTCGATCTGCTGTTCAACCTTACGGTTACTCGCCAGATTGGTGAGTATCACACCGAGAACCGAACAACCGCCTGTGATTAGTGCTACTATTACTACGTCTGCCATTTTATGATTCCTCCGTAGGCTCTTCTGTAAGATTCTCAACCTGTACTGTCTCGACTATCGGCTCGTGGGTGATGTACTCCATCTTACCCTCTACAAGGTCGAGGTTCTCGTCAACGAGTTTGACCATGCCCTTGGCGAATGAGGTGTCGCTGATGAGGAGCTCACACCAGTGATGCCATGCCTTGCGAGCATCCTCAATGTTAGCGATGTGCTCGGCTCTGACTACGTTGTTGCCGTCAGTTACTGTTAAAATTGCATATACCATGATTTTTTTCTCCTTTTTTGGTTGGTTGGTTTATGAGTTCAGAAGAGCCGTCAAGACAGCCCCTATGGTTGTTTTGGTGGTGTTGCTGGAAGTAATCGAAGCACCGCTCGCAATAGGTGCGGTCACTCGATAGAATCCGTCAGAGCGGAGCATAAACTCATTGACGGAGTACGCTCTGCTTGCCTTGTCGCCCTCAACAGTAGCAACGTCTGTCTTGTCAAGCTTTCCATCGAGGTCATCGTGTGAGACAGGATCGTTGAACGTCACCTCAACAGTATCGCCATTAGTGGAAACGACATTCAAGCCTTTAAGCAGAGAAAGTGACGAGGGGGTGATAGTTGTCATTACATGGGTGGCGAGTTCGTAGACTACCTGTGCGCCCGTAGTAGGGCTGTTTGAGCCTGTGTAAACGTCACGGTCACTTATCCATGCACCGGGGAGCGTCTGACCGCTGTATGAGGCGATATAAGCCCTATCCACCACCAACCTACCATTTGTCAAATCAAGCGTACCGCCGTATACGGTTGTGGGGAGGGTGGTTGTATACGTCTGTGAGGTTGTCGGAGATGTTTGAGCATCTGCTACCGTCACATCCACGCTGTCCAGACCGCTTATGGGGCAGATGTTGGTGTAGGGGGCAAAGGTAGCATCGGATTCTGTCGCAAGACGAACCATGGGATAAAATGTCACATTGTTCATTACAGTACCATTTTTCACAACAATAAAATACTTTTCAGAACGTGTATTATTAAATGTTTGTGCAGCATCCGTTGATGCATCCAATATATTAACACCGTTATTTATTGCGGCAAAATACGTGCTATCACTTCCGCCATTTGCCCCGCCATTTACTTTATATGATTGACCTCCAACAAAATTAAATAAACCTACACCAAAATAAATATTTGCGAACGCAGTTCCGTTTGCACGAACCCCAATAATATTGTTCCCACTGTCGGTTAAAAGAGTAAAAGTTATACCGTATTTTGTACCAACATTACCGTTCCACGTAGTATCACTATTATTTGCTTTTATCCATTTCACGGTCATAGGAAGCAAATTCTTCCCAGCACCCCCGCTCCAAGGCTTGCTATAACCATGCAAGTCCTGTATCGGTTCAATGTTTACTGTCGTTTGCTTTGAGAGCTGTTCCGCTCTGCTTTCAAACACTGCAGGATTACCGCTGACAGTCACGTCCTCAAACACCAACTCGTCCAACGCTTCCCCGACTGCGACCACTCTGTTGTCAATGCCATCAATCGCATTGTTTATCTTATTCAGATTAGTCGCATTTATCGGGGTATCTTTGGACTGTGTCCGATTGTGCCACGTCCAATTCTCAAATAACTTTTGCCAATTAAAAGCCATTTTTCAGCCCTCCTTATGACTCATATGATACTTTTAACTCATCATACAGAGCAGTCACACCCTTCAGCCGCCTGCTCATGATATATACAGCCGTCTCGTTGTACTCACAAGCTGCAATGTCACCAAGTGTCATGAACGGCAACCCTACGACCTTGGCATCAGCATTGTAGACCTCGATCTCCGTCAAGATTGCCCCTATCTTGTTCCCGATCTCGTCATAGTCGCTTGCGTTCATGTTATAGTTCTCAATGAACGGATTGTCTCTTAGCTCGTAGTATATGCGCTCGTTGATGTCCGGCCAAGGCGGATAGTGTGAGAAGTTAACTTCACGGACCATGACTCCGCCTTTGTAGATCCGCACACCTTTGAACTTCACAGGGTCTGCTGTCCTCTTATAATTTATCTCCACGATGCTGTCGTTGGTGACAAATAACTGATTGTTCGTCCGGCTGTTACTGTCCTCTCCTGGATAAATATCTTCGGCCGGGAACAGATTGTCAGAAGGATATCCAGCACCGCCGACAGGAATAAAGCTTTTGAGCTCTACAAGCTGAGGATTGCCGTATCTGTCCACATTGAAGAACATACCGTTCAACTCTGCATATGCTCCTATCAGTTCCCTCGGTGTAGTCGTGAATGATACCCCTGAAGAGAGTGCTTTTTCGTACAATGTATTTGTATTATGCTGCTCGAGCATATTCGACACATCGCACTGCCTATTCTCGACAACCTCACTCTGTCCGCTTGGAGCCGATGTCACTTCCTTGGTGATGTAATATGCCAGCGGAGTCATGAAGTTATACACCGCTGTCGAGTTCGGGAAGGGCTGTCCGTCTCCGCCGTTTATCCTTATGTCGCTTGCCGAGCAGTTGCTCTTGATGAAGTTCTCGAGATTGCTCAGGACAGAAGAGTCTGAACTATTGTAAACATTCCCTTGCCCGTCCAGAATATTACCCTTGAACAATGCCTGCCGTATCTCTGTGATGACTCTGTCGGCTATGCCCTTCGGATAGTCCTTGACCTTCATCTCCATGTAGTCGCCTGCCGGGAATTGCCAATATACGCTTTGGTCATCGATTGCAACGCATATCTTGTACTTGGCAACTGCATAAGCCACCGTGACAGGCTGATTCCATGTACCTTGGAAGGTGAAACTCTGCTGGCTCGCAAAGGTTGACGTTGCAGGATTCGCAATCAGATGATAATAGAATCTCGTTCCGCCCTTCTTCAGCGAACCGCCTTCTGCCACGATCTCGGGCTCTGGCTTGCCGGTATTGATGTAGAACAGACCCTCATCTATGTACTTGCGGTCTCTCGGTTGATAGTTCAAGTCCGTAACCAAAGGAACTATCGGGTCAGCCATATTGATTGTGCCACCGGCTGACGTTCCCTTCCTCGCCACTACTTCCTTACGTGACGATCCTTCTGTCGTGGTCGTAATGGTTACGATCTTTACTATCGGGATTGTAAACCGACCATTTGAATCGATGGCAGAAGGCTCTGAGAAGTTCGTGCTCGCTATAGCATTTCTGATGGCTGCATAAGCCGTATACCAATCATGATTAAACTGAGGGTTATTACTTCCATCAGCATTCCACATCGATACTAACTGCCGGATGCCGTATTTTTCCTCGAGGTCGTAAATAATCCTTGTCGAAAATGAAGCATCTTCGAAAGTCTTCTTTACAAACTCATATGACAGACCGCTACTATAGTTTTCGATGCTGAACCGGCCTGTTGAGATAACGACCGTCTCCGTCAACGTCCCTCCGGGGAATGTCGCTGTATAGGTCACATCATCGAAACTGTTGACAAATGTCACGTCTCTGCTGATGGTGTACTTCTCACCACCGAACTGTATATCTGTCGCCGGCGTGACGTATGTATCAAGCACGTCACCGATAGAGCTGACGGAAGAGCTCGAGATATCTATTTTTTCATCCAGAGCCTTACTATAGAGCTTGTCGTAAGCCTTAACGGTACGAGTGTTATTTTTATCGACCACTACAGGACACGATTCGACCTTGAACACACCCAAGGGGAGAAGCTCTACAGGGTAGATATTACATGTGGTGTCAAAATGCTCTCCATCGGATTCAACGTCCGAAGCATCAACTGCTCCGTTCTTGCCGGAGATAGTCGCTTTCAGGCTTGCACAGTTGGCATCCATGTTGATGAGTGTCTGTGTCTGAAGGCTTCCACCCTCAGGAATCGTCAGAACAACCGACTCTGCTCCGCTGATGACAGAAGCGTTGGAATTGTATTGTCTGATCGTCAGCCTGTAGGATCCATCATCGTAGGACTCTGTGTCTGTGTTCAGGATAATCAGATTCAGGTCAAGCACGTAGCGACCTGGTTTATTCACAGGCTTAAAACTGTAAGAAGGACTGTACGATGCTTTGTAAGTAACAGGAGTAACAATACTTATCTGCTGATTCTGATAAGTCGGAGGCAGGACCGCAACAACTTGATTTGTCCGTGAGTCAATAGATGCGGTTATATCCACATCGACATTGCCCCAAAGATAATTCCTGTGCTCATTGATTTTGAAATACAGCTGACCGCCATCTATCATCGTGTTGGGTGTGATGTATGTATAAGTCCCGGTCCGCTGTCTTATCTGCTTTTCCCAGATGATATAATACTCTTGCACTTCAGGATCCCATTTCCTGCCTTTGTTGACGTAGGTCTCCCATTCGTAGTTATAACTGAACACCTTCGGACCATGTCCGTAATATCTCTCGAGGTCTTGGTTCTCAAGCTGGTTGATGGCCTGCTCCACATACGGCTTTAACCTTTCGGCATTGTTCGACAGCCTGTCACCACCAAACAAACTATTCGCATGAACGAACACAGGGTCATCCTGCGTAGTCCTGACGTAGTGATAAGCGGTGAACCATTTGCCGACTATGTCCATGTTCCCGATCGGCGAGGACTTGAACACATCAAACTTGATGGCAGATGCGTTCGCCGTGTTCAGCTTGAAGGCATCGCCACTCATGAGGCTCTCTTCAAGTTCAAGGCTCTCGCTGACTATATCCGTGTTGCCAAGCTTGTAACCGCCATCAGCAACGTCAAACTGTACGTACAGACCGCCGATGTGATCGTCCTTAAGGTATTCTTCTATTGTTCCGGCTGATATTGCTAACATTTATCAATACTCCGTCAATTTGATTGAAGTCGCTTCGTACCAGATGGTATTGTTGAAGGTCTTCTTGTGTGCAAAAACAGGATCTTCTATCCTGAACAGGCCAGAACGATATTCATTATCCAGGTCGTTCCAGTAAATGACCGTCACCTTGGAGAGTTTCTGCAGATACTGAACGACAAGTGCGTGTTCTGCCTGCGAGTGCTCTCGGATGGTGAACTGTATCTCCGTCCTGTAGTGCATAGATTCATACACATGCCCCACACCGTCTATATCATCGTGCTGTGCTAATATTTTCCGCTTGTAGGGAGTACACCTCCATGAAGTCCTGTCCATCAAACTTATTGGAAGCGGTACTCCCTCAATCATAATCAAATAATCATTCATAAATCCCTACCCCTGTCCTCATCCTGCGTGAGCGGTTTGCTTCGACTGTGATATCCACAATGGAGTCACGGTCAACATCTGCATTTACATTCATGACAAAACTGCCGAGACCGTTCTCGATAGCCCTTGCGATAACTCCTGCGATGCTGTTAGAATCCATCCCCGATGATGTCGTCACCGCTGAAGCACCGGCAAGTACTGTCTCATTCATCGTCTGGTTGATGGCTTCCATGACTTTGTTGCTCTTCGTCTCGATGCCCTCTGCAAGTCCGAGATCGATATACTCTCCGACCTGTCTGAACACCTTCGAGGGTGATTCTATCTTCAGAGATGCGTTTGCCGTCTCAACAGCCTTCTGTGCTACAAGCTGTATCTGTTCGGTGATTACGGATGCGCCTGTCGCTATACCTTCGGCGATTCCGGCAGAGATATTCTCGCCGACTGTCTGGAACTTGTCCTTGGCCATTGCCTTCTCTGCGGTCTGATAGGCTTCGTCTCCTGCCTTCTGTACGGCTTCGGTGACCTGTGTAGAATTCTGTGTCACACCTTCTGAGGTCGATGTCATGGCCTGTTCGCCGACATCCGAGAACTCCTCTGCCTTTTCTGTAGCCGATTCCTTTGACTCTTCGACCACCTTCTCGGCGGCATCCGTCACCTCGGAAGCTGTCTCCTCATGGCCTTGAACGACTCCCTCGGTAAATCCTTCACCAACAGAGACACCGGCATCAAGATAAGTGTTGACGATCTCATTCGTGGCATCTGCCTTCAGCTGCAGAGCCTCATTGTACTTCGTCACGTACTCGGTGAGGTCGTCCATGTTCAGCAAGGCCTTGATGTAGCCATTCCCGGCAGGACCCATCTCTGCCAACTGCTTCAGGAGTGCATCGCCCTGTCCACCGATCTGCTCCGCCAAAGCATCAAAATTGGATTCCCATTCCGTCAAGCCTTCAATCTGGCTCTCGAGGTTGCCTTTGAGTTCGTCAGCCGAAACTGTTGTTGCTTCGGAGAATTTATCGAATAATGATGTCTGGCTCTCAATCGACTGGTTGACAGCGGTGACAAAATCCTCAAGCTCTTCCTCGGAGAGTTTCAATTGCTCGATTCCGACTGTCGCTCCGCCTGCTGAAGTTCCTGCTTGTGTGGCGGCTTCTGCGTTCTCCCTGAGCTTGCCGGTGAGGATCTCTTCCTCTTCGCTCAGTGATGCGATCTGCTCTTCACATTCTGCGTTTGCCCCTCTGAGGTCAGAAAGTGCGTGACCGGCTTCAAGATGTGCATCTCGTGCCGCCAGAGCCTTCTCTGTGGACTCCTCAAGGCTTCCGTTGAATGTAGTCTGTACTTCAACAAGTTCGGCTTCTGCGTCCTTCTGTGCGCTTATAGCCTCGGTCAGATTCTGCTCGGCTTCCTCGATGTCAGGGGCTAATTTCGACCGCTGGATATCAAGGTCAAGCTTCTGCTTTGCAATCTCTGTGAGTCGCTCTTGTGCGGCTTCGGCATATGCCTGTGACTGCATCGCTTCAATGTTTGACTTGATAGCATCAGTGCTCATGTTCAGAGCGCCGGTATGTTCATTTATTGACAGATTCAGACCAGGATAAGCGGCATTCAATTCGCTTATGATAGAGGTCTGCTGTGCTATTGCTTCGGAGAATCCAGGAGCGCTGGAGTCCTGATACTGTGTATTGAGACTGATAAGCTCATCAACAAGCCTATCACAGGCCGCACCCTGAGCATCAAGATCAGATATACTCTGTTCGTATGCCTGTTTGGATTCATTGACAGAGGTTGTGAGCTTACGTGTCTCTGCGATCAGCGGAGTGGTCTGCTTGTCAAGTTTTAGCTGTTCCTCTCCTGCCTTTGCCACGTTCCTGGCATATGCTACCATCGCATTGCCGGCTATCAAAACGGCTTCAGCTATGGCAACCACAGGATTGACAGCAAGTTCCGCATTGAGCAGTGCTTGCGCCGCCTGTGCGCCCTCTGTGGCTATCTTATATGTGCCCCATGCCTCTATCAGAGTGACAAGGACCGAACCGATTTCATCTGCATTGTCTATCAGCTCAGTAAGTCCATTGACAATCTGGGGCATATGGTCAACAAGATCATCAACTACATCCGTGATGAGCCTGCTGGCAGATTCTCCGAGCCTGTCAAGGGACACACCAAGGTCACCATTGACGATAGCATCGTTAAGCTGTCCGATGGCTTCTGTAGCGCCCTCAACACCCTCTTTGAGAGAATCATCAAAAGCGTCATATGTTGAGATTGCTAAACCTTCGAGAGCGCTCTTCAGAATGGTGATTTTACCCTGCAGATTGTCCTGCATGGTGTCCGCCATCTCTTTAGCTACACCGTTGCAATTATCCAGAGCAGACGAAAGCTTCTCCACATCAGATGGAGCAGCATTCATCAGAGCCAAAAATCCGCTCATGGCGTTCTTGCCGACAAGTGAAGCAGCTGCTGCAGCCTGTTCAGATTCTGATAATCCGGCAAAAGCCTGTCTACAGTCTCCGAGGATCTCAGACAGTCCTCTCATGGATCCGTCAGCGTTAGTCGTGGCGATTGTCACGTCACCCATGGACTTGCTATGGATCTTCACCTCACCGGACAGCTCCGTCATGATCCTGCGAAGTGCTGTTCCTGCTGAAGATGCTTTGATGCCGCTATTAGCCATTAACCCGATGGCTTCTGCCGTATCTTCGACAGAAAAGCCGAGGGAGCCTGCTATAGGTGCGCAATATGAAAAGGTTTCGCCCATCATGCTGACATTTGTGTTGGCATTGCTTGAAGCAACCGCCAGAACATCAGCAAAATGTCCTGCATCCTGTGCCGTAAGCCCGAACGCTGTCAGAGCATCGGTCACAATGTCTGAAGTGGTGGCAAGGTCTTCACCAGATGCCGCCGCCAGACTCATGACACCCTCGATACCGTTCAGCATGTCCTCGGTCTTCCATCCAGCCATCGCCATGTAGTTCATGGCTTCTGCCGCTTCGGATGCTGAGAACATCGTTGTTGAGCCCATTTCCTTGGCTTTTGCGGTCAGAGCATCGAGGTCAGAGCCTGCCGCACCGGACACAGCCGATACCTTGCTCATGGCGGCTTCAAACTGTGTTCCTGTTTCGACACAGGACTCAGCGACCTGTTTTATTCCATTTACGAGCGACCTCAGGGCATCCTGCAGAACATGACCGGCAAAGGTAGCAAGAGCAGTCTCACCAAATTTAGACGTTTTCTTCTCCGCCTCGCCCATTTCATTGCCGAACTCGTCTATTGACCTTGCACAGCCATCAGAAGAGGTCTTTGCCTCATCAAGATACTGCTCTGTCTGCCGGAGCTCCTGATCCATCTTGACCAGTTCAGCATTTGCAGAGTTATACTTCGCCTCACAGTTCGCCGTTGCAGTGGCGGCATTATCAAGAGCCGACACATTGCTCCTGAGTTCGTCTCCAAGCCTCTTGACTTCTTCTTCCTGCTCTTTTACAGCATCGGAATTGGCATCTGTGCTCTTCGTGAGTGCATCGAGCTTGGCCTGTGCTTCGGAATATGCTTTCTGGCTCTCTTGCACCTTTGCGTTGGCCTTCTCTTCGTTAGCCCTTGCCTTTTCCACGCTCGTGGCATAACGGTCTACTTTAGACTTCTGAAGGTCGTACTGCTTGGAGAGATTATCATACTTGCTCTGCAGTGCCTGGATGGAGTTCGCCTGTCCGTTAAAGGTCTGCTGGAGGGTCTTCATCTCCGCTCTGAGAGCCTTCTGAGATGCGTTGATATTCTTTAATGATTGATTGTACTGCGCTTCTCCGGTAATACCGATCTGTACTTCTACTTTGTTCTTTCCTGCCATGGTCTCACCCGTTAAATATCATCAACACTGGCTATCTTGTAATCATCAACAGTCTTGTAAATTATTTTGTTCGTCTCAAAATTGTACTGTTGTTTGAAACTCTCATAAAGGTCGTGGAACTGTCCATAATACAGCCGTTTAACCTCTCTGAGTGATAATCCTATCCTCATGCCTATGGCATATACCCAACTAAAGTCGATAGGCTTCGGCTCACCGCCTCCAATAGTCGGGATTATTTTTTTATGTCAAAACACCTGTCAAATTCTTCCACCACAAGCCTCTGGAGCTCGTAGGGGTTAATATCAATGCTTCTGATAAACTCTTTATCATCGACAGGTATAAACTCTTTCTTCCTCTGATCTGCATCTATCTCAAGACCTTCATTCACCATCAAAGGCAGGATCGTGTTCAATGCCTTTATCGAGAAATGCATCCGCTCGAGCATGAACGTGCCATCTTTATAGACAGGATCGCCGTTCTTATCCGTCTTTATCTTCAAGCCCTTGAGCTCCCGTTCAAAGTCCCAGATGTTCCAATATGACTCTTGTAACTGCTCAAGAACAAACAAGTCGATTTTATAGGGGATTTTATTTTTCTGAATTGTAAAGGTTTTTAGTTTCTCCATCGTACCCTTTAAACCTCAAAAACACCGCCCCCAGCGGTTAAGCCAGGGGGCGGCAAAAGATGATAGACAAATTATGACTCGCCGAACTGCTTGTCAATCCATGCAAGAGCCTCTGCTTCGGTGTCGAATTCATCAGACTTGATTCTCCAAACACCTGTATCGTTCACGGTTGCCTTGCCGTTAAGGGTAGGTGTAACAAAGGTGATGCTGTCGCCCTTGGTGGTGTAACTCTCATCACCCTCGGTAAACTTAACCTTGGGAAGAAAGATTGCACGATACTTCTTCGCACCATCCATCAGAGCCGGAATGAATCCGAAGCCGACATAGTTAGAAGAGTCGCTTGCATTGTAAGTGATTTCGTTGGTGGTCTGATCTACTGTGTGGCCGAAAAGGACATTTGCAGCAGATACGGGCATTGCGGTCACGTTCAGAGTGATGTTTGCCTCTCTGAACTCGTTCACGTACTCATCGAGCACGTTGTCACCGTAAAGTGAAGCCTCGCTGTACTGAGGGGAGATCGTAACCCCGATAGCGGCTCCGTTGGTGAATTTCTTCGTCAGGTCGTAACCCGTTGACGATACGGGGGCAATCACGGGATGTGATACACCGAAATACTTACCATCAGCCATGGTTTTTTCCTCCTTGTTTGTAGTTGGTTATGCCTCAACGACCTTCTCTATCTCGAAAAGGATCCGTCTCAGCTGTGTTGATTCTTTTACATCTTCGTCATCGACAAAGACTGATATAGACTCGATGTAATAGTCGAGACTGCGGAGATATGACTTTATGGTGCGCTTGTCCGCCAGATAGTTGTACGACAGCGGCACATAATAGCTTAACTGGATCCGTCCACGCTCCATCTTGACCTCGTTGTCTCCGGCGAGTTCCGTCCGTTCGTCCTCACAGTTGAACACGAGGAACCTGTAGGTCCTGTCCGTGTCGTTCTTCTCTATGAAAATGTCCTGTGCCACCGGACAATCAAGGACTGTTCCGAGGGCTATTATCTCTCTGTTCAGATTCATGTCGCACCTGTCTTCTTGTTCAATATCTCTTGGCATGTGTCAGTAAACTTGTCACGTACTTTGTCGGCGGCTTTGCCGATAAACGGTTTTGCTCCTTGGTGTGAGTTTCCGTATTCAAGCCAGAAAGCTATGTCATTGTTTGACACCGCCCTCGTGCCTCTTGCTCGGTCTCCACGCTTGCGCCGTCCGCCTCGTTTGGGTTTGCCCTTAGCTCTGACAAAGGCTACCATCCCGTCATCCTTGTTCTTCATGATGTTGGTCGCCTGGAAGGACTCAATCAACTCTGTCCGTGACTTATCCTTAATTACAGACCGAACAGAATCCTTGACGGCTTGCTCGGCTTCAGGGATGCACGCCTTTATAGCTTCCTGAGCGATATCCTCAAAGTCAGACGACAGAAGATCGCTGAGAAGGTCATCGGACATGTCGATTGTCATTGTAGCCATCAGACCACCTCCGAGAGGTACAAAGTAATGGAATTGTCTTTCTTGACCCTGTAGGTCCTTACGATGCGATATGAGTCGCCGTCATAATTGACTTTGCTCGGGGTCTTGTTGTTGGTTTCCTTCGCCGCTCTGTAGTCTTCATAGTTCACAGTCGCCGACAAGGACACCTTAATGTCCGCCATCACCGCCTGATAGAACTCTGTCCGCCGTACAGATTCAACGTCAGCCATACACTCGAAAGTCAGTTCCGTCTCTGTCTCAAATCCGTCTTCGTCAGTTGTATGTGTAATGCTTACTAACTCTATTACATCATTTTTCATCGCTTATACCTTCCGATTTCCGCAAGTTGTCCTGCTGTGTCCGGAAAGCTTCTTCGTACCATTCACGGCCGCTCTCGTCTCCCATTCTGACCATACAAAAAGCAATGATGCAGTCTTCGATCAGAGCACCTCCGGCCAAGACGGTCTCCTCAGACACGCCCGACCGGATGAGCTCCATCTGTCCTGCTTCAATGTTCCTCTGTATAGTCGGCAGAAGATTCGTAGCGGCGGCAGTAGATAACCGGAGGGCATCCGCTACAGCTCGCTCGAGTTCTGTCATTTCTTCGCCCTCCTCTTTATGGGAGCAGGGTTTTTCTTCTCTTCCTTCGTATCAACCTCAGGAGCCTCAGCTTTCACGGGAGCCTTATTTGTGGCAACAGCGACACCCATAGAGATGGCTGCCTTTGCTCTGACCTCATCGAGGTCTCTTTCCTGCCCGGGCTTTACAAGCTCGCCTGTACTTGATATAAGCGTTTCCGTCAAAAACTTAACCTTCATCGTTCCTGCTCCTTCCGTTTGATTAAATGCTTGCTACTCTGTTGATGAGCTGGATGCCCTTCTTAGAGGTGATGCCAACACCGGCAGTCTGAAGACCACGAACACCGATGAGGTTTGCATCGAAGTACTTTCCGCCCTCGTCTGTGCTGATCTCGTAGTCGCCCCACAGAGGCATCGTAATAGTCTTGGGCTGGCCGTATACCATGAGATTGCCATCGTTATAGCCTACACCGGCAAGGTTGGACAGTATGCTGAACTTAACAGCAAGTCCACCATCCTGGATGGTTCCGTTGTTCTCATCATCAAAGGTGATATCAAATACAGCCTTCTTCTCGTTTGTTCCACGGATTGCGCCGAGGGTAGCGAGGTCAGCCTTGCACAGATACAGCTTCGTGCCAGCCTCAACGCTCTCATCTGCGTTGAATCCAAGAACGAGGTTACGAACGAAGTTCTGATCCAAGAGGTAAACCTTATCCTCGCTCATCCTGTTGGTTGCAGAAGCATCAGCGATCAGAGCGGCAACGATCTGAGACTTTGCATATCTGCGGAGTGCAAGATAGGCAACTCTCTGAATTGCTCCCAGGTAATCAAGGGGAGTCTCTTTTGATACCAGACGGCTTACGCTGTCAAGTATGCCCCATGTTACAGGGCTAATCGAACCCTTGTCAAAGGTTGCAGCGGTTCCACCGATATTAGGACCGTCTGTTACAACGGCAGCGGCTGCATCGGTCTTCTGATATGCAAATCCATATGAACCGATTCCATCAACGATTACTGCGTTAACGTCATCAACGATAGAGGATACAACCTCGGGAAGCAGTGCGATGTCAGGCTTAACTGCTGAAGGTGTCAGGACACCAGCGGCAAGGAGCTGACGGGTTTCCATGGTTATGTGACCAGTCTCAACGAGCTCTTTTGCTCTTACTTCGATATTGCTCATTTTTCTTTCCTCAACTTTCTCGATTACTTTCTCAGCCTCTACGACACCGGCAGAAAGTGCCTTCTCAGCGGCTGCTCTTTTTTCCAGTTCTTCAAGCTCTGCCTTGCGCTCTAAAAGAGCCTTTTTTGTTTCGGTTGCCTTCTCAACGTCCTCGGCCTCTGTCATGTCTCTAACTTCGGTTTCAAGTTCTGCGAGCCTTGCGACAACCTCGACCATGGTCATTTCGTTAATCTCCATGTAGGTATTCCTCCTTATGCAAACTCAAACTTCAATTTTGCTATTCTGAGCTTCTTTTCAGCCTCAAGTCTCTCCGCTTTCTCTTTTTCGATCTCTCCGTCAAAATAAGAGCGTGCTGAAATGATCTCAATATCAGTATCAGGATTTGCCGGGATGGATACGGCTGAAACGTCATATACCTTCCCAATCCTGCTGATAGTCCTTGTATGGGTCTGTCTGTCGTACTCGTCCTCAGCGACCACAAAAGCGAATGACATTTTATCAATGAGACCCTTCATTATGCTGTCATAAAGGTCACGGCTTGCCTGTGTGCTTGACAAGTCAGCCTCAACGTGCAGGCCCTTTTCATCCACGCTTATGTCAAGCGTGCCATTTTTCTGCCGTGCATAAACCATGCCCTCGTGATTGTATAAAAAAATCACATCCGATAAGTCTGCCTCGTTAAATGCTTCAGGAGTTATCTGTTCCTTGTACTCTGTGCCGTCTTCGTCCGTGAAAAGGACATAAGGCTCAAAGGTGGAAGCATAGCCTCTGACCTTGTAGTCCGGTTCGGCATCCTGTCCAGCATTCTGTTCACGCTTTTCAATGTTTAACGCTCTGTATTCTCTGTTACTTTTTATCATTGTTTTCACCATCCTTTGTGTCATCCGGATCCTGTGTCGGTTCTGTCTCTTTATCATCTCTTGGGGCATCTGTCGGAGCGGCATCGAGTCTCATTATCATCTCATCGCCACCCTCGAACGGCTCCAGACCCATGTATTTGAGTCGCCATTCATTGCGAGTCATGCCACCATACAAGACAACCTTCTGGTAAAGCTCCATCTTCTGAGTCATAGTCAGGAGCTGTCCTTCGTCTGCTTCGTAAGTGATGTAATTGTCGTATGCGCTCGCCTTACCGGCATAAACCTTTGAGGTTAATTCACGGCTCAGGGCAACCAGGAACGGCTCTATCTTCAGCCTGTAGAAGTTCTCAAGCTGTTCTGTCTTGACGTTGGCGGTGATAATGTCATCGTTTACACCGAAATACCGATAGACGTTTTCCCGGATCTCCTTCATCTGCTCATAGGTTGCAGTTGATGGATCCATGGAGATGGGGGTAAATTCCTGTGTTGCATCGAGTGAAGCAATGCCGCCCTTGTTCTCGAGGTTCAGATAATCCTTCACAAAGTCGTCATGCTGTTTCTTGATGGCTTCAGGAGCAAGCATCGCCTTTGTGCTCTTCAAAATGCCTCGAAGATTAGCCGTTGCCTTGATGCTATTGGCGAGACCTTCATCGGCTGTGTTCAGAAGCTCCAGCGTTGACAGGATAGCAAGGTTAGCATCTCCGTGAATGTCCGATGTGTTGTAGTCTTTTCTGACCACCGCCAGATTATCCCACGACAATGCCATCGGATTGGCTGGCTGTCCTGCAAAGTAAAACTTGATGAACAGACCATTCTGATACTCGATAGCCTCGAACCATGAATACGGCACAGGATAAAAGCCACAAGCCCGGCCACGATCATCACGTTCGATGTAGATAAAGGCATTGTTGTATATCTCAAGCCGTGTCCGTATCTTGTAGAGGAAGTCCTTGCCGTTCATGTACATGTTAGGCCTATTGTTCAGGATCCTCTCCAGTCTTTTATCAGAGCAGACACAGCGCACCTTGGATGAGAACTCCGCCAAAGGTCTGATGCAAGCCCTCACAATGTCGCTCTTGTAGATGTCAGAGCCAAAGTTAGTGAAGATTGCGTTGTAGACTCCGAGTTCTCGCCACTCCTGCACCTGTTGTTTTTTCCCTAATGGTTTGAAAATGTCGATAAAACTTCTGAAATTCATTATCATCACCTTAATGACGGAACAAACTCATCTTGATGCTTCGTATAGCCAACATAGGCATTCAGCAAACTGACTGTCCCGTCAATACGTCTGTTCGCTTGTATCTTTACCGGTTGAATGCTCTCGATTCCGTCCTTGTTCAGACTCTTCTTTGCTGTGTTTGATAAGCACCACCGGAGGATTGGATTATTCTGGTAAACAATCTTGTGGTCTTCCAGAAGGGCCCCGAGGCTCTTCATGGGATATGACCATGTGATCGGTCCTTGTGGTATCTTCTCCATATCGTAGCCGATCTCTGACATCTCCTCCTGCCAATATCCGGCAAGGGCTCTGTCGTAGCATACCCACAAAGGTCTGATGTCATGTTTGATGACCATCTCGTTAAACCACTCTGTAACCTTGTGATAGTCAACGCTTGCCCCTTCACAGATGGTGAGCCAACCTTTCCCCGCCCATAGCTTGTATGGTGCTTCCTGAGCGTTTGAGAGGGCTACGTTTTGGGTGCGTGCCTCCGGCAAGAAGTACATCTGCAGAACATAGAGGTTGTCATCATCGGGCTTTTGAATTATCAGCGTTGCACAGGTCAAGTCAGTCGTGCTCGACAGGTCACATCCGCCGATCGCATACGAGTGCTCGAGGTATTCCATCGGAACAACCTTCTCGTTGATGATAGTCGCCATCGGAAGCCACGAGGTCACCTCGTTCTGCTTAACGTCAAAGTCCTTCACCAGTAATGTGGGAAGGTAGCTCGGATCGTTCCTCGCTCGTTCCACGTCATCCGCAAGCTGGACCGATGATTTGATTGTTCCCAGACCAGGATTGGCTTTAATCCATGCGTGAGGGTCCTGCCATTCAGCTTCTGTGTCGAGCTTGTAAATAACAGGGAACATTCTGTCATCCTTGATATTCCCCCTCGCCACGTCTACCGCATAATCATGCAGACTGTCATACAATCCATCACGTCTGAACCCCGATGTCGTAATACATCCGATCAGCGGCTGCTTACGTGCCTTCATGCCCTGTCGGAGCACATCGTACATATTTCTGTCCTTCTGTTCGTGTATCTCGTCCAGAGCAGCAAAATGTATATTTAAACCGTCCAGTGACTTAGACTCATTCGGCAGAGGCTTCATCACTGAACGGGTCATCTGAAATGTCAGGCCTTCACGAGTCGATTTAATCAATGCCTTGAGGTCTTCGTTCTGGTCGATGATGTTCCGAGCCACGTTGTAGATGATCTTGGCCTGGTCGAGTTTGGTCGCTGCCGAGTAAATCTCTGCGCCTTGCTCTCCATCCGCCACAAGCATATACACCGCAATACAACCGGACAGGAAGCTCTTTCCATGCTTACGAGCGACCTCGAAGAAATACTCACGGAATCGCCTTCTGTTCGTTCCCTTCTCAAGCCATCCAAACAGGCACTGAACAAATGCCTTTTGAAACAGCTCCAACTTGACCGCTTCACCGGCATGATCGCCCTGGTAGTGTTTGCAATATCCCTCAATGAAATTGATGACATACTCGCCTGTCGCCTCATGAAAAAAAAACGGAAATGATTCGTCCTGCATCTCCATCTCTTTGACCATCCTGTCATAGACCGCTATGATCTCTTCGCCTGCGATGATCTCCCCACTTTGTAATTTGTCGTTGTACTCCTTAACGTAATTCAAGCGGCTTCCCTCCCGCTACAAGCCTTGCCAGATTCTCGCCAGCTCTCGTTACCGATGCGGCCTTCTGATCGGGCAGCATCTTATCCAACTGACTGATGATGCTCAACATGATCTTCGACTTGGCATCATAAATCTTCGAATACGGATTCTCACGCATGATACTGTAGTCACCCTGCGGCATCTCCGTGACTGCTCCCTCGTCATTGATGTGCTCCGTGCACTGATCCAATATCACAAGCACATCTGCCAATCGCTTTATCAGCTCCTCCGCCTTCTTCTGGCTATCTTTCGGGATGTCCTGATAAAGTTCTTTATATCGCTTGATGTATTTCTTTTTTTCGAGTTCGTACATGGAAAATCACCTAAAAAAAGGGGTCGTTGCGTTTTTGCTGTCCGGGTAGAGTGATG
>Ga0326513_10000893_pt1 | contig 24864 bp, 28 predicted proteins | sample 2_2465_0518_D_FD_203654 | JGI IMG/M metagenome (GOLD analysis project Ga0326513, IMG submission 203654) | Bovine rumen microbial communities from UC Davis, California, United States - 2_2465_0518 | ecosystem: Host-associated > Mammals > Digestive system > Stomach > Rumen | place: USA... | reverse complement strand
CCCGCCACGTCCTGCACGACGCCCAGCTGGTCGAGGGCCGCGTTGGCGTAGCGGTTGGCGTGGTCGGCGCTCGCCTGGGCGCTCGACGCCGCCTGCCCCGCCGCGACGGCCTTCCCGTCCGCGACACTGGCCGCAGCCGCCGCAGCGTCGGCGCTCCCCTGGGCGGCCGTCGCCGCTCCTTGGGCCGTGGCCGCGTCGGCGATGGCCTGGGCCGCCTTCTCGTTGGCGGTTGCCGCCGCCGTGGCCGCCGCGTCCGCGCTGCCCTGCGCGGCTCCCGCAGCCGTGGCCGCGCTGTCCGCGCTCTGCTGCGCGGCGTCCGCCGCCTCGTAGGCCCTCTGCGCGTCGGTGACGGCCGACTCCGCAGCCGCCCTCGCGACGGCCGCGCTCGCCTGGGCCGCGTCGGCCTTGCGCTCGGTCGTGTCCACGCGGCTCGTTGAGGCAGCTGGGTCGGTAACGTTGCCCATGCCGACCGCCTGGCCGTCCCTGACCGCGACTTCGATCCAGTCGCCCTCGGCCGCGCTGGCAAGCATCCGCGTGACGGGGAACTCCCCGGCGCCTCCTGCTATCTCGGCCCACGTCGTGCCGTCCGCGTCGATGCGCGTGACGACGGCCCTCGCCCGGCCCTCGCGATGCTGCGCGCCCTTGCCGAGCATGCGCGCCAGCTCGGTTACGCCGTCCACGTGGCCACCTCCTTGCATGCTTCCTCGGTCACGGTTATGCCGCGCCCGATGCGAAGCGATTGCCTAGTTATCCTCATGTCGCCCGACAGGCCCTGCGACGGCAGCGAGAAGCGCACGACGTCGTACGGCCTCAATTCGGGCTCGTAGGCCCTCGTGTAGCCGCGCACGTCCTCGACTGTGGACATCTCGCGCAGCTTGCGCCTCGCGTACGCCGCGAGCGTCTCGCCGTCGACGGGCTTCGGGGCCGTGTCCACCACGTCGTGCACGTAGCCGCGGGAAGCGGTGGACGTGGGGCTCTCGGGGTCGTCGTTCACCACGCGCACAGACTGCCTGCCATCGTCGGCGAGGTAGGCGTTCGGCACGCCCGAGTAGTCGAGCGAGCTCGTCACGCCCGGCGCGAGGGCGCGCGCCGCCGACGCGTCGAGCAGCGACGATGGCGCGGTAGGCTTCGGCTTCACCGACACCGCCCCGCGCCCCGACACCTGCATGCACCAGCCGCCAGCGTCGAGCAGCATCCAGACGGCGTCGAGGTAGCTACAGCCGAGGTCGAAGATTACCGGGACGTTCAGCGTGAAGGCCCCCTCGACCTCGACGGGGCACGCCACGCACTCGCGCAGCAGCCGCGTCGCGGCCGCCGCCCCGTTCGTCCCCTCGGGGGCGTAGGAGCCCGCGAGCATGCGGCGCACGCTCGCCGGGTAGAGCACGCTGCGGCCCTCTATGCCGATCGTCTCCGAGCCCCTGGCCACGCTCGAGCTGCCGCCCGCGAAGTAGAGCGTCGCGACGTCGGAGCGTGCCAGGCCGCGGCCCTCGGCAACCGCCGATAGCCTGTAGTAGCCGGGCTCGAAGCCCTCGCCCACGGCGCGCGCGACCTCCGCGGAGCCGCTCTCGAGCAGCCCGCCGCGCACGCGCTCGACGCTCGCCGACAGCAGCGGGCCAGCGTCGGAGGCGTCGGCCCAAGTCGACGTGTCCACGCGCCTGAACCTGAACGCCACCTTCCCGCCTGCCGACCAGTCGTGCATGCTAATCGCCTTCCTCAAGCCTCGCGCCGTACGAGCCCGTGGCGCTCACGCGCTGGACGGCGAACGCCGCGGCTATCGCGCCGCGCCCGACCTCCATCGAGCGCACCTGCACGTCGGCCTCGTAGGCGCTGCCGTCGGGCGTGCGCACCCACGCCGTGCCCGCGTGCTGCGCGAGCGAGCGCACGAGCGCGGCCGCGTCGGCGTCCTCTATCCTGATTATGTCGTTGGTGAGCGACGCGGTCCTCGCCACGCCCGCGTTGTACAGGGCCACGTCGGAGCCGTCCATGCGGCGCTGCACCTCGACGTCGTTTGCGTAGCCGTCGGTGATCGCGATGCCGTGCGGCAGCTCGACCGAGTCGCCGTCCCAGTCGAAGCGCGTGCAGCGGCCCTCCGCGTAGTAGCCGAAGTCGCCCCACGCCACGTCGCCGTCTGGCGTGCGGCAGGCCACGCGGTAGCCGTAGTCGCCCGAGTCGCCGAACGCGGCGAACTCGTCGACGACGGTGGAACCGGGCGCGACGTCGCCGACGGCCAGCTCGGCCCCGTCGTGCGTGAGCCTGTAGACGTCGTACACGTCGCCAGCCTGCGCGCCGTCGGGTGCGTTGAGGAACAGCCTGCACCCCCTCACGCCGTCCGCCTCGTACGGCTCGGCCACGATGCCCACGTCCTCGAAGTACGAAGCCATGCTCGACGGGTCGACCTCGTCGACCTCCTCGTACGCCTCCTCATCGGCGTTCCACTCGTAGTAACGCTTGCCCTCGACGGGGGCCGCGTCCGACGTCCTCTCGTACACGTCGCTCGGCGGCTCGGGCGCCTGGCGCGCCCACTCGACCGAGAACGTCGCCTCGGCCTCTTCCGAGACCAGGCCGCTCGCGGTGTCGGTCGCCGTCGCCCTCACCACGTACTCGCAGCCGTCGCGGAAGTCGAGCCCCTCCTGCAGGACGATGGTCGCGGCGTACGAGCCGCCCGACGCGGAGAACGCGGGCCGCGCCGTCCCCGACGCCACCACGTCGCCTGCGGGCTGCGACGCCACGCCCAGCTCCGGCACGCCCGTCGAGCCGCTGCCGTACGCCTCGACCGTGTAGGCGACCTCCAGGCCCGCCTCGTTGCACGTCACGGCGAACGACGCTGGCTGGGCCGTCACGTCGGCGGCCGCCACCTCGCACGTCGGCATCGGCGATATGCGCACGAGCACGGGGAGGCTGTCCACGTACTCGGAGCCGGTCGTGCAGCGGACGCGGCACGACAGCAGCCCGTCTTCGGCGAACGTGGACACGCGATCGGGGCCGACGACCGTCGAGGACGCGCCGCCCTCGCCCGAAGCGATGACCCTGTCGCCCGACGAGCCTTCCTGGTAGATCATCCACGCCGTCTGCGGGACCGCGCTCGAGAGCGTCCACTCGAAGGGCGCGCCCGAGCCCTCGGGCACCGCCATCGGGGCCGACAGCACCGCGCTCGGCGGCGTGGACCACGTCTGGCGCACGACCGCGTCGCAGTACGGGCCGTACGTCCTCGCGTCCTCGGTCACCGTGTAGCACCTTGCCCGCACGTGGTACGCGACGCCCTCGGTGAGCCCGCGTATGGCGATGGACGCGGACTTGTTCCAGTCGGCGCTGGCCGACGGGTCCACCTCGTCGTCGTGCCATTCGAAGTCGTACGATTGCGGGGCCTGCGTGGACTTCCAGGCTCCCGCGTACTCGGACCATGAGAGCTCGATGCCCGTCGTGTCCTCGTCGCCGCTAGCCGACTTCGAGTCCCACGCCACGACGCAGTCGAGCGTGCTGCCGTCGTCGCCCGCCGACAGCGACGTTATCGAGCATTGGTTGTCGTGGGCGCTCGGCGGCTCGACGTAGAGCGGCACCTCGACTATGTTGCTGTAGCTGTACAGCGCGGCCTCGTTGGCGTGCCACGCCTTGACGCGCACCCAGCTGTGCCTGCCGACCGACGGCATCACGTCGCCGACCGGCACCACGAGCGCGGTGCACTCCATGTCGTCGACAGCTCCCGGCTCGCGCCAGTCAGCCTCGCCGGGTATGTCGGACGGCGTCGGGTACGCGACGTTGACGAGCGTCTGGAGCTTGACCACGTCGACGGGGAAGCCGTTCTTGTAGTTGACTATGACCGGCACGATGCACTTGCCGCTCGAGTCGCGGCTCGTCACCCTCACGTGCCTGTCTGCCGACGTGGGGATGGTGACGGGCTTCGGGAACGATATGGTGTAGTCGGTCTTCACGTGCTTCGAGTCGCCCGCGTAGCCCTGCGACCACGCCTCGAACTCGACGTATATGTACTGGTCGCTGTCGAGCTCCTGGTACGACGCGGCGTCGTAGCTCAGCGTTATCGAGTCCGAGGTCGTGTAGTGGTCTTGCACGACTCTCTTGCGCGTGGCGAACGGCTTGCTCGAGTCCCACGTGGTGACGGTGTAGCGCGTCCAGAGCCGTTCCTTCTCCTCCGTGCTCTTGGCCGCCGTGAGCGCGACCGAGACCGTGCCGGTCGAGGTGTTGAACGACGGCTTGCCGAACTTCGGGGCGTCGGGGCTGCTGAAGTAGAACTTCTTCTCGGCCCCCCATCCGCCCTTCGCGTTCTTCGGGATCACGACGATGCCCGTGCTGACGAGGTAGGGCTTGCCGCTGTAGGGGTAGTAGTCCGTGCGGTGCCATCCCCTGAAGTTCGACAGGTCCCATGTGTAGGACGTGTGGTCGGGGCTGCTGTAGATGACCTCGGTGCTCCATCTCGTGTTGCTGTTCGGGTTTCCCGGCGTCTGCTTCGTGACGAACGGGCTGAGGTTCATCCCCGTCGCCCTGTGGCTGTTCGTGGGCGCCGTCATGTTCTTCGGGTTGGTCCACGTCGCCGTGCACGCGCTGCCGCTGCGCGTTATCTTGATGCCGCTCACACCGTTCGGCGTGCCGGTTATCTCGGTGTACTGGTACTTCCACTTCGCCTTGTTTGGCTTGCCGCGCTTGACGCACTTGTAGTGGTGGCCGTTGGTGTTGATGTACTCGTCCCCGTACACGGCGAGCGCGATTCCGCTCTTCTTGAAGACCTTCGCTGAGGTGGACGTGCCGTATATGGTTTTGCCCCTGTACGTTGTCATGTTGCTCCCTTAGAACGCTCCGGCCATCTCCAGCAGGCGCACCTCGCGCGCCACGTCCCACGCCATCTGCTTCGCGTCAGCCCCCGCCGCGTACGACAGGTTCACGGTCAGGCCGCCTCTGCCCTGGTCGGTGCCGAGCAGCCTCGGCAGCTCCTCGAGCGGGGCCACGACCTCGTCGCGCCTCTCGGCGACGCCGATTATCTGCGGCACGCCGCCCTTGAAGATGCCGCCCGAGTCGTACCAGCTCACAGAGATGGTGGGTACGCTGAAGTTGAACGGGTCGAGGTTGAACTCGCCCGAGACGTTGAAGTGGGGGAGGTCGATGTGCGGCAGCTGGATGTTCATGCCGTTGAAGAAGCCCTCGATGTCGCTCACGGCGCGGTCGATGAAGTCCTTCGCCGTGCCTATCGGGTCCTGTATGAGACCCTTGATGCCCTCGAAGACGCCGTCAACGGTCTCGGACAGGCCGTCGAAGCCCAGCGCCTTCTCTATGTCCTCGGCTACGCCCACCGCGAATCCCTGCGCCGCGTCGAGCTTGCCCGTGATGTTGTCCTTGACCGTCTCGAACGCCTCGGCGGCGTCCTTCGCGGCGCCGTCGAAGTCTCCCGCGAGCAGCTTGCCGAACGCGTCGGAGGCCTTGCCCGCGACCTCGAACGCGTCGCCCAGCTCGTCCTGGACGGCCTCGCACACGCCGTCGATCGCGGCTCCCGCGGCCTCGCCGAACTTGCCGAACGACTCCCCTGCGCCGTCCGTGAACGACGAGATGCCCTTGGCCGCGCCGTCGAACGTGTTCACGATGCCGTCCACGGCCCCGAGGAGGTCCTGGACGATGCCGAACGCGGTCTCCATGACCTCGGAGAGCGCGGGGAACACGACGGTTGCCGCGACGTCGTAGAGGAAGTCGAACACGGGCTCGATGACCTCCCAGACGCTCTCGACGAGCGTCACCGCGTCGGACAGCAGCCCGCCGACCGTCTCCATCACGTCGGCCAGCAGCGGCCCGTTGCCCTCGACGAACTCGCCGATGAGCCCGAGGAACTCGCCGACAACGGGGAAGACCTCGTCTACGAGGAAACCCGCTATCTGCCCGAGCACGCCCGCCAGCTCGGCGACGAACGGGACCACGTTCTCCACGATGACGTTGCCCACGTTGCCGACCAGCTCGCCGAAGGCCTGGACGTTGAGCTGCGGTGCCTCGCCGAACGCGTCGGTGAACGCCTGGCCTATGGTAGCCAGGCCGTCCGTGAGCGCCGTCTGGTCGAACGTGGCGGCTATGCCCCCAGTGAAGTCCTCGACCGCCTGCGAGGCCGCCTGGGCGGCTGGCACGACGACGTTGGTGAGGACGGCCGAGACGGCCTCCATCGGCCCCGAGAACAGTTCGGCCCCCGCCAGCGTCATGTTCTGCATGGCGAGGTCCATCTTCTCCGACGCGGTGAGCGTGTCGTTGTAGACCTGGTCGAGCGCCCCGCTGCTGCCCTCGGTTATCGCTTTGTACATGTCGGAGAAGTCGAGCTGGCCCTTCTGCGCGGCGTCGTACATCGTGATGCCGGCCCTCGAGCCGAACAGCTCGATGGCGTCCGCGCTCGTCACGGTGCCGTCCTCGACGCCCTTGACGAACTGCTCGAAGCCCTCCTTGGCGCTCACGCCCTCCTTCGCCCAGTTCGCGACGCCCTTCTTCATGCCCGAGAGCACCGCCGACGTGTTGGCGCCCGACTTCTCGAAGCTGGCAAGCATGGATATGGCGTCGTCGGTCGAGAAGCCCATCTCCTTGAACGACGAGGCGTTGTCGTTGACGGTCGTGGCGAGCTTGCCCACGTCGATGCCGGCCTGCTGGCCCGCGACCGTGAGCTTGTCGAGCGTCTCTGCGTAGTCGTCCGCGGGGATGCCCGCGTTGTTCATCATGCGGGACACGTCCTGGATGGCCTTGGTGGCGTCCTGGCCCGTGACCTTCGCGTACTTCATGGCCGTCTCGGACGCCTGCTCGAGCGCCTCGTCCTGCAGCCCGAAGCGCGTGTTCAGCTCGCCGACCGCGCTGCCTATGTCGCCGAAGTCGCCGACGACGTTGCGCGCCACGTCCTTGTAGACGTCGGTGAGCTGCTTGGCCGCGTCGCCCGTCGCGCCCGTGGCGATGATTACGTTGTTCGCGCCCTCCTCGACCTTCTCGTACGCGTCGAAGCCAGCCTTGCCGATGCCAGCGAGGGTGCCCAGTATCGCGGCTGGGACGACGAACTTCGAGAGCGTCCCGCCCAGCTTGTCGTTGAACGTCGCGCCCGCGTCGGAGCCAGCTTTGTCAACGCCTTTCTCGACGGGGTCGACCACCTTGCGCACGACGTCGTCCGACGTGCCGTCGCTCTTCGGGACGATGGTGACGTACGCCCTCGCGACCTCGATGCCGTCGCCTGCCATGCTCGCTCCTTCCGCCGTTTCATGATAAGATGCTCTGGTCAGCTTTTCCAAAGTCCTGACACGGGCGCTCCCGAGGGGGCGCCCCCTTTTTTCCTACCTTGAGTTCCACCACGCCATGAAGTCGCGCACGGGGATGGCCCCCTTGCCGAGCGTGCGGCCCCTGTCGGAGCCAGGTCTCGGGTACGGCCTCGGCCTGCGCCCCTTGCGGCTGTGCGCCGAGCAGTACGCGTCGAAGATGTCGGCGAGTATCGCGTTCGTCCTCGCGGTGGTTGACCAGGATGCGGCTATCGCCTCCCTCGGGTTCGCCTCGCGCCATGTCGCCGAGTCGGGCGGCAGGTTGCCCGCGAAGGCGACGAGCGCGTACATTCCGTCCGCGCCCATCGCCGCGTACTCCGCGAGCGTGCGCCCAGTGCGGGTCATGAGGTCGTACTCGAAGGCCCGCCCGTGCTCCTGGACGACCTGCGCGAGGCCCGTCATTCCCCCGCCGACGCGCCCGCCTTGGCGCTCTCCTCGTTCCATGCCGAGTAGATTTCGCCGACGGTTCCAGCCGAGAGCGTGCCTGCCACGTCGCCGATGTAGCGGCGCAGCAGCTCGACCTGGAAGCTCATGAGCTTCGAGCCGCCGTACTCGGCGGCCTCCTTGAGCTCTGCGAGCGTGGACAGCGGCAGGTGCGCCGCGAGCGGCAGCCTGTAGGTTTCGTCGGAGCCGACGAGACCGAACTCGAAGAACACGGGGGAATCGGTGCCGAACTTGCGCATAGCGTCCTCCTTACGCGCTCACGACGCCGTCGTCGGTCATGATGTAGATGCACTCGCCGGACTCGTCGGGGTAGGTCGCGAGCGTGACCTGCCAGCCCACGGCCGCGTTTGCCGCGAACGTGACCTCGCCGATCTCGGTGACCTGGCCGTTCGGCACGAGCACGACGATGCGCGCGTTGCCGTCCTTCATGAGGAAGACCCACGACTGCGGGTCGGGCAGGTGCGGCCCCAGCTCGGTCATGGTCTGCTTGCCGTGCGTGGTGGTGGCGGCCTGCTCGGTCACGTGGTCGGTGCCGAAGGCGACGCCGAGCGCGCCCGCGTTGGTGGAGATCATCGTCCACGTGAGCGTACCGTCGAAGCTCTCGAGCACCTTGCGCACGGTGACCCCGCTCCAGTCCTTGATGTCGGTCGTGGACATCGACGGCGCGAGCGTGAGGCCGTCCTGGCTCACGTACTCGTCGCCGGTGAACGCCTGGTCGAGCGTGACGGCGGCCTTGGTGATGCTGGACAGGCTCGGCAGCGTCGTGCCGATGGGGGCGTGCTTGATCGCGCCCGTGGTGAGCTGGTCTGGTGCGCCCACGCGCACGTCGGAAGTGTTAGGCATGGTTGCCCTCCTTTTCGTCAGTCCGCGACGCGCACGCGCAGCACGGCGCTCACGGTCGCGATGATTACGTTTTGATTCGATTGGTCGGGCTGCGCCCGCTGCAGCCGCAGGCTGTCGAGCGCGTAGACGGGCTTGCCGCCCAGCGACGAGCCGACCAGGCCGCGCGCGAAGTCGGACACGCCGAGCTGCAGCTCGGCGGCCTGCGCGTAGGTCTCGGCGCGGCAGTCGAAGTCCACCGCGTAGAGGGCCTGCGCCTCGTTGACGTCGGATGCGTTGAGCATGTCCACGCACACGTGCGGGCAGGCGAAACGCTGCGGGAGCGGCTTCGCGCAGGCGTCGAAGCCCGACGCGTTGAGCGCCGACTGCAGCGCGTCCTCGATGTCGATGTAGCCCATCACCTATGCACCGCCTTCGACAGCGCCTTGTCGCGCTGCTGGTAGATGGCACCGGTCGGCCCCGTGGACGAGACGAAGCCCATGGCCGTGTAGGTGCCAGGCTTCGGGTAGTACCTGTACCACTCGCCGCCGTAGCCGCCGTTGGCCTCGGACGCGATGCGCTGCCCCGCCTGGTCGACCGCGGCCTGCATGCTGTCGGACTTCCAGATGTCGAGGTAGCCCTTGGGTATGTGCTCTATCCTGACTTTCGCCGGCATTGCTCAGCCCTCCCATCTGCGCAGGGCGCAGCGCGTGGACGAGACGCGCCCCGTGGGCGACTTGCTGTGGAAAACGTCGCCGTCCACCTCGTAGGTGACGCCCTCGTAGACCACGCGGTCGCCAGGGCGCACGTCCGCGCCGTAGCCCGCGCGCAGCGTCATCGAGTCGGACACGTTCACCACGCGCCCGTCCCTGTCCTGCTGGGTCGCCGCCGCCGTGACCTGGCAGCGCGGCACCTGGTGCTCCGTCGCGTTGTCCCAGTCGGGGACGGTCGAGCCGCGCACCGTCTTCGACGCGGGCCTGACCACGGTCACCGTGTCCCTCATGAAGCTAAGCGGCATAGGCCCTCACCAGCCTGTAGGGCGAGAGTGCCGCGCGCTGCCGCTCCGTGAGAGCCGCCGCGACGCTCGACGCGTCCACGTCGTAGGCGATGGTCACGCCGTCCGCCGACTCGCTGCGCACGCCCGCCGTGCCGCCGATGGCGATGACGCCCTCGGCGATGGCGCGCACGGCCTCCGCGAGGTCGGGCACGGCCCCCGCGTCGAAGCCCGCCGAGTACTCGACCGTCACCGCGTTCCACGCGGTCGGCCAGCACTTCCAGCAGCAGCGGCGCACCAGGCCGTCGCGGGCCCACTCGTACTCGCCATCGGCGAGCTCGACGCCCGACTCGGTCAAGCCGTCCACTCCCGTGACGAGCAGCGCGGGCAGCGCGAACATGCGGGCGGGCCTGCCGTCCGCGTCGCCGATGCGCTGGGCCGTGTAGCTGCACTGCAGGTTCGGGGCGACGTGCCAGCCGCACGCGTTGCGCACGGCCTGCGACGCCGCCGAGAGCGCAGACGCGGCCCGAAGGTCGCCTGCGTACCTGCCGCCCGTCAGTTGGTCGAAGGCCTCGACGGTCAGCAGGGGCGGCAGCTGCGTCCCGTCGATTTCGTAGCCCCATGCCGTGAACACGGCTAGGCTTCCTTCTTCGTGCGCGACGTGCGCGCCTTGTTCGCGGCGGGTTTCGCCGCCTTGTCGGCCGCGGGCTTCGCGGCCTTCTCTACCGGCACGGCGTCTTCGGGCTGCTCGCCCTCTGCGAACTGCCACGTGAACCCGCGCCAGCGGTACTCCTTGAGCGCCATGTGCGCCTCCTATCGGTCATGCGGGCGGGCGCATGCCTGCCACCCGCCCGCTCGCCTGCGTTGACTAGCTCGTGGCGATGGTGATGTTGCAGAAGCAGGTCGGGCGCTTGACCGCGAGGATCTCGCGGGCCTCGGCGCGGACGCTGACGAGGTTCTTCTCGAAGTCCACGTCGTTGGAGTTCGTGGAGTCCACGCGCACGCCGTCGGCCTTGGACACGAGGTCAGCGCCACGGTTGAACGCGCCGACGATGACGTGGTTGGCGGCCACGTCGGCGGACTTGACGAACGTCATCTCGAACAGCTTGCTGTACTCGGAGTCGCCGAACGGCTCGCCTGCATAGAAGCGGTTCTCGGCGTCAAGCGCGGAGCGCAGGCGCAGCCAGATGGCAGGAGTCACGACAACGGCATCTGCGGGGATGTGCGTCGCGTCCTCGATGTCTGCCGCGGCCTTGAGGATGGCCTGGAAAAGGTCCACGTCGGTCGCGTTGGCGGCGACGGAGCCGGTGAGCAGGCCGCTCGTGGCGAGCAGGGTCGTGATGGCCTGCGCCTGGCGGTTGGCGTTGAGGTCGTCCACCAGGTCCTGGTTGATTGCGTCCACGATGTACGGCGCGTCCTGGAAGAGCTCCTCGGTGACCTTGATGAGGCCCGTGATCTTCTGCAGGGTCGCTGTCTTCGGCACGTACGTGTACGTGAGCTTGTTCTTGGTTGCGCCCTCGGCGGTGGTCCCGACGTTGCCCGTGGCGGAGCTGTAGACGTTCCACGAGTAAATCGGGTCGGAGATGGTCTTCTTCCCGAACAGGTCGAGGACGGTCAGCGGGGCGGCTACGCGGCGCACGGGCTCGCGGTCGAACTCGGTGGCCACCAGGCCCGTGGACAGCGTCGGGTCGCCAGCTGCCTTGAACGGGGTTGCGATGATGCGGTTGTCGGCGTTCTCGTGGCCCTTGCGGTACTCCACGAAGTGCTCGCCAAGCGATTTTGCCATGACGGCTCCCTTCTCTGCGGTGTCGGAGGCGTCGGTGTCCTCCACGGTGTCGTTCAGGCCCTTGAGCAGTTCCTGGGCCTCGTTGGCGGCGTCCACCTTGGCCTGCGCGGCCTTGACGCCCTCGATGGCGCTGGAAAGCTCCTCGGCGCCCTTCTCGCCGTTCTCCACGGCGGCCTTCACTTCGGCCAGTGCGGCCTTGGCCTCGTTGAGCTGGTCGATGAGAGTCATCGGTAGCTCCTTTCAGTCAGAAGTTCGGATGCTTGCCGCAAGAGCGCGTCCACGTCCGCCCCCTTGGCTTCGGGCTCCTCCGCGTTGGCCCCATTGGGCTCCTCCGCGTTGGCCTTGGCCTCGTCGGCTTCGGGTTCGGGCTCCTGCTCGTCGGGTTCCCGCACGTCGGCGAGCAGCCCGTTGACGATGGATTGGATGGAGCCGCACAGCTCCAGGATTCTGTTGAGGTCGTCGGCGTCCTTCGCGCTGTTGCGCCGTCCCGCCTTGATGCGCGCGAGCTCTTCGAGCGTGCCCACGCCCTTGACCTCCACGACCGACGTGTCGGGGTTAGATTCGATTTCCCCGCTCTTAACGTCGGTTACTTCCGCATGCCTGTTTGCAGGCAGTGGGACGATTGACACCTCGAACAAATCGAGCTTTCGGAGTTCGTTCGCCTCCGTGCCGTCTTCGAGTTCGACCGTCCCTTGGTCGAGTACGGCATACGCGAACGAGAACTGGTAGACGCGGCCTTGCTTCAGCAGCCTGCGCACGTACTGCGCTTTCTCGTTCTCAGAATCGAGTTCTGCGGTGATTAACAGCCCGTAATCGTCTTCCTCGGCGTTTATGACGCGCCCGATGTTCGATTTCGGGTTCTCGGTGTCATGCCCCCAGAGAAGCGGGATGTAGCGCCCTTGGGCGTTCTTCTCTTTCCACGCTGCGAGCGTGTCGAGGAAAGCGCCCTTCGCTACTACATCGCCGTATGAATCGCGTTCCCTCGAAAACGTGGAGGCGTATCCAGTGACGGTGCCGCCGTCCTCGCCCATGCTCTCGGCCTTGATGCCGAAAGACTTCGTAAGAGTTGCCATGGAGTCCTCCTTCATTCGGTTTTTGGCAACAAAAAAGCCGCCTCGTTCGAGACGGCTGGTTGATTAGGTTGTTCGGCCTCTTTATGAAGCCTTGCTCGTTCGCCTGTTGCTTGCCTGCACTTTCATGTCAACCCATCGGCAATTCGATGGTTCATAGTTCCCATTGTTGTCGATTCGGTCTAGCGTGCATTTTCCGTGCGGAGCGTTCGGGTCGTAACCCGTTGATTCCGCCCATTTCTGAAATGCTGCGAAGTCGTTGTTCCATTCGTCGCAGACCTTGATTCCACGTCCACCGTATGAATCGTAATGGTCGCAGTTCGGATTGTTACAACGTCTTTTCATGCTTTCCCAGACTCCGTAAAGCCTAAGATACGTGCCTCCATGAGCAATTCCTCCCCTTCGGCATCCGCATGAAGTGGTATTGCCGCTTCGCAGGTCGCCTACACGAACAACCACGGTATTGCCGCAATCGCATTTACAAAGCCAGAAATACTCGCCTTTCTTGTTCTTATGTTCTCGCTTGATGGCGATAAGATGCCCGAATCTCTGACCTGTTAAATCCAGGGGTTTGAAGCGGCCTTTCGTGCATTGACATGACACGGTTTTGCCAGACCTTAAATCTCCCGCCCTGATTGATTTCACGTTTCCACAATCACAGCGGCAAAACCAATAGGTTGCACCTTTTCTACTGGTGTCGCGTTCCACGACTGTGAGATGTCCGTACCGCTGACCCGTCAAATCCATGAACTTCGGCATCTGCTACCTGCCTAACTGAAACACCCCACGACGGCTGGTAGCAGCAACCGAAACGCGGGGTGCGTCGAATAGTGTATATTAACTTGTCTGCAGCTGCTACCTGCATATCAAATTATACCACTGACCAGGCGATTTGTCGCTAGTCCCTCACTTCGATCTCGAGCTGACACTGGCAGTTCGCGACCTCCTCGGGCGGCAGCGACCAGTCGCCGGGCCACTTGGCCCCGTTGCTGAACTCCTCGTCGTACTGCACGGTCTCCCCGTCCATCGCTGCATGGCTGCCGCGCGGGTTCGACGAGGTGACGACCCACGTCTTGTACACGTTCTCGCCGCGCCGGCGGTTCTGCCTGCCAGCCTCGAGGATGGACCACCCCACGACTGCCGTCGCGAACGCGGCCCCCGCGCTCGATGCGCGGTTCTCCTCGGCATGCTCGAACACGCCTGCTGGCGTCGCGGTCAGGTTGTCGGAATCCTCGTCGGCGTCAAGCGCCTCCTCCAGCTCGGCGAGCGTGGCCGCGTTGACCATCTCGGCGCGCCGCTCGCACATCTTGCGGATGTAGGCCTCGGTGCGCTTCGGGTCGTACTCGGCGTCGGCTCCCCACAGCTCGGCGGCGACCTGCCTGCCGCGCTCGTCGCTGATGCGCTTCACGACGGCCTCGAGGTCGTCTGCCAGCTCCTCGTCCCATCTCGCGGCGTCCCACCACGACGGCACGTCGGCCTTTCCCTTCGCGCCGATTTTCGGCAGCACGGCCTTCGCCTGCCGCCTGAAGAACCTGCGGTACACCGCCGTTACCTCGTCGGCTTCCTCGTCGGTCGGCTCGCCCCTGGCCTTGCGCAAGGCAGGCGCCGACTTGCGCCCGAGGATGCGGTCGGCCTCGTCCAGCATCGCGTCGAGCGAGTTGTACCGCTCCACGGTCGGGTCGGTGTCGTGGTTCGACGCGAGCCCGCCCTCGAGCACGTTGAGCGGCACGATGAGCTCGTTCGCCCCGATCGCGGGAAGGTTGAGCTTCGCGCGCGCCTCGTCGCGGGTGAGGAACGGCGCGCCGACGGCCGATTGCAGGGCGCTCACCTTCTCCTCGAAGCTGCCCTCGGTCTTGATGGTTATGTCGTAGTTCACGTAGTCCTCGGGGGGCTCGCCGACCATCTTGGCCAGCGTGTGGTTCATGCGGTCGGTCGCGAAGATGAGCGTGGGCGCGAGGCAGTCGTTGTAGAGTGCCCGCGCGTTGTCCTTGGCGCTCGCGTAGGTCTGCCCGCTGCCCGGCCAGAGCAGCGCGGGGTTGAAGTGGTACACGGACGCCACGTCCTCGCGCGCGAGCTTCACGCTCTCGTACCATTGCGCGTCGCGGGAGTTGAACTGCACGGTCCTAATCTCCATGCCGTCCTCGAGTATCGGCATGCCGCCGCCCTCGCCCGCGTCGCTTCCCGCCCAGGACGCCTTCCAGGTCTCCTTGAAGCGGTCGAACGCCGCGTCGCTCCACGGCTCGATGCTCGCGGGGCGCGTGAGGTAGGCGTTAAAGCGCCCGCCGCGCCGCCACATCTGCCGCCTGAATCGGTTCGATTCGACCTGCTCGTGCAGCGTCTCCTTGAGCGCCCCGATTCGGCTGCACTGCCGCATCGGGTCGTTGGGGTCGTAGCCGTGCCAGAGCACGAACTTGCCCGCAGGTATCTCCACCGCCGTGGACCTGCCTGTGCTCACCACGATGGACTCGGGTGCAAAGGGCGAGCTACCCTTGTACTGCTGAATCCAGGAGTTCGGCACAGGGCGGACTTCCCACCCGCTCGGCGTCTCGGCGCTCGGGATGACCAGCATCAGGAACCGCTCGTAGAGCAGCAGGTCGCTGTACATCCACCGCTTGAACTCGAACGGCGTCATGTCGGCGTTCGGGTACTCGAGCAGCAGCGCGAGCGGCGAGTCGAGCACGCGGGGCCTGTCGTCGTCGGCCGCGCGCGCGTGGACCTTGAGCGGCACCTGCGCCGCGTTGTCGGCCAGGAACGTGACCGCCGCGCGCAGGTTCGGCTGCGTTCGGTAGAGCTGCGCCGCGTCCATGTCGGCGACGCGCACGCCCATGTCCATCCCGCCGCCGTAGACGTAGGCCACGTTCGGCGAGAACAGGCTGCGCAGGTTCTCGAAAAGCGCCATCGGCGCTCGCCCCCTTCCGTTTTCGGGCATGAAAAAAGCCGCCCATGGGGACGGCTCGGTAAGTAAGTTGTCTTACTGACTGTCAATCTAGGTCTAGACCTAACCCAGCATCGCCACGGTTTTCAACTCGCGTTCGCTAAGCTGCCACTTGCGGGCGGCTGCTCTCTCGGCGGCTGCTCTCTCGGCGGCTGCTCTCTCTGATAGGAGCAACCCGCCCCCGAAGATTCCCTTGCCGCCCATCGCGTCGAGCTTGCTGATGGGGCAGCAGTCGCGGCGGTTTAGCTTGTACGGCGTGTGGTGAGCCGCGAACCATTGCGCCTTCGCCGCCGTCATCACGTGGTCTGGGTAGACGTACTTGGGCAGGCTCTTCGTGGTCGCGGCCCTCAGCTCCGCGTCCTTCGCGTTTATCGCGTCACCGAGGTCGGGCGCGGCTTCCAGCACCGTGCCGTCCGTTTCCAGGTTCGTCACGAACCCCGTCCGCACGACCGCTCCGTTCTCGTAGGTAATGTTGCTGTCGCACACGATGTGGTTCAGCTCCATCAGGTGCTTTCGCCCGCTCAGGCACGTAATCGACGGCGCGAACAGGAAGAACGGCACCTCGTTCACCTGGTAGAAGTGGATAATCTTCGAGAGCATGCTGAACGGCGGGTTATCCACCACTGTCAGGCCGTCGTAATCCTCTGACTCGTAGTCGCCGCCAGGGTAGAACGGTCGCGAAACCTTGTCGCGGTCGATGCCGTAGCGGTCCACCACGTAATCGAGAATCACGTCGTAGATGGGCTGCGGCGTGTAACAGTCATCCGTAGTCTTCTTCGGCTTGAACTTCTCCACGAAGCCCTCGTAGTCGTTGAACAGCTCGGGCTGCTGGCTTGTCGCTCCCATGTTCCTCCTAGCTGCACACGTTCGCCCAGATGCCCAGCAGCAGGCAGAAGCACGCCATCCCCACGAGGTATCCCGCGAGGTCGGCTGCACCTGATGTTACGCACACGAGCGAAACTATGACTAGAACGCACGCCACGGCGGCGAGCGCGTAGGTGATTACGATTGCGGCCTTGCTAGGCATCTTCGCCGCCTTCCATCAGGGCCTCGAAGAACGTCTGGCCGATTTCCTCGCCCTGCTCGCGCAGCTTGACGGCGAAGTAGCCCAGCGCGAGCGTCGGCGCTTTCGCCTGCTCGTACATGTCGGCCTCCATCATCGCGTCAATGGCCTCCTCTAACGCCCCGTAAAGGCCCATCGCTATGTCTCGGTAGCTCATACGACCAGCACGCCCCTCTCCTCGTAGGCGCTCGGGATGAGCGCGGGTTGTTCAACCTCAGTCATCGTCGCGGCCCCGTGCGCCATGCACACGGCCACGAGCGGGCTTATGTCCTCCATACTCTTGGCGCGGTCGAACGCCCAGGCTCCGTCGCCCATGGGGCGGGTGGCCGCGATGTTCGCCGCGAGGTCGAGCGCGGGCTGCGTGCGGTGGCGCAGCGGCACGGCGTCGCTCTCGGACTCCTCGTCGCATGCCGCGACGGCGTCCCAGAGACGGCCCGACCATCCCGCCACGTCCTTGCCGCAGCACTCGACGATGCTCACGCCCTCGACGGCCGCGATGACGTCCATCAGGCTCGACACGGGCGCGCCGCGCGATTGCAGCGCCACCTTCATCCCCTCGGGGTAGTTCGGCGCGGCGTCCGCGAACCAGCCCTGCAGCCAGTGCGTGCCGCCTCGGTATGCGGCGAGCTCGGCGTGCCATTGGCCGTCTTCGCGCTGCCCCACGATCGCGATGCTCGCGTGCGTGCGGTCGGCGCTCACATCCACGCCCCACCAGAGCGCGGCGTCGGGCGCGACGTCGGATTTCTCGTCCTTGCCCGCATCCCACGCGCCGATCGGGAAGGGCGGGTCGACCGTGCTCGTGACCCACTGGCACAGGCACTCGGTCTTGAACACGTCGGCGGGGTCGTCGGCGCACGCGGCCCTCATGGTCGCGAAATCGATCGTGTAGCCCAGCGACGGCGAGCCCTGCGCCCACGCGCGCGGGTCGGTTATCTTCATGTCGGGCGCGGCGCTCCACTCGAACAGGCCCAGCGCCGTGTCTTCCAGCGCGGCCTCCGAATCGGTTAGTAGCTCGGTGTCTCCGAGTGCCGCCACGATGCCGTCCGGGTCGCCGAGCATGCGGTGAGCGCGGATGCGGAAGTGCCGCAGCACCACGCTCGTGCCGTCCCCCGCGTTGCTCATGCACAGCAAAAGCGCGTTCTTTCGCGCCATGCCCGTCTTGCTGAGAGCCGCGTAAGCGTCCCAAGTCTGGTGTTCGCGAAGTTCGTCGAGCAGCACGAGGTCGGCGCTCTTGCCGCGTCCCGCCTTGCGGTTGGCGGCCTTCACGCGGTAGTCCCTGCCGCCCGTGAGCTGCAGGCGCTTCGCACCGTTGGTGAACCAGACGTGCTTGATCTGCTCGGCCAGCTCCTCGTTGGCCTGCGCCATCTCCACGCACAGCGCCCAGATGTCCTCGGCATTCGCCACGTCCTGGGCGGTGCCGAGGATGAGCGCGACGCCGAGCTGGTACAGGAAGTACAGCGCGATGATGGTGCCGAGCGTGGTGTTGTGCGTTGGCGTGTACTGCTTTCCAGCAAGGTAAAGGTGCGACGGGTTGTCCACCATGATGCATTTAGACGGGCAGTTCTCGATGCGCTCGACCTTGGTTATGCTCTTGCCGTTTACGTTCTGGACTAAAGCATCCTTGAGCCTTTCCGTCTTGCGTCTTAGCTTGAAGCAGCTCTTGTCGCGCGTCGTGCAGAAGATGATGCGGTAAACCATCCCCGCATCCTTTCCGTTGCACGTTGCACGCTTGGTGTGCATCTTCGCTTTCAGGCCGAGGCTTGCACACAGCTCCAAGACGTCGGTTGCCAGCGTCTTGCTCTTCTGCGTGAACTCGCATTGGCCGTTTTTCGCGCAAAACCCGTCTGTGTCCATCAACCCGCGAAGCAGCTCCCACCGCTGCTCGACAGAGGCGGTCAGGTAAACTTCTGGTATATGCTTGTTCCCCCAGACGCCTAGCTCTTTCAGCTTCGCGCCGAACGGGTTCGGATGGTACCTGCTCCCTGGTTCTCCTATGTTAAAAATCGGCGCCTTGCCCTCGTCGCTCGGGTATCTCCTTCGCGTCAGCAGATAGCCGCACGCTTCGAGCAATGGCACCATTTCGGCGATTTCGCTTTCGCCTATGACGATATTCGTCGCTTTGGACGTACCATCGCCTAGCCACGCACCGAGAAGATACGGATGTATCGGCAACTCGCGTTCCGGGTACTCGACGGCAGACGGCATCGGCACACGGTACTTGAACTCTTTCCGATTGTTGTCCTTGCGAACGAAGACATAATCGCCCGCCATCTGCTCGGTCGTTACCTCGAACCACTCGCCATCGTGAATCCTCGACTCAGCGCATCTTTTCCGATTACTGCGAGGCTTGTAGTCACGCAACTTCCTGCTTCGCTTCGTGCTTACCGTCCAGATGTGGTCTGCGCTCGCGTCAATCGTCGCGCCGTCCTCGAACGTCACGCGGTACATCGGCTTGTCGAATATCTCCGATTCGAGCAGGACGCGCGTCGGCTTGCCGTCTTTGCCGAAAACCGTATCGCCTTCGTGTATGTCGCGCATCTTGCGCCATCCGTCTGGCGTCGGTATGTCGGTATCGAGGCTGAGCGCCTTCCCGCACTGCCTGCCAACCAGCAGGATGATGGTGCGGAACCGCAGCCGCCACGTGCCGTCCGGCAAATCGATTATCTCGAATGCGTGTATCAGGAACCATTGCTGCCACGGGTGCGGCTCGATTCGCAACACCTCGCGCGAGAAGCCTATTATGTCGAATCCCAGCGTCGTGTCGGGAGTGAGCTCGCGGAGCGGAGGCGTGTAGATGCGCGGCTCGGTGCATCCGCGGACGTTACTCATTGACTGCACGCCTCTGCGCCCACTTGGAGTTTCCCACCATGCTCACGACCTGCGGCTTGACCACCTTCGGCTTTACCTTCTTGCCGACGATACCGAGCGCATCGCAGTATTTCAGGAAAACCCCGGGCGACACGTTGTCCAGCTTGCCGTTGACCATGGGCCAGTCGGGGTCGTCCATCATCTCCGCGAGCTTGCGGGCCGCCTCGATGGCCGGCCCCTGCTCGACGGCGTCGAGCCGCCCGTCTGAGACGAGGCTGGCAACTGCTTCGTTAAAAGACTCGAGCACGCTCATGCGCGCGACCCCCTTTCGTCTCGGAGGGATAAAAGATGGCGCGGCGGTTGAAACTCGGCCGCGAGGTCGGCGCTCGAAATTTCGACACCCCCACCCCCGCCGCGGACGGTCACCGTCCCCTCGACCAGTCGCGCGTCCGGTTGCCCATCTCGTCGACGCCCGCGCGCTTGCCGCGTGCGCGGTTGCACTTGCGGTGGGCGGCGCCGACGTTCTCCGGCAGCAACGCGAGCTCGGGATGGCGGTCCACGTCGCGCAGGTGGTCGGGCTCGTAGCTGTCGGGCGTCGAGCTGGGCCTGGCCGCGTAGTCTATAGGTTGATGGCAGGTCAAATCCAGCACGGCGCGTTACGAGCTTTGTCTCGTTTGAAGCACTCTACTCTAAGCCTTTGCCATTGAGGCGTTGACCTCGGGTCTCGTGCTCCATTAGATAACCGCGCCATGCTGCGTCCTGTCCCGCCTCTTGTTACACTGCTGCGCCTCTATAGATACCCACCTACAGTTACCAGGGGAGTAGTCTCCGTAGGGGTCTATCCTGTCTATGGTGCATTCACCTCTGGGCGCGTTCGGGTCATACCCATTCGCCATAGCCCAATCCCTAAAAGCCTGGAAGTCGTTGCGCCATTCGTCGCACACCCGGACGCCTTTAGCGCCGTAAAACTTGTATACGTTGTTGTTCTCGTTATAGCATCGCGCCTTCATGCCATGGAAGACTCTGTAGAGCCTTTCGTCTTCCTTGCCATGCGGCTTCGCGTTATGTCCGCAGGTAGTCGTAGCACCGCGTCTCAAATGGCCTAGTCTTACAATTCTCTCATTACCGCAATCGCATTTCATGAGCCAAAGCGATTCCCTGTCAGATGTTTCGCCGACTCGGCGTATGGCTACTAAGCTACCGAAGCGCATGCCTGTTATGTCGCTAGGCTTGCAGCCTCCGATGCCGCCGAGCAGCTTTCCGTTTCTCAGGCATCCGCAAGAGCCTGTGTTGCCAGACGTGAGAGATTGCCCTACTACGTCAACTTCATTGCCGCAATCGCATGCGCAATGCCAGATAACTGACCGATACGCTGTTCTCTGCCCTGTGTCGTATTGCACGACAAGTTTCCCGAATCGTTTCCCAGTCAGGTCGTTGACTTTGCCCATTTCCGCACCTTCGATTCTCCGCACCAGAAAACGACGAAGCCAGCCACGGGTGCGGTCGTGACTGGCTTCTCTTGTCTATGATAACGGGAGCTACCCGTAATCACCTATTCGATTGTCGGACAGCCTAGCCACGGACGCCCACCGTCTGCCGCATGGCCTGCTCCCACCCCCGGTAGCGGTCCACCCGGGCGATGGCCCCCTCCCTGGGTGGCCTGTGCGGCACCTGGACGCCGAGCGCCCGCAGCATCGCGCGGGACATGGACGTGTCGTAGCGCAGCGCGATGCGCGCGAGCTCGTCGCGGGTCATGGTGCCTCCGTGCAAATGGAAAGCCGCCCGACCCTTTGCGAGCCGGACGGCCGTCGTTCGTTCGTTGTTCGCTATCGGTTTCAGCCGAGCGGCTTCAAGCCGAACTCGGCCCTCCGCTCGTTCAGCATCCTCTTCATGCCCTTGCCGAACGTCCCGTGCCTCTTCGCGACGGTGTCGGCTGGCACGTGCCTGATTGTCCATCCGTCGCCGAGCATGTGCATGAGCGCGTTGTCGCGGATGAACTGCCTGTCGGCGTCCCTGTGGTACAGGCTGCCGTCGATCTCGACGACCGTCTTCTCGTCGGGCAGGCAGAAGTCGACGGTGAAGTCTCCGACCGCCTGGTGCGTTATGACGCGCGCGCCCGTATGCAGCAGCTCGATGCAGGCCATGACCTCTGGCACGCTGTCGAACTGTCCGATTGCCTTGCGCGCCTTCTCTATGTCGCCGATGTAACTGTCGTCGAACTTGGCCGCGCCGCTCTCGAACCTGCGGTAGTGCCTGTGGTCCACGCCTTGGCTGGCCGCGAAGAACTCCTCGACCTCGCGGCGCGTCGCGTCCCGTCTCGCCTTGGTCTCGCGCGCTATGTCCTTCTTGCACATCTTGCACTTGTACGAGCGCTTCGTGCTCACGCTGTGCGTGCTGACGGGCTTTCCGCAGACGTCGCATGGGACGGTGTAGTACGTGCCGTACTCGCCCCTGATTCTCTTGATGCCGAGCTCGGCAAGCTCTTCGTCTGACAGATGTGAGATTCCGGCCATGAAGATTACCTTTTCTTCCAGATACCAATTCTAGCATAACGTGCGGTGATGCGCACGCTATGTCTTGTTGTCGACCGCTGCTCCATCGGGGCAATTGCCCTTTTGACACGTTGTGCCGCTGGAAGATTTCCGCGAGATTTGAAAATTTCCTAGATCGCCTCGGGGAACTCGTCGTACTCGTGCGGCACGAACGGGAACAGCTCGACGAGCGCGTTGTCGTGCATCTCCTTGCGGATGTAGTCCTCGGAGTAGTGCACGCCCGGCAGCGCGTTGAGCGCGTCGGCCACGTCGGCCCACGTCTTGCCCTGGAGGTAGCGGTACGTGAGCACTGCCCGCCACGGCTGGCGGACGTGCGCGAGTGCGGCGTGGGCGTCGGCCTGCGCCTGCAGGTTGCGGTCAAGCTCCTCCTGGAACTCGGCGCGCAGGCTGTCCGCCCGCTCGATGCGGCGAAGCAGCCCCTCGTCGTCGGCGTCGCCGCCCACGCGCTCGCGGTCGTAGCGGATGGCGCCGAGCCCGTCGAGCGAGGCGTCCACCTCGGCCAGCTCCGAGCGGATCATCGCGACTGTGTGCACGGTGGAGCGCACGCGCTGCAGGTAGCGCTTCGACCACATGCGCATGTAGTCCACGTACTCGTCGGTGAGGATGGTCTCGAGTTCTTCGGTCATATGACTCCTTACGTCCGTCGTTCGCGCTCGTAGTAGCGCGCATGCTAGCCTTTCTCAATACAACGTCGTTGGTTTCTCCGCTGAACGCTCATATTTGCCCATCTACAATTAGATGGCTCGTAGTCTCCATTAACATCGATTCGGTCGATGGTACATTTCCCTTGCGGAGCTTCGCCATCGTATCCGTTTTCGATTGCCCACTCTTTGAATCTCGGATAATCGTGAACCCATTCGTCGCATACCCGTATCCCGCGCCCGCCGTAATTGCTGTAGTTATGCACGTTTTCGTTGTAGCACCTCGACTTCATCCCAAGCCAAACGGAATAGAGCCGTGTCCCCTGGTCTCCGTGAATCTTGTTCTTGCCGCCCGCCTCTCTCGCCCTTTCACGTTGCAGGCATCCGCAGCTCTTGGTAGCTCCACCCCTAAGGTTGTGGCCTGTCACTACGACCTCGTTTCCGCAATCGCAACGACATACCCATTCTGTAAGACGTTTTCTCTTCGGAGCTTCTCGCAGAACCAGCAAGCGGCCGATTCTCTTTCCAGCCATGTCGATTGTCTTACCCATAGATACCTCCTGACACGGTGGACCAGCAACCACCATATTTGCCTGTTTAACTGGTGTTTTATAGATTCACTATACAGGAGGAATCATCTATTCAGGCACGCGTCGCACGTGCGCTGGTGAGGGTAGCGCGGCGCGAACTCTTCGCCGCACCGCTTGCAGAAGCGCGGGTGGCAGCGCGCGCGATAGACCGCCTTCTTGAGCCTCGCGAGGTTCATGCACGCCTCAAGGCTATCGCGGTCGTGGTACGCCCATCCCTCGTGGGAGATGACCGCCCACAGGCTACGCGGCACCGCCACGAGGTTCGACGGGTCGAAGTTAGACTTATCGCGGTCCGCGAAGACCACGTTGCAGCCTCTAGGTATAGACCCATACGCCTGCTCGTAGGCAAGACGGTGCTTGAGGCGGAAGTTGCTGTTCGGGTGTTCCTGCAACCCCTCGGACACCTTGACCTCTACATAGCCGTCCTCGTTCACGCGCTCGCTTCCCACGGGCTGCTTCCTGGCGAGCGCCGCGCCGCGCACCTCGCCCTTGCGGAACCGCGTGGCCTTGCCCGCCTCGAGGAACGCGCGCCTGTGCCCCTCGTCGCGGAAGCCACCCGCGCTGCCCTTCTCGAACTGCCCGCCATGCGTCCCCGACTTGACGCCGAACTTGGTCTTGGCGTTGCCGATCTGTCCTTCGGTGAGCGGGAAGCCGTAGAGCCGCTCGTGCTCGGCGCTTATCTCGCTTTCGCTGTGCCCTGGCACGAACGAGCGGAACCACGCCACCTTCTCGTCCGTCCACATCTTCGGCGGGTTGCGCCGATAGCCTTCCGCCTTGCGAATTCCCAGCCGCTTCGCGCGCGTGAGCAGCGCCTTGTACGTGCGCGGCGAGTCTGGGAACATCCCGTCGTGCTCGGCAATCAGCTCGGCGGGGTGTAGCGTCGGGTAATGCACGGCGAGCCAGGATTCCTCGGCTGGCGTGTAGGTGCGGGTCATCGTTCCTCCTTTCTCTTAGGGTAGCTCGGATAGCCCTTGCGCTCGTCCCTGTAGCACGCCTTGCAGATGGACTTCGCGCCCAGGCTTGCGTGCGAGTCGGTCACGAGCTTGTCGAGCGGCATCTTTCGCCCGCACACGCGGCAGGTCTTGCGCGTCATGCCAGCCTCCTCGCGTTCACCTTCAGCATCTCCTTGTCCACCTTCGCGTAGATCAGCGTGGTGTCCATGTTCGCGTGGCCGAGCAGCTGCTGGATTTCCTCGAGCTTCATGCCGCGCCGCAGGTTGTTCGTGGCCATGGTGCGCCTGAACCTGTGCGGGTGCACATTGGCGACTCCCGCCCTGCGGCCCATGTCGCGTGCCATCTTCTCGACCGCCGTCTTCCCGAGCCGCGCGTGCGGGGCGTTCTTCGACACGAACAGCGCGGGGCATTCGTCGTCGCGGCTCTCCACGTAACGTTGCACGTGCAGCTTCGCCTCGGCGCTGAAGTAGCACGTCCGGCGCTTGTTGCCCTTGCCGAGCACCTCGCACTCGCGGCCCTGCATGTCCATGTCCGCCACGTCGAGGCCGCACAGCTCGCTCACGCGCATGCCGCTCGACAGCAGAAGCTCGAAGACGGCGCGCTCGCGCTCGTCGCGGCACGCCTCGCGCAGCTTGGCCACCTCCTCGTCGGAGAATGGCTTCTTGTCGGCCTTCTCCTCCTTGAGCGCCCTCGTGCGCTTCACGGGCGACTTGCGGATTACGTCCTCGTTCTCGAGCCACTGGAAGAACGTGGACAGGATGCGCCGCTCGTTGTTGACCGTGGTCGGCGTGCAGTTGCGCTCCGTCATCGCCCACGCCAGGCAGCGCCTGATGTCGTTCGCGTCCACGAAGCGCAGCGGCTTGCCCATGTAGTCCACGCACTTGCGGATGGTGGTCTCGTAGTACTTCAGCGTCCTGGCGCTCAGGTTCTCGACGCGC
>Ga0326513_10000892_pt1 | contig 24867 bp, 21 predicted proteins | sample 2_2465_0518_D_FD_203654 | JGI IMG/M metagenome (GOLD analysis project Ga0326513, IMG submission 203654) | Bovine rumen microbial communities from UC Davis, California, United States - 2_2465_0518 | ecosystem: Host-associated > Mammals > Digestive system > Stomach > Rumen | place: USA... | reverse complement strand
AAGGGCGGCACAACCTTGTCTTCGGCGTCGGAAACGAACAGGCCGATCTCATGTTCGTCGGCGAGGGTCCCGGTGAGCAGGAAGACCTGCAGGGGATTCCCTTTGTCGGTCCTGCCGGTAAGCTGCTTGACTCCATGCTGGAGATGATTGATCTTGACCGGAGCATGATTTATATTGCGAATATGGTGAAGTGCCGCCCGCCCCACAACCGCGACCCGCAGGGTGCCGAGATGGCTGCCTGCCGTACCTGGCTGGACCGGCAGATTGCACTGGTAAACCCCAGGCTCATCGTCTGCCTCGGCCGGATTTCGGCCATGGCGCTGATCCGCGAGGATTTCCGCATCACCCGGGAGCACGGCCTGTGGTTTGACAAGGACGGCCGCCGCATTCTGGCCACCTTCCACCCCTCCGCGCTGCTCCGGGATCCGTCCCGCCGTCCGGAGGCTTTTATGGACCTGCGTGAAATACGAAAGGAGTATCGGGCGCTGCAGGGCGCCCATCAGAGCTAATTCATGTCATCGCTTCAGTTCAAAACCGTTACCCTCTGCGACAAGGCCTGGGTTGATCCCATCGTCATGGCGGAGAACAGTCCCAGTGCCGACTATAATTTCGGCAACATCTATATCTGGGATAAGTATTATAAGCAGCTGATCTGCCGCTTTGAAGACCGGATGATCACCAAACTCCGCTACGAAGGCGAACGCGCCTTTGTCTATCCCATCGGTTCCGGTCCCCTGCGCCCCGCCATTGAGGCGCTGAAGGCCTTCTGTGATGAAAGGGGCTACCCCCTTCTTCTGCGCGGTGTGACCGAAAACCACTGTCAGGAGCTCGAGGACGCTTTTCCGGGGAAGTTCACCTACACGCTGGAAGAAAGACTGTCCGACTATATCTACTTGGCCGAAAAGCTTGCCACCTATTCCGGCAAAGCGCTGCACGGGAAAAAGAATCACTGCAACCGCTTTGAAGCGGAGCAGGACTGGGACTTTGTTCCGCTCACCCGTGAACTGATCCCGGGCTGTCTGGATATGCTGGATGTCTGGACCGAGGAGAACTCCGAGCGTCTGGAAAGCAGCATCAGCTATGAGCACGACGCGATCATCCGCGCCTTTGCGGCTTTTGAAAAGCTCGGGCTGGAGGGCGGCGTGCTGCGCAGCAGCGGAAAGATCATCGGCTTCTCCCTGGGAGAGATGGCCAGCCCGGACACCTTTGACGTTCACTTTGAAAAAGCGGAAATCAACATCAACGGCGCTTATCCCATGGTCTGCCGTGAGCTGACACGCAGCATGCTGAACGCGCACCCGGGACTGCGCTACATCAACCGGGAGGACGACATGGGTCTGGAATCTCTGCGCAAGTCGAAGCTCTCCTACAAGCCGGAGTTCCTGCTGAAGAAATATCTGGCACGCTGGAGTGACTGAGATGCTGCGGGATCTTCATGGCGCCGTACTGCGCGAGTCCGCACCGCAGGACACAGAACAGCTCCGGGAGCTTTGGTGCAGGGTCTTTGGCGACCCGCCGGAACTTGTCGACGCTTTTCTTTCTCATCTGCCCGGGATGGGCTGCGGCTGTGTGGCCGAGCGTGACGGCTGGATCCTCGGCGCGGCGTATCTGATCCACGGCTTTACCCTGCTGCAGTCTGGGCAGGCGCCCCTGCGCTGCGGCTATCTCTACGCGGTTGCCGTACATCCGGATGCCCGCGGACATGGTCTCGGCGCCGCTGTCAGCCGCGGAGCCGTCCGGCTGGGCCGGGAGTACGGGGCTGAGCTCATCTGCACTCTGCCCGCGGAAGAATCCCTCTACCGCTGGTACGGTGAGATTCTGTCCCTGACCCACCGGAACACCCGGAGGGTCTTTTCCTGCGAAACTCTCCCCGAGGCACAGCCGGTCGAAGCGTCCGAGTACCTGCTTCGGCGGGAAGCGCTTCTGCGCGATACGCCGCATGTCCGGCCGAATGCCTCCGTCATGGACTTTGCCGCCTCCCTGTGCCGGGCCTGCGGCGGAGGCCTGTATACCCTTGACGATATGCTTTTCTGCGCCTATCGGATTCAGGGCTGCTGGGTCATGCCGGAGCTGCTTCCGCTGTCAGCGGCAGAGCGTATTGCCGGTCTGCGCAGCGCAGTGCATCCGTATCTCTGTGCCGACCGTCCTCTGCCGGACGGTCTGATCTGGAATCTGACTTTAGACTGAGAAACAGGTGATTTGTTATGGCGTTGTTTCTGGCCTTTGCTGCCGTTTCCCTGCTTTGCATCTTTCCGCTGTCGCTCACGGTGCTTCACCTGGGCGTTGGGCTTTCGCTTCTGATCGCGCTGCTGGGCTTTCTCCTGCTTCATGTCCTCTATGTTCTCTTTTTCGGCGTGGTCTCGCACCCGATCCCGATGGACAAGCCGCTCGAGAAGCAGAATCCGCTCTGCCGTTTCGCATGCTATGCCACGGCATCGCTTCTGTGCTTTTACGGCGGGATCAAGCCGGTCGTCAACGGGCTTGAAAAGCTCCCCAGAGACGGCCGTTTTCTTTTCGTGAGCAATCACTGTTCGATTTTCGATCCGATGATCGTGATGGATAAACTTCGTGATTTCAACGTCTCGTTTATCTCCAAACCCGAAAACATGTCGATCCCGATTGTCGGGAGAACGCTGTACGGCGCCGGCTTTCTTGCCATTGACCGGGAAAATGACCGGAACGCGCTGAAAAGCATTCTGACCGCGGCGGACTATCTCAAGCGGGATCTCTGCAGCATCGGGATCTATCCGGAAGGCACCCGAAGCAAAACCGGAGAGCTTCTCCCCTTCCATGCCGGCAGCTTCAAGATCGCCCAGCGCGCCAAAGTGCCCGTGGTCGTCGCGTGTATGCGCGGTTCCGAAAAGTCCCAGGTCGTCAATCCCTTTTCCTCCAACAAGGTCCGGCTCGACATTCTCGATGTGATCCCGGCCGAGACGGTCGCCGCCATGCGGACCGACGCTCTCGCCCAGCACGTCCGCGAGCAGATTCAGAACCATCTGCATCCGGCGGAGCAGGAGGCGGACTGATGGAAAAGGTTGCCCTTGTTACCGGCTCCTCCCGCGGCATCGGCGCGGCTACCGCGGCGCTTCTCGCCCGGGAAGACTGGGCCGTGTGCATCAACTATCTGCAGCAGCGGGAGAAGGCCGAGGACCTTGTCCGCCGCCTACGTGAAGAAGGCCGGGTCGCCATGTGCCTTCAGGCGGATGTCTCCGACCGGGAGCAGGTCGACCGGATGGTACGGCAGATTGAAGATTCTCTCGGTCATGTCACGCTGCTGGTCAACAACGCCGGCATCGCCCGCCAGCAGCAGTTTCAGGACGTGGATCCGGAGACCTGGCACCGGATTCTGTCCGTGAATCTCGGAGGCTGCTTCAACTGCAGCCAGGCGGTGATCCGTCCCATGCTTCAGGCGCACAGCGGTTGCATTGTGAACATCAGCTCCATCTGGGGAAGCCACGGTGCCTCCTGTGAAAGCGTGTATTCCGCGTCCAAGCACGCCATCATCGGGCTGACCCGTTCGCTGGCCGCGGAGCTCTCCCCCAGCGGGATCCGCGTCAACTGTGTCGCGCCCGGCGTCATCGATACAGATATGATTCAGGTTCTCGGCGAAGAGACGCTCTCCGTTCTGCGGGAGGAGATGCCGCTGCGCCGTTTCGGAACCCCCGAAGAGGTGGCGCAGTCCGTTCTTCATCTGGCCGTCTCGGAGTATATCACTGGGCAGGTGCTGACCGTGGACGGCGGTTTTCTGTTCTGATTGTTTTTCATCCGTTGACAAGGAGGTTTTCTACGATGCGCATGACCGATCTCATTGCGAAAAAGCGCGACGGACAGGCTCTGAGCACAGAGGAAATCCGGTATATGATCACCGACTATACCGCCGGTGTCATCCCCGACTACCAGATGTCCGCCATGTGTATGGCGATTCTGCTTCGCGGCATGGATGACCGCGAGGTTCTGGATCTGACCCTTGCCATGCAGCACTCCGGGGATGTGCTGGACCTCAGCCCCATCTCCGGGATCAAGGCCGACAAGCACTCCACCGGCGGCGTCGGCGACAAGACAAGTCTGGTGCTGTGCCCCATGGTCGCGGCCTGCGGGCTCAAAATCGCCAAGATGTCCGGGCGCGGTCTCGGTCACACCGGCGGGACCATCGACAAGCTGGAGAGTTTCCCCGGCTTTTCTACTGCCCTTACCGAGGAGCAGTTTTTTGAAAACGTCAATCGCCACGGCATCGCCATCATGGGCCAGACGGCCAATCTTGTCCCGGCGGACAAGAAGCTCTACGCCCTGCGGGACGTGACCGGAACGGTTCCGTCCATTCCTCTGATTGTCAGCTCCATCATGTCCAAGAAGCTTGCCTCCGGCGCCGACGTGATCATTCTGGATGTCAAGTGCGGCGACGGCTCCTTCATGAAGACCCCCGAGGATGCCGAAGAGCTCGCCCGGAATCTGACGCGCATCGGCCGTCTCGCCGGGAAGAAATGCGCCGCCATCATCACCGACATGGATCAGCCTCTCGGCTTTGCCGTCGGCAACGCCCTGGAGGTCCGGGAAGCCATCGCGGTCCTGAAGGGCGAAGAGGAGGGCGATCTTCTCCGACTGTGCCTGGCGCTGGGAAGCTGCATGCTGACCGAAGCAGGCTATGCCCCGGACCACGATACCGCCGAGCGGATGCTGCTTGAGTCCGTGAAGTCCGGACGCGCTCTGGACAAGCTGGCCGAGATGGTCAGCGCCCAGGGCGGCGATGCGTCCGCGGTCTACAAGCCGGAGCTTTTGCCCCGCGCCCCAGTCGTCCGTGAAGTTCCGGCGCCGAAGGCCGGAACGGTCAGCCGCATCCGCGCCGAAGCGGTGGGCCTGGTCAGCATGAAACTCGGCGGCGGCCGCGCAACCAAGGAAGACATCATCGATCCGCGGGTCGGTGTCGTCCTTCACAAGAAGCTCGGAGACGCGGTGGCCGAAGGTGAGTCTCTCGCCGCCGTCCATGCCGCGGATGAGAAGAGCGCCGAAGACGCGGTCCGTCAGCTTCTTGACTGCTATGAGCTCCGCGACGGCGAAGTTGTCCGTCCTCCCTTTATCCGCAAGATTCTTCGCGGAGACGAGTGATCCCGTGATTTCCGACCCCTCATAAAATATGCTCTCTACATCAAAACGCCCGGAGGCATGGCCTCCGGGCGTTTCTTAATGTTATTTGTTGTTTTTGTCTGTCGTCTCTCTTACCGTACCGCGTGATAGCGCAGATACTGAAGGATCTCGTTCAGGCCCGTGGAGTTGAGCGTGCGGCCGTCTGCGGATGCATACTCCTGAAGGAGCAGGCCGCTCACATCCTGAACCGAGGAGACCGCGTCGACATAGTAAGCGCCGGTTTCCTCGCATACCGTCTTGATCCAGCCGTTGGCCTCGTTGCACTTTGCCGCGGTCAGCCCGTCTCCGACGTTGTAGTCCACCGTGACCGAGGTCAGCGGCAGGCACAGGATCCAGGTGTTGGGACTTGCGCTGCGGACACTTTTGATCAGCGCCTCATACCGGTCGATAAAGTCGAACTGGTCAATATTGGCAATTCCGTCGTTTCCGAGGGCAAGCACCAGAATCGGAGGCTGCAGAATCATGGCCGCATTGGCGGCGGTAACAATCGAGCCGTCATTCGGGAAGACAATCCGGCTGTCCGCGATGTCCGCCACCGCCATGACACCGGACGGGGACGTCCACACCTGGGTGGTGCTCTCGCCTCCGTTCAGCATGCCGTAGCTCTTCAGGCCGATCCACGGACTGTCACACAGGAAGGTCAGGGAGTCGATATAAGCCTGGCCGGCGTCCTCTGTCTCCGGCAGCGTCTGCAGCGACCCGTCGCTCATCTGAGCCGGCCGTGTTGCCGCGGCGTCCGCGCTCTCGGTCTGCACCGGCTTGCTGCCCAGCTTCACCCCTCCGCGAAACTGTTCTCCACTGTTCCGGGTAAAGGCGGCAAACAGCAGGCCGATGAAAATCGCGAGCAGACACAGAACGATCGCCAGTGCCCAGGCGATATTTTTAATTGCAGTCAGTCTGCCTCTCATTCCTGTTCAGCCAAAGCTTTGGCTTCTTCGATCACCTTCTGCTGGACATTGCCGGGGGCCTCCTCATAGCGGATGAACTTGCAGGAGAAGGAGCCGCGGCCCTGGGTCATGGAGCGGAGGTCGATCGTGTAGGAACCCATCTCGGCCATCGGAACTTCGGCTTCGACGGTCTGCATGCCGTCTTCGGCGGTCATGCCGAGCACGGTGCCGCGGCGCTTGGAGCTGATATCGCTCATGATGTCGCCGAGGTTTGCATCCGGAATCGTGACCTGGAGCAGGCCGATGGGCTCAAGGATGGTGGGCTTGGCCTTGGGGATGCCGTCCTGGTAGGCAAGACGCGCAGCCGTCTGGAAGGCCATATCGTTGGAGTCGACCGGGTGGTAGGATCCGTCGTAGAGCGTGGCCTTCAGGCCGACCAGCGGATAGCCCGCGAGGACGCCCTTCTGTACCGCGTTGCGCAGGCCCTTTTCGACAGAGGGGAAGAAGTTTTTCGGAACGGAGCCGCCGAAGACCTCTTCGGCAAAGATCATCTCGTCCTGCTCATCCTGCGGCTCGAAGCGGATCCACACATCACCGAACTGGCCGGAACCGCCGGACTGCTTCTTGTGACGGCCGTGGGCTTCAACCTTGCCCTTGATCTTCTCGCGATAGGCAACGCGGGCCGGGGCCAGCTCGGTCTCAACCGCGAAGCGGCTCTTGAGCTTGGCGCAGAGGACGTCGACCTGGATATCGCCCTGGCCGGAGATGACCATCTGGTGGGTCTCGGCGTTGTTCACAAGCGTGAAGGAAATGTCTTCCTCGTTGAGTCTGGCAAGACCGCCGGCGACCTTGTCGTCCTGGCCCTTGGTCTTCGGGGCGATGGCCATGGAGTAGCAGGGTTCCGGCATCTCGATGGCGGGCAGCTCTGCCTCGTTCTTCGGATCGCAGACCGTATCGCCGGTCTTCCAGTCCATCTTGCCGACGGCAACGATGTCACCGCAGCAGGCGTCTTTCACTTCGGTGGTCTTCTTGCCGCAGATGCTGTACAGACGGCCGAGCTTATCCGTGGAGGAGGCGCGGACGTTGCGCAGGGACATATCGGAATTGATGCTTCCCTTCATGACCTTCACGAAGCTGTACTTGCCGAACTGGTCGGAAACGGTCTTGAAGACAAAGCCCTGGGTCGGAGCCGCGGGGTCAATGCCGTCCATCTCGACCGGAGCCGGGACATAGTCCATGACACCCTGCAGGAAGGCTTCGGTGCCGATGTTCTGCATGGCGGAACTGGCGAACACGGGAATCACGCTGCGGTCCTTCATACCGGCGCGGATACCGGCGACCATATCGGCCTCTTCCAGTTCCATCGTTTCAAAGAACTTCTCCATGAGCTCTTCCGTGGCACCCGCGGCGGTCTCCATAAGCTCCATTCTCAGATCCTCGACATGGCCGGCATCGGCGGCGGGGATCGCGCCCTTGGTGCTCTTGGCGCCGTTGGTCATGTAGCAGACGTTGTGGACCAGGTCAATTACGCCCTTGCCGTCGCTCGTCGGAATCGTAACCGGGGCAACGATGCTGCCGTACTTGGCACGCAGGGCATCCACCACCGCAAAGTAGTCGCCGTGCTCTTCATCGCACTTGGAGATCACGAACGCCGTCGGGAGATTGGCCGCCTTCAGGTATTTCCAGCTGCGCTCGGCACCGACGGAGATTCCGTCCTTGGCAGAGCAGAGGATCACACCCGCTTCCACCGCGCGAAGGGCACAGAGGACTTCGCCGACGAAGTCAAAATATCCCGGGCAGTCCAGGACATTCACTTTTCCGCCTCCGAAGGAAACCGGAGCCAAAGAGGATGCGATGGTGATCTGACGCTTGATCTCTTCCGCGTCATAGTCGCATACCGTGTTCCCGTCGCTCACCTTTCCAAGGCGGTCGATAGCGCCGGTGACAAACAGCATACTCTCGGCAAGACTGGTTTTTCCGCTGTTTCCGTGCCCGAGAAGGGCGATGTTGCGAATGTTTTTACTTTCCATAATATGCTTCCTCTCTAGAATAAAAATAAATTGTATAGACCGATCAAGCAGACATTCCGTCTGAAACGCGATTCATTCTATTTTACACGATAGTGCCTTGGTTTGGCAACAGAAATTTTCAAATTCCGTCAAAATCTCATGAACAGGCTGATCAGGGAAACGACGATCGCATCCAGCAGCATCAGCACGAAGGGAAGCCAGGCGCTGACTTCACCGGTTCCGATCAGCTTGACAAACACCAGAAGCATGCCCAGCACCGCGACAGCCGCTGTAATAATCAGGTTCATGCGGATGGCGACATACATGCTTCTGCCGGTGTCCGCAAGGTGCGTCAGCGGGCCGAGGCCCTCCCGGCAGATGACCGCCGAGACCTTGCTGGTTTCGGAGGGCTGCGCTTCCGAGATCCGGAAACGGTCGCCGTAAGGCGGGAAGTCGTATCCGTCCGTCGCCACGTCGAACACATCGTGAAGCAGCTCCGGCGTAATGTTGAAGTCGCGGATGGCAAAAATCGGGTGGCGGTTCGACGCGATCAGCTCCTGCAGAGCCGTGCGGATCTCAGGCAGACCGATGTAGTTGATTTTGAAAATCCCGTACAGCACGCCGTCGATGGCCAGCAGCACCGTTGTCTTGTCCACCAGGCGGTAGGGCACCTTGACGTTCATCAGCTGCATCAGGTCCGGGCTACCGCACAGAACCGTGCTGCCTTCGATCCGTCCCTGCAGGCCTCCGCCCGAAAGCCACTGGAAGTCCTCCACCTGCCGCATCCGGCAGTTGTTCTTCTCCATCAGTTCCGCAAAGCACGGGCCCAGTCCGGAACCGGAGGCCGCAACCATGCTCCCGGCAAAGCCGATGACGCGCTCCGCGCTGTCGTCGGCAAAAATGCGCACCGTCTCGATGGATACCGTTTCCTCCGGGAAGAGATCCCGGTCCGTCACGATCAGGTTCCGGCTGCAGCCGATATCGTGGATACCGGACCAGCCCGCAACGGCAGCGCCGCTGGAGAAGATTCTTCCGGAGCCGATGAAGAACGGAAGGGCAAAGGCAAGCAGCGCCGTCACCGGAACCGCACAGGACAGAATTGCCGACAGGATATAGAGATAATCCCCGATGCTGTGTTTGACCACGGCCGTGAGCAGCGACAGCAGCAGCGCGGCCAGCAGCTGGACCAAAGCGCTTCTGCGAAACAGCGATTCATCCGGCGGTGTCTCCTCCGCCCGGCGTACAAAGCCCGCGGAGGGACGCACCGACTTCAGGAGGGTCAGGTCGCTTTTTGCGCGTACTCCCTCTTCCGCCGTCACGCAGTAGACCCGTTTCCCGATGGCCGGGACGCGGATGGACTTTCGCAGGGCCCGGGCCGACAGCAGGGAGGAGAGCAAAACACCCATCAGGGCAAGACTCGAGAACAGGCACAGGGGGATGTGCGGTGTTCCGAAGCCGCCCACCGCCACGCTCAGCGCGTCAAAAGAACTGATCAGGCAGGCCAGAACGGCCAGCGAGTCAGCACCGAAACGTCTCCGGGTCAGGTTCACCGCCGCGTTGGTGACCACATCCAGGCAAAGCAGCATGATGGTCAGCTGCAGCCCGAGGCACATCGCCGCCGAAACCTTGGCGGTTTTCAGCATGCCGCTCACCGGCAGCCCCAGGGTCAGATACGCCAGAATGGCAAGGACCACAAGGCCGATCTGAAACCGCATGCGGAGCATGGTCACCTGGGAGCCGTAATAGCGCGAGGCATTGGCCACGTTGACCTCTTTGCCGAGGTCCTCGCTGTCGTCCTCCATGGTGGCGGTGCTCTCCCGGTTTCCGATTCCGTTCAGGCGGATCCACAGCGTCATCAGCTCGTTGAGAATCCACTGGCCGAAGGACGGGAAGTCCCCGGAATAAAGGATCTCGTCATCTTCTTCCGGATCGTAGGACGCAGGCGCTTCCGCCGTCTGTCCGGCTGCCTTGCCGGCTTCGTCCGCGGACGGCGCTTTTTCTGCATCAGAGGGCGCGGGTTTTGCCTCGGCCTGCTCGCTCGGGACATAGTCCTCGAAGCTGGCATACGCCTTCGGTTCGTTCAGGGCGCGCTTTTTGCCGGGACGGGATTCTCCGAAGCCATGCAGAAGCTTTTTCAGCCGGCCGACAGGTTCTTCATCCTCCTCGGCCTCTTCGGATTCTTCCTCCGGCTTCGCCCCGGTGGCATCTTCCGGTTCCGGAAAATGCCCGGCTTCACCGGAATCGTCAGGCATCTCCCCGAACGGCTCCGACGCATCGGCTTCCTTCTTCAGCAGCTCCCAGCTGCTCTCCTGCAGTTCATTCTCGGGCGGGAATTCTTCCCGCGGTGCTTCCGGCGGAAAGTCCTCTTCCACCCGATACTCTTTCTCCTTTTTCTCCGGTGCCGGGGCGGGCTCTGCTTTTGACTTCCGTCTGGACAGGAGGTTCAGATTCAGCTTCCGCCGGGGCTTGCTTTTGCTCTCTGCCGCCGGGACCGCTTCCGGTGGAGTCTGCTCCGCATCCGCGCCGATCACGGGCTCGGGCGGGAGAGCCGGTTCCGGTTCCGGCATTCTCTTCTCACGCTTCTGGATGGCAGCCGCCTTCGGGATCACGCTGTTGATGGCTGCGTCCAGATCCGCAAGCTCATCCTCGGCGCTGTGCGCGCCGCCGGCTTTTTTCCCGATTCCCGGCATGTCCGCATAGATCGGATGCTGGTCCCCCAGCATGAATTCTCTCAGAATGTCCCGGAAATCCGGAGAGTTTTCCGCAAAAAGCGGTTCCTCCGCAGCGCTGTGCGCTCTGTTCTCCACAGGCTCCGGCTCATGCAGGGGCTCTGTCCCCCGGTCCTGAAGCCCGCCGTCCGGGGATTCGAGGTCCGGTGCCGCCGCAGCTTGTTCTCCTTCCGGCTCCGGATCCGCAAACATCCGGAACAGCGCCGTATAGTCAACGTCGCCGTCCACCGCCGGAGTCTCCTCCGGTGGGGTATCGGGGAATTCTTCTACAATCTGCTGCCGTTTGCGGCTGCTCTTCCGCTCTTTTTTGTTTCTCCCTGCTTTTTCGCCCCTTCCGGGCTTCTCGGCTTTCTTAGCCTTTGCACTCTCTTCACTCCTGAGAGAGTCGGGATTGCTGTTTTCAGATACGGCTTGCGCCGGATCCGCGGTATTCTCCGGAGTCGGCTGGGCCTCCGGAGCCACTGCTTCTGCGGTTATCTGACTCTCCTCCTCATTGATCTGCACCGCGGGAGTATCTGTTCTGTCCGGCGTCCGCTGGGCAGCCGGTCTTTCGACAGCCTCATACCCGTCAAGCAGATATGGTTCGAGCTCGCTCATCGTCAGAGCCTCATCGTCCCATGCCGTCTGCTCTCCGGCGTCGCTGTTCCAGTCCCCTGAAAACTCTGACAAAATCTCTTCGAGCGTGTATTCTCTTTCCTTCTCATACGCGCCGGAAACCGATTCAGCCGGATCATTCCGCTGATCCGTTTTCTGGTTCCATTTCTCCCGCTTCATACTTACCCCGTTCCGTCGTCAAAAACGACGATCAGATTTTTCTTCCAGGTTCTGCTGTTCAGAGACTGCGCTGGCGCATGATTTCATACATCACAATTGCGCCCGCCACAGATGCGTTCAGAGATGAAATCTTCCCTTTCATCGGAAGCGACAGGACAAAGTCACAGCTTTCGCGGACCAGTCTGCCCATTCCCGTTCCCTCCGAGCCGATCACAAGGGCCACCGGGCCGGTCAGCTCCGTTTTCCACAGAGGGCAGCTTCCGTCCGCCGCCGTGCCGTAAATCCAGACGCCGTGTTCTTTCAGCTCATTGAGCGCCGTCCGGAGATTTGCCACCCTGGCCACCGGAAGGTGCTCCGCCGCGCCGGCAGACGCCTTGTTCACCACGGCGGTCAGTCCCGCGCTTCTGCGCTTCGGGATGATCACCCCGTGGGCCCCCGCGCACTCTGCGGAACGGATAATCGCGCCGAGGTTGTGGCTGTCGGTGATCTCGTCGCAGACCACCACGAAGGGATCCTCGCCGAGGGCTTCCGCCCGGTCCAGAATGTCCTGCACCGTGACGTAATCCCGCACCGCACAGACCGCGATGACGCCCTGATGCGCGTGGGTCTCGCTCATGGCGTCGAGCTTGCGCCGGTCGCACTCCACCACGGTGATGCCCTTGTCCCTTGCCACGGTGGAGATGAAGCCGAGGGTGCGGTCCCCGTCTCCGCCCGCGATATAGATTTTGTCGATGGGCCTTCCGGCCCGCAGAGCTTCCGTAATGGCGTTCCTGCCTTCAATCAGCTCGTTTTCTATCCCGTTTGTGTGTTCCATTTTATTCTCCGGCTGCCGGAACCGCCTTGTCGGACCGGCATTTTCAGTACAAAATATTCGAATACAAATTACAATATAACACAAGATACAGAAAATGGAAAGAGTTCTTTTTCATGTACTTCGGAAACTTTACAAATTTCTGTAGACTTTCCTAATAAAAAACAGTATAGTACGCTTATCTATCTGAGTTCGGAGGACGATTTTCGTGAAAGATCCCATGCGTCTGATCGACCGTTTCTGTTATCGGCATCCCAATTTCGGCATTCCCAATCTTATGAAATACCTGACGATTGCCAATGCCGTTTTCTGGATTCTCGGCACGGCGAACAGTGTGCTGATGTCTTATCTCAGCTTTGACGCCGCCCTGATTCTGCGCGGGCAGATCTGGCGGCTGTTCACCTTTATGGTCTATCCGCCCAGTATGGGCCTTCTGGCGTTTCTGGTCTTCTATTTCTACTACTGGATGGGAAGCACGCTGGAGCAGTATTGGGGGACGCCGCACTTTAATGTCTACCTTCTGATCGGCTGGTTTCTGACCGTGGTGTACGGATTTCTGGTCTATTTAATTGGCGGATACCGGATCCGCATCGATTCCCAGTATCTGTATCTGTCCATGTTTTTCTCCTACGCGGCCCTCTTCCCCGATCAGCAGGTTCTGCTGTTCTTCTTCATTCCCATTCGCATGAAGTACCTGGCGCTCATTGACGCGGCCTACTTTGTGCTCGCCGTCGTCTTCAACCCCTTCCCCCTCAATCTTCTGCCGGTAGTCGCGGTGCTGAATTTCGTAATCTTTTTCGCCGGCACTCTGGTGAAGAATCTTTCGCGCCGGCCCAGCCGTGCAACCATCAACTTCCGCCAGGCTTCCAAAAAGATCCGGCAGGAACAGCGTGAGCAGCTCTATCACCACAAGTGCTCGGTCTGCGGACGTACGGACACGGAGTATCCCGGTCTGGAGTTCCGCTACTGCTCGCGCTGCGCCGGCTACCACTGCTTCTGCATTGACCACATCAACAACCACATCCACTTCACAGAGTGATTTCACCCTGCAATTCTATTTTTTGAAACATAAGGAGGTTCCCCGTGAACACCATCTCCATCGATGAAAACAGACTTTCCGACATCAGCCGCTTCGCGGAATCCCATGAGCGCGACATCGTCCGCGACATCGCCCGCCTTGTCAGCATTCCGAGCGTCGAGGGTCCGGCCGCGCCGGACGCGCCCTTCGGCATTGAATCCAAGCGTGCCCTTGACTGCGCCCTGCAGATTGCAGAGGAACTCGGGCTGGACACGGTCAACTGCGAGAACAAGATCGGCTATGCCTCCATCGGCGAGGATCACGGGCAGGGCTATCTTGCCACCATCACCCACGTCGATGTGGTTCCCGCCGGAGACGGCTGGACCGAGGATCCCTTCACGGTGCGGGAGCGCGACGGCTTTCTTCTCGGCCGCGGCGTCATGGATGACAAGGGGCCGAGCATCCTCTGCCTGTACGCGCTGAAATACCTGCGGGATTCGGGGCTTCCGCTGCGCTACCCGGTGCGGGCGCTGCTCGGCAGCAACGAAGAAACCGGCATGGGCGATCTCGAGCACTATAACGCAAATTACCCCGCTCCTCTCTTCTGCTTCAGTCCCGACGCCGATTTCCCGCTGATCCACGGCGAAAAGGGGATTTACCACGGCCGTCTGATCTCCCGTCACACGCCGGTAAACGTCCTGGAGATGACCGGCGGTGTCGCGCCGAATGCCGTACCCGCCAAGGCTTCTGCCCTTGTGCGCGCAGAGGCTCTGCAGAGCACGGATGCCGTCTCGGTTGAGGAGCTGGAGCCGGGGCTCTGGAAGCTCTCCTCCGTCGGCGTCAGCGGCCACGCCTCCATGCCGGAAGGCACCGTCAACGCCATCGGCCGCATCGTCGACTATCTTCTGGAAAACGGGATTCCCGCAGAGGGCGAGCTTCCGTACTTCCGTTTCCTGGCCAGGCTGCATGCCGCCACCGACGGAAGCGGTCTCGGGCTGCAGAGCTCGGACGATTACTTCACCCCGCTCACCGCGGTCGGCGGAAAGATTTCCACTGCCGACGGGGTCTTCTGCCAGACCATTGACTGCCGTTACGGCATCTCCACCAGCGGCGAGGCAATCACGGCCCGGCTTCGGGAAGCCGCCGGCAGCGCGGCCGAGATTCAGGTCGACGCGGACGCGGCCCCCTTCTATCTCACCCTGGACAACCCGGCCATTCAGGCCTGTATGGAAAGCTATAACCTTGTCACCGGGGAAAACGCCCACCCCTTTACCATCGGCGGCGGCACCTACGCCCGTCACTTCCCCAATGCGGCCGCCTTCGGTCCCGAGCATCCCGAGCGTCCCGCTCCCGCCTTTGCCGGGCCCATCCACGGCATCGACGAAGCCGCCCGCCTCTCCGATCTCCTGGAAGCGCTGAAGATCTACATCGTCGCGCTGCTCCGGCTTGAGGCGCTTGACTACTGAACGCCATGAAGCAGAACCGCTGCGTCGTAATCTCCGGAGGGGATTTCAGTCCCGTCCCCGGTATCAGCCCGGACGACTTTGTCATCGCCTGTGACCGGGGCTATGTCTATTGTGAGCGTCTCGGCCTTCGGCCGGATCTGATCATTTCGGATTTCGATTCTTATACCGGTCCGGTGGATTCGGAGATTCCCCTGAACCGCTTTGTCTCCGAAAAGGACGACACGGACACCATGCTCGCCGTCCGGTATGCTGTCGAGCACGGATTTCACGAGCTGCTTCTATGCTGTGCTCTCGGCGGACGCCTCGACCATCTGATCGCCAATCTGCAGAGTCTGGTGTATGCCCAGAAGCACGGCCTTCCCGCCGTTCTCCTGAGTGAAGACACGGAGATCCGAACCCTGGCGGGCGGCGCCCTTCGCATTCCCCGCCGGGAGGACCGGTCCCTTTCCGTGTTTGCTCTCGACGGTCCCTGTCAGGGCGTCTGCATCACCGGAGCAAAATACCCCCTCGCGAATGCGGAGCTTCTTCCCTCCTTCCCTCTCGGGGTCAGCAACACCTGGGCCGGAGAGGAAGCCGTCATTTCGGTGGAAGAAGGCATTCTCCTGATCGTTCTGTCCAAGATTCCCGCGGCGGATCCGGAAAACTGTTGACGCCGTTCAAAAAAGAAAGTATATTAATAAGGTTATTGAAATCCGATACGGATCCCGTCCGGACGGAAGGAGGCCCGATGTTTTGGAACCGATCCGTTTTTCCAGTCCCTCTGCCATCGGGCATGCGTATATTCTCTCGTCTCCTTCCCGGGAGGACGCTCTGAACCGGGCACGCGAGATTGCTTCCGCGGCCGTCTGTCTGAACGGACATGACGTTCCTTGCGGGAAATGCCGCGGCTGCCGGAAAGCGGCCGCGGGTGTGCATCCCGATATCTTCACGCTCCGGCGCCTGCCCGACAAGAGCGGGAATCTCCGGCGCGAGCTGACCGTCTCCCAGATTCGGGACCTCTCTGTCGACGCACAGGTTCTCCCGAGTGAGGCGGAGCGCAAGGTATACATCATTGAAGAAGCCGAGCTCATGAATCTCAACGCCCAGAACGCGGCCCTGAAGCTTTTCGAGGAGCCGCCTCCCAGCGTGATTTTTCTGCTCTGTGTGTGCAATCCCGATCTGCTTCTCGAGACGGTGCGCTCCCGCTGTGCCATGATGAGTCTCTCGGGCGAGGAGGGGCAGCAGGATGCGGATTCCGCAAAACTGGCGGAGAGCTTTCTCACCGCGGTCCGGACCGGGGACCGCCGCAAAGTCTATCGCTGGATCGCCAAAAACGAACTCAGCAAGCTTGATGCCACATCGGCCTTCATCGACGCAGCCCTTCAGCGCAGCTGCGACATGCTTTGCGGAAGATGCTCCGCGGGCGGGCTCTCGTCCGAAGAGCAGATGCACCTCTATCGCCTTCTGCAGCGATGTTCCGACCACCTGAAGGTGAACGTGAACGCCAAACATATATTCAGTCTGCTGGCCGCAGACGCTCTGCCCGGCCCGCCCGGACACATTCCGGCAGACACAGTGCATAAAATTGGAGAAAAAACATGACCGAAGTAGTTAGCATCAGATTCAAAAACCGCGGAAAGGCGTATTATTTCGACCCGGCCGGCCTTCAGATTCAGGTCGGCGACAGCGTCATCGTCGACACCGCCAACGGTATGGAAATCGCCGTATGCTCCCGGGAAAATCACCCTGTGGAGGATACCGCCGTTGTCCAGCCGCTGCGCCGTGTTCTGCGCATCGCTACCCAGATGGATCTCCGCACCGAGGAACTCAATCGCCAGCGGGAGAAAAGCGCGTTTGAGATCTGCCGTGAGAAGATTCAGGAGCACAGCCTGGATATGAAGCTGGTCGATGTCGAGTGCAATTTTGAAGGCAGCAAGACCACCTTCTTTTTTACTTCTGACGGAAGGGTGGATTTCCGTTCTCTGGTCAAGGACCTGGCCGGAATCCTGCACAATCGGATCGAGCTGCGGCAGATCGGGGTTCGGGACGAAGCGAAAATGCTGGGAGGCCTGGGAATCTGCGGCCGTCCCTACTGCTGCAATCAGTTTCTGGACGACTTTCATCCCGTCTCCACCAAGATGGCAAAAATTCAGTCCCTTTCCCTCAATCCCGCCAAAATCTCCGGCAGCTGCGGCCGTCTGATGTGCTGCCTGCGGTATGAGCAGGAAGCCTATGAAGACCTGGTCAAGAAGGTTCCGAAGCAGGGTGCCTTCGTCGAGACCAAGGACGGTTACGGAACGGCCGTCCAGGTCAATCTTCTCCGCTCCACCGTCAAGGTGAAGCTGGACGAGGACCGTGAGGACGTCCTTCACGAATACAAGAGCTATGAGCTTGCGGCGGTTCCCGGCGGACGTCCGAAAGACGGAGCGGAGCCCCCTCATGTTCTCGAATATGTGGAACCGGAGCCGGAAGAAACTGAGGCGGAAGAAACGGACGAGTGGGCCATCCCGACCATGGTGGTCACACCGCTTCCGGAAAAGAGCGCTGCCGCACCCGAGGATGAAGCCGCACCGGAAAAGAGCAGGCGAAACCGCCGGAACCGCGGTCGTCACAAGGGTGCCAAGCCCGCCGCCGACGCCCCCGCCATTGTGGTCCCCGTCAAGGAAGAGGCCGTCAAGCAGAAACCTTCGGAGGGCGGAAGCCAGCGCTCCCGTTTCGGCAAGCGGCACTCCGCGCCGAAATCCTCCGGCGCCGGCACCCAGAAAGCCGGAGAGACCGCGCCCGTCAAGGTCCAGAAGCACACGGTCCAGCCCGCGGAGGCTTCCGATGGCGGCAAGTCCGAAAAGAAAAACGGCAAGCCCCGCCGCCGGCATTATCACGGCAAAAAGCCTTCCGGCAAGCCCGCTTCCGAATCCTGATCGCGTCTTTTGATGAATCGATCGATCGACTTCAACCGCTCAAAGCTTGCGGTCTTTGCCTCCTACATTGCTCCGCATCGCGGCGCATTTGCGCTGGATATGTGTCTGTCTCTGGCGGTGGCGCTGGTAGATCTGGCCTTCCCCTATGTGACCCGGCACACCATGAACACGCTGCTGCCCCAGAAGCAGTTTGCCGCGTTCTTCTCCGTGATGGCGCTTCTTTTTGCCGCCTATCTGCTGCGGGCCTGGTTCCAGTATCTGATCACCATTGTCGGTCACCGCATGGGAACGCTGGTGGAGGCGGATATGCGGCGCGATGTGTTTATGCACATGCAGTCGCTGTCCTTCTCTTTCTTTGACCGCAACCGGACCGGTGTCCTGATGGCCCGTGTCACCAGCGACCTGTTTGAGATTGTGGAGCTTGCGCATCACGGTCCGGAAAATATCCTGACCTGCAGTGTGACGCTTCTCGGCTCCCTGATCATTCTTCTGACCGTCAATGTCAAGCTGACTCTGGTACTCATCGTTCTGCTGCCCCTCTGTGTCGCCTTCTCTGTCCGTCAGAGGCTCCGGATGCAGGAGGCCAACAAGGACGTCAAGATCCGGACGGGAGAGATCAACGCCGCCATCGAGAGCGGCATCTCCGGCATCCGCACCTCGAAGGCCTTCGCCGCTGAGAAGGCGGAGGATGCCAAATTCGACCTCGCCAACGAAGCCTTCAAGACCAGCAAGGTCCGGTATTATCGTTCCATGGGCCTTTTCAACGCCGGAATCGAAGCCACGGTGGGCATCATGCAGGTGGCGGTGGTCACTGCCGGCGGCCTGCTGATCATGCGCGGGGAGCTTGACTTTGTCGACCTTCTGACCTTCACGCTCTATGTCTCCGCCTTTATCTCCCCGATCCGCAAGCTGGTCCAGTTCATGGAAGTCTATGCTCAGGGCAGTGCCGGCTTCGACCGCTTTGTCGAGCTGATGCGGACAAAACCGGAGATTCAGGACGCCCCGGATGCCGGTGTTCTCTCGGATGTCCTAGGAGAGATCCGCTTCGACCACGTGTCCTTTTCCTATAAGAGCGGTATTCCCGTCCTGAACGACATCAACCTCACCATTGCACCGGGCGAGACCTTCGCGCTGGTCGGCTCCACCGGCGGTGGGAAGACCACCATCTGTCACCTGATCCCCCGTTTTTATGACGTGACCTCCGGCGCGGTGCTGGTGGACGGGAAGGATGTCCGCACCCTCACGCAGGAGAGCCTTCGTCAGAACATCGGGATCATCCAGCAGGATGTGTTCCTCTTCGCCGGTACCATCATGGAGAACATCCGCTACGGCCGGCCTTCCGCGACGGACCGCGAGGTCATTCAGGCCGCGATCTGCGCGGAGATCCATGAGGACATCATGCACATGCCGGACGGATATCAGAGCTTTGTCGGAGAACGCGGCGTCGTGCTCTCCGGCGGGCAGAAACAGCGCATCTCCATCGCGCGCGTGTTTCTGAAGAATCCCCCGATCCTGATTCTCGATGAAGCAACCTCGGCTCTGGACAGTGTCACCGAGCAGCGGATCCAGCGGAGCATCGACCGCCTCAGTGAGGGCAAAACCGTCGTTGTCATCGCACACCGTCTCTCCACAATCCGCAATGCCGACCGCATCGCGGTTGTAGATGCCCAGCATATTGTGGAACAGGGCACACGGGAAGAACTTCTTGCCCGCGGCGGCAGCTATGCCGCGCTGGAACATGCACAGGCCCAGTCATAACGAAACCCCTCCGCATTCGCGGAGGGGTTTCGTGTTCAATCTGTGTTATTAGAGACCGGATGCCTCTTATCCGAGCCTGCAGAGACAGGATGCAATCTGGGAAGCCACCTTGGCAACTCTGACTCACCATCCTCCGCGCAGCGGAGGATGCCTCTTATCCGAGCTTGCAGAGACAGGATGCAATCTGAGACGCAACCTTTGCGTTGTTAAACACCAGATGGATGTTGGAGTCGAGGCTGTCGCCGCCGGTCAGTTCCTTGACCTTGGCCAGCAGGAAAGGCGTGGCCTCCTTGCCGTGGATTCCCCTGGCGTTCATCTCATCGATGGCGTCGTCGATGGCCTTGTTGATCACGGTGTCGTCCATGGAGTATTCCTCCGGGATCGGATTGGTCACCAGCATGCCGCCCTTCATTCCGATCGTCTGCTGGACATGGAAGGCTTTCGCGCACTCTTCGGCCGTATCCATCCGGTAGTCCACCTTCAGACCGGAGTGTCGGCTGTAGAAGGCCGGGAGTTCCTCGGTTCCGAAACCGATGACGGGCACGCCGTGCGTCTCCAGATACTCCAGCGTGAGCTTCAGATCCAGGATGGCCTTCGCCCCCGCGCAGACCACTACCACCGGGGTATTTGCCAGCTCTTCCAGGTCCGCGGAGATATCCATGGTGGTTTCCGCGCCGCGATGCACGCCGCCGATGCCGCCGGTGGCAAAGACCTTGATTCCGGCCATCGCCGCAATCATCATCGTCGTGGTGACCGTCGTCGCCCCGTCCATGCCCTTCGACACCAGCACCGCGAGGTCGCGGCGGCTGGCCTTGGTAACGGCTGTTCCCGTCTTGCCGAGATAGTCGATCTCTTCCGGTGTCAGACCAACCTTCAGCCGCCCGCCGATGATGGCGATGGTGGCGGGGGTTGCGCCGTTTTTGCGGATGATCTTTTCCACGCTCAGCGCGGTCTCCACATTCTGCGGATACGGCATGCCGTGGGAGATGATCGTGGATTCCAGCGCCACAACCGGTTTGCCGGCGGCAAGCGCCGCGGATACTTCGGGATTTACGTCCAGATACTGATTCATCATGTTTTTCCTCCGATTATCGTTGAATTCTCTCCCGCAGTGCCGTCTCCGACAGTGCCGGGTTAATGGTTTCTTCGCTCTCTGTCGCAATGGCCGCCGCGGCCGAAGCCGCCCGTACCGTGTCTTCAAGATTCATGCCCTCCAGGTAAGCCCAGACCAGCGCCGCCATAAAAGCATCCCCGGCGCCCGTTGTGCTACGGACACAGGCCGGCACGCAGGGATAGAGCCTCTGCTCTTCGCTGTTTGCCGCAAAAACGCCCTCCGCCCCAAGGGACAGGAACACCCGGTGCAGTCCGGTTTCCAGAAGCTTTTCCGCCGCGAGGCGCATGGACCGTTCATCCGTGATCCGGATTCCGCTCAGCAGCTCTGCCTCCATCCGGTTCGGTTTCAGGGTGTTCAGCCTGCCGAGAACCGGCCGGAGCTTCTCCGCCTTTGTCACCGACACCGGATCGGCAAAAATCGGCGCTGAACAGTGCTCCGCCAGATATTCCAGCGTTTCGCCCGGAAGGTTTCCGTCCGCCACCACCACCTGTGCGTTGTTCAGCAGGCTGAGATTTGCGCCGATATAGTCCGGGGTAATCCGCTCACAGATCTCCATGTCCGAAACCGCCAGCACCATGTCCCCGTCCGCATCGTTCAGGTACAGATAGCTCGAAGTGGACGCCCCCGCCACCTTGCGCGCATGACTGATGTCGATTCCGAGGTCTGCACAGTCCGCTTCGATCCGCTGGGCGTGCAGATCGTCTCCGAAAGCGGTCAGGAACCGGACATGAATCCCAAGCAGACTCAGGTTATGCGCAATGTTCCGGCCAACACCGCCAAGGCTGACGGAGACCTTGCCAGGATTGGAATCCCGCGCGATCAGCGGCCGGATGGGCTTTCCGCCGATATCAATGTTGACACCGCCGACCACCGCCACATAGGCCGCTCCGCTGATTACGTATCCACGGCCTGCAATATGTCCCTTTTTCATCAGGTTCGAGATGTGCACCGCCACAGCAGACCTCGTAATTCCTGCCTTGCGCGCCAGCTCTTCCTGTGAAATCATCGGGTTTTCTTCGATCCAGTTCAGGATCTGCCGCTCCCGTATCGTCACGTTTCGGACCCTTTCATAAATAATTGCTTAATTTGAGCATTTGCTTGCTCAATATACCTCTTTTTTTCCTGACTGTCAAGGCTTGCGAAAGTCTCTTCGATTGTTTATAATACCATTGAAAGATACCAATTCAAGAAACGGATGTCAGAACCCATGTTTGAAGGATTTACCCGCGAGACCTCGGATTTTCTCTGGGAACTCACCTTCCATAATGAACGCCCCTGGTTTCAGGAGCACCGGGAGCAATACATGCGCGTGCTCCATGAACCTTTTCACGCGCTGGCCGAGGATACCTTGGCCGAGATGCAGCGTGCTTTCCCGGGCGAGAATTTCACCCTTCATGTCTCCCGGATCTACCGGGATGCCCGGCGGCTGTTCGGGCGCGGCCCATACAAGGACCACCTGTGGTTTACACTCTTTAACAGCGACAACCGGCATACCGAAGGCCCCATGTTCTGGTTTGAAATTTCCGCTTCCACCTTCAGCTACGGACTCGGCTTCTTTGATGTGACGCCTTCGGAGATGGACGCCTTCCGCAGCAGCATTGATACCAATCCCGCACATTTTGAGCGTCTGGCCGAGGATGCCTCAAAGATGCGCGGCTTCCGCGTGACCGGTCCGGAATACAAGCGGCCGAAGAAGGATCTTGGTCCTGTCATCAACCCCTGGTACAACCGCAAGCGCGTCGGTCTCGAGCGGGAACGCGACTTTGATCCCGCGCATCTCGGTCCCGATCTCACGGGCACCATAACCCGCGCTTTCAGCCGGCTGATGCCGATGTACGACTATCTCTATGCCTGCTATTGCTCCGCACAGGAGCAGAATCATGACGAACTGAGGAGGATGGACGATGAGCGAGAATAGCAGCCTGAAGGTTTCCGTGATCATGCCCGCCTACAATTCCGAGAAATACATCGAGCGTTCTGTGAAAAGCGTTTTGAGTCAGACCCATGACAATCTGGAGCTGATTGTGGTGGATGACGGCTCTACCGACCGCACGGCCTCCATTCTTCGCCGGCTTGGTGACGCGGATGCGCGGCTACGCTATGTCCGTACGGAGAACCACGGTCCCGCCGAAGCACGAAACGCCGCTCTGAAGCTGGTCTGTGAAGACGCCGCCTTTGTCACCTTCATCGACGCGGACGATGAACTGCTTCCCGATGCGCTTTCCTACGCGCTGGAGTCTGCCGACAGCGGTGCGGATCTGATTCTGATGGGCTTCTGCATCGTCGAGGCGGACGGCCGGGAGCGCGAGTACAACGAGTTTGACTGTCTCGTCCGACCGCAGGATCTGAAGACGGCTTTCGCCCGTCTCTATAAGGCAAACCTTCTGAACCAGGTCTGGGCCAAGCTCTACGCCGCTTCGCTTCTGCGCGAAAACGAAATCCACTTCAAGGACTACCTCTGGGGTGAGGATCGCCTCTTTGTTTTCGACTGTCTTGATCGCTGCTCCATGATCGCCGTGCGCAGCGAGTGCAAGTACCGCTACATCATGCACAACGGCGAGAGCCTGATCTCCAAGTTCTATCCGAAGAAGTTCTCCGTCTGCATCGAAGCGGATATCCGGGCACAGGAGCTCTGTGAAAAATTCGGGATTCCGGACGACGCCGACCTGCGCTACATGTTTGCCAAGTCCGTCTTCTCCTGCATCACGACGCTGTTCACCCCTTCCTGTACACTCTCCGATGAGGGAAGAATGATTTACGTCAAGGAGATCCGCTCCAACCCGCGTGTCCAGAAACGCTGCCGCGATACCTCCGGCGGCGTCCCGGTGAACACCCTCTGCCGGGTGCTTCGCAAAGGCAGTCCCCGCCAGATTCTGAACATTTTCCATGCGGTCGCCCTTGTCGGTGAACAGGCCCCCGATCTTTTCATGAAGATTAAGCACAGAAAATGATCCCTATAGATATGCATACGCAGCAGAACCCCCGCCATTCGGCGGGGGTTCTGCTGTATTATGGGTTGATTTTGAGTTTCAATGGTTACGCCACAACGGTGATATCGGGTGCCGTCACCACATTGAGCCACATGGCCGGACGAACGGTAATATGACTTGAGAACTGGTGCGTGGTGCCTTCTCTCGCATTCGGGCCGACAAAGGCGGCGTATGAGGTCCTGGTGGCGGCGCCGCGAAGCCACCAATAACAGAATCCGTCATCTTCCATTGCCCCCTGCTGCACCGCATAGGGCGTTGCCACACAGTAGGCCGGATCTGCGAGAAGCTGGGTGACCACAGACCCTCCGCCGCTGCTGTACGCTTTTCGATTTCCAAAATAGCCCTCAGCCTCATGGCAATCAAGCGCAAATATTTTATCCTCCGTGGGCTCGGAATTCTTCATCATGCGCCACATCGTGTTGCTGTCCGTTGTATTGCTGTTTCTGATTTCTTTTAAAAGAATGGACGCCTGCTCTTCTTCCGTAAACGCCGTATTCAGGAAGCTGTCGTTCATCCATTCACGCAAGGCACAGGTTTCCCAAGTGATGTCCGTATAATCCGGATGATAGGACACGAGATCCAGGCCGTAGACACTGATGCAAAGCACATCATTTTCAAGGTTTTCGAGAGCCAGCCAGAGAATGGGCTCCTGCCCGTTTGACTCATCTCCATCCTGTTCATAAGTACCGTATGTAAATATGGTGCCTTCCCGAATATCCGGTACAGAAACAGGGCCGCTCACCACCGCGAAGGCGGGAATTGACATGCTGAGCATCAGTATGATCGTAATAGACGCCGCAAGTATTCTTTTTCTGAGCATGGTAATCTTAACCTCCCATTATTCCTTTTTCCTGCCCTCCATACGGAGGCCGTTCTTTATCGCTGCGCTTCCCCGTCCGGGAGCGCGCACTCCCCGGTCAAGGTTCAGCCCCGTCCGAGAATGATTTTCTCTGCGTCGAGCTCCGGTATCGTCACGGAACCGCCGAGTACGGTTGTATAAGTCGTCGTGCCCCGGCAGGTACCGTAGACGGTAATGTAATCATCTTCAATGATGCCTTCCGCCTCGTATTTGGAGCATGTGACGTAGAACACATCATCCCAGCGTCCGCTGGTTGCAACGCGCATAACGACGCTGTGTCCGTAGGAGCCGTATGCGGATCCTCCTGCTAGCGGCTTCAGCGTGTAGTTTTCAGCGTCCTCGCCGTTTTTCGCGCTCATGCCATACCCGGATGTGCTCTGCTTCTGCAGCACTCTTCCATAGATGGACATCTG
>Ga0326513_10000891_pt1 | contig 24873 bp, 26 predicted proteins | sample 2_2465_0518_D_FD_203654 | JGI IMG/M metagenome (GOLD analysis project Ga0326513, IMG submission 203654) | Bovine rumen microbial communities from UC Davis, California, United States - 2_2465_0518 | ecosystem: Host-associated > Mammals > Digestive system > Stomach > Rumen | place: USA... | reverse complement strand
AAATACGAGTTTGTACAACCGCTTCCAGGTTTCGCAATAGACATAAAACAATTCATTGATGGATCATAATATATATCAAAGTTTCCGCTTCCATCTGCAAATTTCCGAAGTTTACCGAAACATGCCGAATTGTGAATTGCATTGATATGCATCTGTTTGAAATTGCTTTCCCGAAAAATCGCATTCATTTCTTCCCTTGTCATGGTATTAATTCCCCTTTTCTAATTTTTGCATTTTTACAGCTGCCGCTGTGGAAATGGGCTTTTTAAAGAAACCCATTAGAAACTTTAATAAAATATTTTATACATAACAACGAAATAACCAGCAACAAGCGCAGACATTCCAAAATAGGCATACATAAACATTTCTTTATTCCCCTTTTCTTGTTTTCGGGATTGTACCCGTGTATGCCGTCAATCGGTTTAATTGGCGGCATAGGCTGATACAATCAAGCTGCGATTTCAGCAAGTTCATTGATGAAATCATACATTTCATTTTCAGAAAAACCGCTTACGCGCTCAAACTTTGCATAAGCGCGTTTGCAAGCCTTGTAAACCTTTCGGCCTTGCGTGAATCGGTATCATAACCAAATTCGCTGCAAAACTCATCAAAGCTATAAAGGCCGGAAAGCGCGTCAGATACAAAGCAATAGAAAGCGTTCAAAACGTCATATTCCGTTTCAAATTCCGGGTTCATGATAGAACACCAAAATTCAAAGCGCGTTGTCTTGCCGTTTTCCGTGTTCTTCACCGTGACGATATGATTGTTATAGTTGCGATTGTCACAACTCCAGCACTTGTCACCACGGTAAAATGTTTTGATCTCAAACTGTTTGTAATTGGCTTTCATTTTCTTTTTCCCCTTTTCAAATAATATTTATCACTCTGCATTTTTACGGGCTTGTGACCGTCTACGGCTGCATTACAAGCCATATTTCTATGGCCTGTTGAAAAGGGAAAAGGGAAATTTTCGATATTCTGCAAATAACACCATGTCGTGTTGTTGCGGCTGCGTGTTAGATGCTTGTCAAGGTACAATCGGAAGATTTTACAGCGTTCCGGGCTTTCAATCGGTTTGTTGTTATCCTGTTGTGGCTATACAATATCACATAGCATTATATATGTCAACAGATATGTAGTAAGATATATCATGTTTGTTGATGATGTACAATTTCGGGCTGTGTGAATTGTGCATAATATATATAAACCGATATATTACAATATCTATTTATTCTTTTCTGTGATCGGCAAGCGAATGATTGACCGCATTATATCGTCATAACGCAATACAAGCCCGTCACAGCGTTTTTGCGTGCTGGTAATACAATTTCACATCTGAACGCTAAAACGCAATACAGCGCAATTGTGGCGATATTTTGCAATGTATCACAGTTGACGACTCGAAAATTTTCGGTTCGAGTTGTTTTAAAAAACAATTCGCTTTTGAAAACAATTCGCTTTTTCATGGTATGAACTGCGACCGGATGTTTTCGCCTGATCTGCTGCCGTTGCTGATCCATACCAGGACCAGGAAACTGTATCCAGCACGCGGACAAATATAATGATTTGTGTGTGTCTTGCGTACATGTTACGCACAATCTTTATTATACGAACCAAAAGTCTGTGGTATGCGGACAATTCAAGCGGATTGTTTGCGGATGACGGACATGGCCGGGGCTGGCCTGATCCGACCATACCGGCGGGGGAAATAGGCCACACGGGGCAGGGGCGGGGTTGATACCGAAATCAGATTCTCATTTAATTATTGCCACACATTTATTCTTGCATTTAGCATTAAGCTGCTGTATAATTGGTGTAGAAAAATGAAAGTCCAAAAATTTTTCAAAAAGCAAAAAAAGGGGTTGGTAAAAAAATGGGTAAACGAGTTGGAAGACCAAACGTGGAAAAACCGAAGTATATTAAGTACAGCATCCGTTTGGACGAGGATATGGAGAGGCGGCTGAGAAGATACTGTGCTGATAAAATGATAAGTAAAGGCGCTGCAATCAGAGAAGGGATAGAAATGTTATTGAGGAGGTTGAGTTAATGTATTGCTTATGGAATGAAGAATATGGTGAACATGATCTTACGCATATCGCCGGGCTGAAAGACATTTTAAAACTACAAGCTGAATCATATGAAAAATACCGTGGAATGATTGTTGGAGACTATGAAGTCTTGGACGTAGAATATGATTGGGGAAAGCGAGACCAAAGATGGAAAGTCAGGTGTATACGCTGTCATAAAATTGTTTATCAATACCACGCAAATGATTGGAGGCGCGGAAAAGGCCGTAAAACAACATGTAACTGTGATCGTGATCTCCGCAAAGCATTGATAGAAATCAACAAAGAAAAAGCGGCTGAACGTAGAGAGTTCAACCGAATAAAACAAATTGGCAAAGTATATGGAGATTGGGAAATTATTGAGTATAACGGATATCAGAAATGTACTATTCGATGTACCACTTGCGGTAAAACCAGATCTTGTGACATCAAATATGACGATGTTGTAACTGGAAAAATCACGCCATGTAATCATAAAGTTCCAAACGATTATTCTGGTGATAAATGGATCGGAAAAAAAGAAGGTCATCTAACAGTAATAGGCCGAGATGGTATGATGTTCATTGCAAAATGTGATTGCGGTGAAGAAATAAGAGTGAGACCAACAGATTTATTTACCAGTAAAAGAATACAAACATGTTCGTCACCAAATTGTATTTATGCCAACAAGCATGAACGCGATTCAAGAAAGAGACATAAAAAAGGTTTCGATTATGAATACGAATGTGAAAAGAAATTAAAAGAACAAGGTTATAATGCAAAGAAAACTCAGAATTGCGGTGATTTTGGCGTTGATATTATTATTACAGAAGAAAATGGGACCAAGATTGCTGTACAATGCAAAAAGCAAACTGGCCCTGCTGGCGTAGACGCCATTCAAGAAACATATGCTGGCGGAAGATATTATGATTGTGAAAAATTTGCTGTTATCTGCGAATCCGGTTTTTCAAATAATGCTATTCTTATGGCGCGTAAGCTTGGTGTTTATTTGTGTAACACTGAAAAATTTAGTATACCTGATAATATTGACGATTATTGCAAGTCATTACTTCCGGTTCAAAAAACTATAAAAGAATTACAAAAACTTTATGAAATTGATGGTAAAAAGAAAACGCTTGGAGATTGGTGCTTAATATATAACATTTCAGAACACACTGTAAGGAAAAGATTAAAAGCAGGCATTACATTAAAAACGGCATTAGAAACACAATGTAAAACTACAAGAGGAGAAATTTATACTGTTCATAATTACACAGGTAATATTGCAGACATATGTAGACATTTTAATGTAAGTGAACCATATGTAAAATATAGAATGACAACAAATAAAATGTCACTTGAAGATGCTATATTTCAACCGAAAAAAGCAATAGGAAGACCTAAAAAATCGGATCATTCGAAAGAAGACGATAAACAAATAATAATACAAGGATTCTAATGTAAAATTAAAAACACTTCTGTAACTACATAATCGCAGATTACAGAAGTGTTTTTTGTTATGATGATTAAGATTAATCTGGTTTCTTTCCTGATTCTTTCTCCATTTCATCAAGCATTTTTATAATCTCATCCCGGTATTTCTCGGTATAGGCATAGTAGTCATCCTCTGTCTGGAACTTCCCCCAGAATATTTTTAAGATAGAATCCTCCCAATATTGAGGGCGATAATCTTTAGGAACAGGTTCTTTCATCAAAATAGACGGCGCCGCAAGTTCTTTATTCTTTTTTTCGCTTTCATTTTTGTTTTTAGAGGCAGTCTCAGAATCGGAACTGGAACCGGAATCAGAAAAAGAAACCTCACTGCCTTCTCTCTCTTTCTCTCTATTTCCCTTATTATTACTTATACTACCTATACTATCTCTTTCTTTAGGTTCCAACTTGGAACCAGACTTGGAACCATTATGGAACCGGTCTTGGACCAAGTCTGGAACCGAGCTGGTCTTCAGACTGTAGACCTTACTTTTTTCATCAAACTGAAGCTGGTTCATGATGTCCTGATGAACGGTTGGAACAAGCCGATCATTTTTGACGGTATTCTGCCGCCGCCAATCAGTGATAACATAAACATTGTTTGGAAAAGCCAGAATATGGCCGGAATCGATCAGCGGCTTTAAGTCCTCCTGATCACAATCCAGAATGCGGAACAAAGACCTTACGCAGTCAATGAAACCGTCATCATCTGCATTGAGAGAGATATGAAAATACAGTGCTTGGCTTTTCCACGGCAGCTCAAGAAAACGGTCTGCCTCTACAACAGCGCGAGAAAACATACGACGGTCTGCCATTAGTTCAATCCTCCATATCCATATCGTACTCGGCGTTAATCATAAGAAGACGAGAAAGCGCATCGACAAGTTGATCAGTTTCCGGTTCTTTTGCAAAACCATAATTAATACATGACATAAAAATTTTCCATCCCTGTTCTGGAGTTACAGCCTTGTCAATGATATTCCACACTTCAATATCTGCTTTATAATATTGCCTTTCACACATGAAAAATCACCCCCTCGCTACAATACGGTCAATGGCATCGAAGATCTTCTTCTTCTCATCTTCCGGTAATTCTTTCCGAAGCTTACGTGAGAACGCGGAGTCCATAATGCCAAGTTCGTCTGCTACTTCACATAGCATAACACCACTCAGCATAGCCTTCGCTCGGATGTCGGTATTTGCTTTGATATTCATTTCTTCCTCCTTGTCATAAAGTTATTGACATGTCCTTTATACACCCAACATCGGGGTATGTAAATACAGGCACACACACCTGCGTCAAAGTAGCATACTGTGTGAATAAAAGCGCGGGAAATCAGATTTGGTTCTGGTTTTTGGGACTTGGTATCGGTTAAAATAGACGCTGCAAGGGTGGAGAACTTGCTATGGAATTGATGTATGGTCAGGGGATATAAAAATCTATTTATAGTGCAGATGCGGATTTATCCGATGCCATTACAACCCTGACTTACATAATGCGTCCAGAAGGTGTCTCCACCATCTTCCGGGCGCATTTGATTTTTACGGTAATGATATGAGGAATAGCAATGGCAATGACGGTTGAAGAACAGAAAAAACTGGAACGGTCGCTGATTGAGCGGGGGAAGACGGATCTCGCTGCACTGGATGACGGATTTGAGATCGCACGGCTGCTGGGTGATCATGAGATCGGTAACGAAATTCGGAAGCTGGCGATGGAGCATCTTCGGAAAGGCGGCGGGGCTGACGCCACGATGCTATATCATCGAAGCCTGATCTTTGACGGCCCGATGAACTTTGACTGCTTCATGCGGGCGCTGGAATTCAACAGGCCGGTGAACGAACAGTTCTGGTTACCGAGGCGGAAGCAGCTTATGCCAATCAGCAATGCTCTTCAGGACATGGAAGACGGCAAATTAGATGAATTGTTTTTGAGTCAGCCTCCCAGGACGGGAAAAACCACACTGATGGTCATGTTTTTGTTGTGGATTATGGGGCGGAATTCTGAACGCTCAAATCTGTATTGCTCCTATACGGACAGTGTTGTCGGCGTATTCTATAACGGCCTTCTTGAGATCCTTAATGACAGTTATACATATGCCTATGGCGATATATTTCAGACAAAGATTGCTTCAACGAACGCGAAGGACCTTCTGATCAATCTGGAAAGAAAGAAGAGATATGCCAGTTTTACCGGAAGATCGCTTTACGGAACATTGAACGGAGCATGCGACTGTAACGGATACTGTATAGCAGATGACCTTCACAGCGGAATTGAAGAAATCCTTTCTGCTGACCGTTTGAAGTCCGCTTGGGATAAAGTAGACAACAATCTGATTCCGCGTCTGAAGATGGGCGCGAAGATGGTTTGGGAGGGAACACGCTGGTCAATAGCGGATTGTATTGCACGGCGTATAGATCTTCTGGAAAATGACCAGAAATATGTTGATCACAGATGGAAAGTAGTAAATGTTCCTGCCCTGGATGAGAATGACGAGTCAAATTTCAATTATTCCTATGGCGTTGGGTTTTCTACAGAATACTTTCAGCAGAGGCGGGCGTCATTTGAACACAATAATGATATGAGTTCATGGTATGCTCAATATCAGGGAAGTCCGGTAGAAAGAAATGGTATGGTCTTTGAACCGGGTGGAATGCGGTATTATAACGGAGTTCTTCCTGATGGGGAGCCTGATCGAAAGTTCATAGCTGTTGACCCGGCATACGGGGGAGGCGACTACACGGCAGCGCCGGTAGTGTATCAATACGGTGATGATTTATATATTGTTGATGTGGTTTTTGACAATGGTGAGAAGAATGTCACGCAGCCGCAGCTTGTGGCCGCTGTAAAAAAATATGATGTGCAGGCAGTAAAGGTTGAAGGAACAAAAATGACCGCTTCTTATGGTGAGGAAGTGGATAGAGCGCTTCGCAATGACGGTATTCGCGTAAATATGCAGATCAATACTAAACACTTTACTGGAACTGGAAAACGTCAGCGCATTTTCGATAAAGCGCCGGAGATCAGGGAGAGAATGATCTTTCTTCAGGATGGGAAACGGTCAAAAGCTTATCAACAGTTCATGACAAATGTGTTTTCATTTACGGTTACTGGAAAAGCAGCAAAGCATGACGATGCCTGTGACTCGCTCGCAATGGCCGCAGATATGGCATTTAAACTCGGACGTAAAGCGGAAGTTTTTTCAAGACCTTTTTAAATGAGATATGCTATGTTATTTTTTCCGCTGTGTGGGCAGGTGTCTTGACAGATACAACATATTGTGTTTTCATAGACTGTGTATAGATGCGCATACACAAGATAGGACGGAATAAGATGAAACAAGAGATTTCACTTTCGCCCATTGCTATTAAGCAGATCGAGGACGGGTTGTCAGCAGGAAAGAGTATAGAGCTGCGGGTCATCCGAGATCATTTGGTTATCTTTGAGGTAACAAGCAAAAAGAAATATGATGTGGTAGTTACAGCACGGTAACTATAACGGCCATTACGGGTCAACTGCTTACGAAATGTAGGCGGTTGGCCCGTTTTTTTGTTTGATTCATCTGGAGCCCGTGCAAGGCAAGGTGCGCGGGCGAGCCTCCTTTCTTACATAACCGCACGGCTGCTGGCATCGGGCAGTTTTTTTGGATACGTTTTTTCCTGCACCGGTGTCGTCGGTTGCAAATAAGCAGCGCGGGGTGCAAATCCCCGCATCTATGAGAATGAAACTGTGGGGTGATTTCTGTTGGGCTTCACGAAGACAAATGAAGACGGAGAAGCGGTAGAGCTTCAGGGCAAGAAAAGCTCCACGGATGACAAGGCGTTCTATCCGCTTGGAAAGAGTGATCTGCACGGGAGACGGCAGATCTTTACGGACGTGAAGGACATCACGGCGGAGAACGTCGTGGAAGTGCTGAACAAGGCGCTGAGCGTTCACAACCGGAACCGGACGGAAGAGGTGTATCTGGAAAAGTACGCCAGAGGCATCCAGCCGATCCTGAACCGGGTAAAGCAGTACAACGACCACGTCTGTAACCGGACGGTGGTGAATCTGGCCAATGAGATCCTGTCCTTCAAGGTGGCGGAACACGCCGGGGAACCGATCCAGTACATCAGCCGGGGGAAGAACACGGCTGTGCCTGAGAAGATCGAGACGCTCAACTCCCTGCTTCTCAGCGAGGGAAAGCAGCCGAAGGATATGGACCTCGCGTACCAGACCTTCCTGTACGGCGTGGGATATCGCCTGACGCTGAAGGACAAGGCCCCGGCTTTTGCCAGAGCAAAGGAAAAGGGCGAGGACTTTGACGAGGCTCCGTTTGAAATCTACGTCCCGGATTCGCGGAACACCTTTGTGGTGCGCTACAACGACGTGACCAGGAAGCCCGTGATGGGCGTGACCTATGTGTTTCTGGATGAGGCACAGAATAGGGTGCGCTACACGGTATACACGGAAAACGCGGTGTACAAGATAGACGGTACGGCCCAGCGGGCGGAGAAACCGGCGAAAACGCAGGTACACAATTTCGGAATGATCCCGCTGGTGGAGTATCCGTGCAACGCAAGCTATATGGGCTGCTTCGAGGTCGTCCTCGACCTGCTCGACAGTTACAACCTCTGTCTGAGCGACCGGCTCGATGGAATCGAGCAATTCATTCAGGCGCTTATGGTCTTCGAGGGCGTGGACATCAGCCGGGAGGACTTTTTGGAGCTGAAGGACCTCGGCGCGATCAAGCTGCCGCCCGCGATGGAGGGCAGACAGAGCCGGGTCTACTACCTCAGTGAGCAGCTGGACCAGAGCCAGACGCAGACACTGGTTGACAACATCAAGCAGACAATTCTGGAGATTGTCGGGATGCCGAGCCAGGGGACGGCGAACACGTCGGATTCCTCCAACAACGGGGCGATGATCGTCAAGAACGGCTGGTGGCATGCTGAGGCGCGGGCGCTGGAGACGGAAGGCTACTGGAAACGGTCGGAGACGGAATTCCTGAAGATCGTGCTGAAGATCTGTCAGGAGGCCAACGCCATCGAGGGACTGAAGGTCTCGGATGTGGAGCCGAAGTTTGCCAGACACAGCTATCAGGACCTGCTGACGAAGACGCAGAGCTTCACGACGCTGATGAGTACGGGCGTCCCGCCGATTCAGGCGTACAAGTATTCCGGGCTGGATTCCGACCCGGAGGCGGCGTCCCTGCAGTATGCGGAGTACCGGGAAGCGGAGGAACGGAAGCAGGAGGAGAAGGTTCTGGATGAGCTGGACCGGGAACGGGAGAGGATAGCCAATGCCGAAAAGGAAAATGCCGGAACCGTACCGAATCGCGGACGAGGAAATCGCGGCGCTGACGAAGAGAATCCTGCGGGAGACGGCGCAGACGAAGCGCAGGCTTAGTCTTCTGGATTTTGACGAGCTGAACGTCCTGAAGGAAACGGATGCGCTGTATGAACGCTTCGGGACGGACTGCAGGATGGCCTTCGGGGACATCTACCGGCTGCGGTATGAGGAAGTGCTGCTGTGGCTGGGGAAGAAAGTGCCGCCCATCGACGAGGTGGACGAGCTGGTCGAAATGTGGCTGACGGGGTTTCTGAATGAACCGAATGAGACGACACATTACGCATTCGAGACAGAGCTTGTACGCAAACGTGATCGGTCCAAGGAAGCAGTCACGGCTGTTCCGACGAAGACGCAGAAGCAGCTGGAACTGGAGAAGGCAGCAAGATATGTGATCCAGCAGAGCGCATGGTACTGCGATTTTGCCTCACAGGAGGCCGAGATTCAGGCGCTGAAGGACGCGGGCATGAAGAAGGTCATCCGTGTCGAGCAGGACGATGACAGGACCTGTGACCTGTGCCGGAATCTCCACGGGAAGGTTTATGAAATCGGGAAGATCCCGCCGCTGGAGCATCTGCGGTGCAGAAGGACTTTCCGGCCATATGAAAGAATTGGTGTGATTTGAAACTTGACATCATCGTCCCACATTACCGGGAGCCGTGGAGTGTGTGCCGGTATCTGTTCGACACGATTGCGGTGCAGAGAGGGGTTCTTTTTGAGAACATCCGGGTGATTCTGGTCAATGACGGGCCGGAAGAGGCACTGACGGACGATCTGTTTGAAGGTTATCCGTTTGCGGTTGAGGTCTTCACCAAGACGCACGGAGGCGTGTCGGCGGCGCGAAACGCGGGGCTGGACGCCAGCGACGCGGATTATGTGATGTTCTGCGACTGCGACGACGGATTTCTGAACAACTATGCGCTGCACCTCGTTTTCTCGGCCATGCAGGAAGGCTTTGACCTGTGCATGGCAAACTTCGTGGAGGAGACATGGGACAGGGACGGAAACCCGAAACTGATCAACCACAGTGAGGACCTGACCTTCATGCACGGGAAGGTGTACCGGCGGGAATTCCTGACGGAGAACGGTATCCGATTCGACCCGGACATGACGGTGCATGAGGACGGCTACTTCAACATGCTGGCCTATTCGGTGCTGCAGAGCATGGACGGGAAAATGAAAAAGATCGCCACGCCGCTCTATGTGTGGTGCTGGAACAACCAGAGCGTAGTGCGGACTGACCGGGAGGACTTCGTGCTGAAGACCTATTCGGATGTCATGAAGGCGCGGGTGGGGCTTTGCAGGGACCTGAAGGAAAGAGGTCTGGAAGAGTTTTACAAAGCCTCGGTGTGCATGACGGTTCTGAACAGCTACTACGATTTTCAGAAGACCCGGTATCACCTGCCGAAGAACCAGAAGTACCTGCGGGAAGCGGAGAAAGCCTTCCGGGGATTCTGGTTGGAATTCTGGAAGACCTTCAACGGTATGACAAACGCAAGCATCGCAGAGGTCGCGGTGACGGCGAGGGAGAAAGCCGTGAAGAATGGGATGCTGATGGAGCAGGAGACGCTGAAGGACTTTCTGAAAAGGATGGGGAAGGCATGAAGGTCGCGGCCTATTCGGGGACACGGAACCTCTATCCGGGGATGAAAGCGGCGTACAAGTCGCTGCTGATGCACTCGGATGTCGATCTCATCTATCTGCTGATCGAGGACGACGAATTTCCGGAGGAACTGCCGGACTGCGTGAGAGCCATCAATGTCAGCAACCAGAAAGAGCATTGGGCCGGGACGCCGAACGCGGAATCCGGGTTCACCTACATGGCGCTGGTCCGGTCAACCTATGCGTTCATGTTCCCGTGGCTCAGTAAGCTTCTGTCTCTGGATGTGGACACCATCGTGGAACAGGATGTTTCGGAGCTGTGGGACATCGATCTGAACGGCTATTACTTCTCCGCCGCGCCGGAGTACGCCAAATCATGTGGCGGCACAATCTACACTAACATCGGCGTGTGCCTGTACAATCTGGGCGCACTGCGGGACGGCAAAGCGGAGGAAGTGGTTCGGATGCTTGGCACATACCGTTATCAGTTTCTGGAGCAAGACGCTTTTAACTACCAGTGCCAGGGAAAAATCCTTCCGATGGACAGCGTGTACAACGCGACGCTGTTCACGGAAAAGGTGAAGGAACCGAAAATCACGCACTATGCCGGGTATTCCGACTGGCAGCAGTTCGATCTGGTACGGAAGTATCGGAATATCACTATGGATGAGGTAATGAAAGCGCATGAGGAATGCGTGAAGAAACACAGGATATAGACGGGAAACCGTTTGCAATATCAGCAGAGAGAACTGCTTTGTGAAACGCAAAAACTGGGGAGATCCAGTATAAAAGCGCAAAAAAATGGTGAAGAGAATCACCTTAATAACGCAAAGGAGAAACTGAATCATGGCAGAACTTGACACCAACGTGGCGCAGGAAGTGGAAGTGGGAGCGGAAAACAAGGAACAGGAAACCGTTTCGGAAACCGTGACCGAAACCGCAGAACTGGCAAAACTCCGGGCCGAGATGGCCAAGCAGAAGGCGGCGCTTGACAAGGCGACCAAAGAGGCCGGGGACTACAAGAAGCAGCTCCGGGCGAAACAGTCCGCCGAGGAAATTGCCGCCGAAGAGGCAAAGGTTCAGCAGGAAGCGCTGATGCAGGAGCTGGAAACGCTCCGCAAGGAGAAGGCTGTTGCCGCGACAACCGCCAAGATCGCGCCGCTGATCGGAGACAGCGAAGCTGCCGGTCAGATTGCGGAGTATCTGTACGGTGCGGAAGACGTGGACGCGGCGCTCACGGCAATTCAGAAGGCATGGACGGCGAAGGAGAAGGCCCTGCGGCTGGAATTTGGGAAGATTCCGGCTCCGGGAGCGGGCGCTTCGGATGGCCCGACCATCACGCGGGAACAGCTTGACGGCATGAAGTTCCCTGAAAGGATCAAGTTCATGAATGAACACCGCGACGAATATGAAAAATTGATGGGGAGGTAATTCCCCGAAAAGAAAGGATGAAATGTAATGGCAACTGTTGATACCACTACCGGAACCTATCTTTCCGATCTGTTCAATCCGCAGGCGATTGCCGACCTGATTGAGCCGAAACTGACGCACAACATGGTCTTCGGGCCTCTTGCCCTGATCGACCGCACGCTGGAAGGCCGCGCTGGCAACACTGTAACGCTTCCTTACTACAGCTATATCGGAGCCGCTTCCGCTGTCAGCGAAGGACATGACATTCCGCTGTCCAAGCTGGAGCAGGACACCACGCCTGTCACCATCGTAAAGTACGGAAAAGCCGTTCAGCTTACCGATGAGGCTGTGCTTTCCGGCTACGGCGATCCTCTCGGTGAGGCCGCGAACCAGATCGCGCTCTCCATTGACGATGCGATGGACGGTGCTCTTCTGGCCGCTCTGGCCGCGAACAGCGCCAGCGATCAGAACTACACAACCAGCGGCAGCACCGTCGAGCTGGAGCCGGAAGACATTCCTCTGGCTCTTGCGAAGTTCGGTGAGGACAACGACGGCGAGAAAACCCTTCTGGTCACGCCCGACTTCTACGCCAAGCTTGTCGGTAAGCCCGCAGCAACCAACTGGATTCCGGCTTCCGAGATCGCGGCGAACATCAAGGTGCGCGGCACGGTGGGCATGGCCTTTGGCTGCAACGTCGTTGTGACCAACCGTCTGATCACTTCCGGCAACCTTTACATCGTGAAGCCCAAGACCCTGGCTGTGTTCCTGAAGCGCGGCGTGATGATCGAGACCGACCGCGACATCCTGAACCAGTCTACGGTTCTGGCCGGTTCCATCCTCTGCGCTCCGTATCTGCTCAACCCGAAGGGCATGATCAAGCTCTCCAAGGGCGCGTAAGGCAGGTGAGTCGCGATGATGCTTCACCGGCATTTTGAGAAGGAGAAAAACCCAAACATGACCACGCTTGCGGATGTGACGCCGAAGGTGGAGAGGGAAGCGTTCGCTTCAGAGATTTTCCCTCCCGTTGAGCCGGTGGACGAACCCAAAAAGCGCGGCAGAAAGCCGAAAACGGCTGAATAAACGAAGGAGGCGGAGAGCGTGACTTTGGATGAAAAGATAGCGTTGGTAAAAGCGCTTTCTGACGAAACAGAAGAAGAAGTGATCTCCGCCTTCCTGACGATGGCCGGAAAGGCCATGTACCGGTACGGAGACCCCTTCCGCACAATGACGGAGGAGGCGTTTCTGGAACTGTACCCGGACGTGCAGGTGGATCTCGCCGCCTACAAGCTGAACAAGCGGGGCTGGGACTATGAGACCAGGCATGTGGAAAACGGCGTGACGCGTGATTTTGAGGCGGGGGATGTTCCTCCGTCCATCCGAAATCGGATCACCCCGATCTGCTCTCCTGTCAAAGCGAGGGAAACGGTATGAGCGTCCGCAGGACGAGAAATGACCGGGACTTCTGGTACTGTCTGCTGGACCCCGATGTGCAGCATGCGGTGATCGACGAAAACGGACACGAGACCGGCGAGATTGTCCCGCACTACGAGGAGGCGAAGGCATATTGGGCCAACGTCTCCCCGGCGACGGGGCAGGCGCAGGTCGAGCAGTTCGGCGGACTCGACAGCTATGACCGGGTGATCGTCACGCGGGACAGGGACTGCCCGATTGATGAAAACGCGGTGCTGTTTCTGGACGGAGAACCTGCTTACACCGAGGTGCATACGCATGTGATCGTCGAAGGGCAAGCGCTGTACGCGGACGATGAGATCGAGGAGGTCGTGTATCAGATCCCGCAGTACGACCACATCGTCAAGCGGGTGGCGAAGGGCCTGAACGGCGTCTCGATTGCGGTGCGGAAGGTGGAGGTCGGATGAAGACGATCTCCCTCAACGTCTTCGACGAGCAGTCGATTGACACGGCCATCGCGGAGCTGGAAGCCTACGAGAACGGGCTGGATGCCAAGGCGCGGGAGCTGTGCGAGAGGCTGGCGCAGATGGGAGCGCTGTACGCCGAGTGGAACTTTACGGGCGTCCTGTATGCGGGAGAGATCGACTACAGGATCACGGTGGAGGAACTGGGAGAAAACCGCTTCGCCGTGAACGCGGACGGAAAGACCGTGCTGTTCATGGAGTTCGGCGCTGGCATTACCAAGCACGGCAGCGGGCATCCGAAGGAAGGCGAGATGGGCATGGGGCCGGGAACCTATCCGGGGCAGGTCCACGCCTTTGACAAGCAGGGCTGGTGGTTCGGCAAAAAGGGCCACTGGACGCATACCTACGGCAACGCGCCGGGTATGCCGATGTACAACGCGGCGCAGGACCTGAAAAACGAGATCCTGCAGGCGGCACGGGAGGTGTTCAGCACATGATCGACATTGAAAACGACGTGTTCGACTATGTCGCAAAGGCCGTCCGGGCAGCCCACAGCGGGGTGACCGTGAAAGGGGAATACGCGGAGAGCTTCGCGAAGTTCCCGGCGGTTACCCTCGTGGAGGCGGACAACCGGGTGTCTTCGGACCGGCGGAGCAGCGAGAGCCTGGAGAACGCGGCGGACCTGATGTACGAGCTGAACATCTATTCCAACCGGGCCTCCGGGCGAAAGACAGAGGCGAAGGCCATCGCCGACACGGCGGACGGGGCCATGCAGAGCCTGGGATTCAAGCGCGACTTCCGCCAGCAGGTCCCAAACCTGAAGGACGCCACCATTTACCGGATCGTATGCCGTTACAGCGGGAGAGCGATCCCCGACGAGGACGGCAGAATCTATATTCACGCAAGCTGATTTGAATGAAAAGGAGAGAACGATATGAACGCTGAAATCCGTTTGATTATCGCCGGAACGAAGCTCGCCTATGCCGTCGAATCGACGGCGGGGACCATGCCCACATCGGGCTTTGCCGTCGTTCCTGAAGTGACCAACATCCCGGCGCTGGCATCCTCGGAGTATGACCGTGTGGACATGACGCCGGTCGACGAGGAAGTGCAGCACATCGAGATCACAGGGCTGCGCCAGGCGCCCGGCACGCTGACCTTTGAGGCCAACCTGTCCGACACCATGCTGGACTTCTGGGACGAGACGCTGGTCCCGGCCTACCAGACCGCCATCGAGGCCGGAAAGAAGATGTGGTTTGCAGTCCTCATCAAGAACATGGACAAAGCCTATGTCTTCACGGCGGAGCCGAAGGTGCTTGCACCCAGCGGCGGCGGCGCGGCGGACGGCTGGAAATGCACTCTGCCGATCACCATGACCAACACCCCGGCATGGGTCACCAAGCCCACACTGGCGCCCTGAGAAGGCTGAGAGAGCCGGTTCCCTGTGTTCCGGCTCTTTTTTAAAAAACATGAGAAGGAAAAATAAAGAAACCAAAGGAGAAAAAACGATGGCAGCAGAACGCATTCAGGCAATCAGAATCACGGACAACGACACCAAAGAGGTGTACGAGCTGGACTTTAACCGGGAGTCCCTGAAGTTCATGGCGGACAGAGGATTCGCCATCGACGACCGCTTCGGCGACCAGATCGCGACGAAGGGGGAGGAGTTCTGGTTTTACGCATTCCGTGCCAATCACAGGAAGCTGGCCCGGAACCAGACGGACAGGCTGTACGAGAAGATGGGCGGGCTGAGTCCGAAGCTCATCGAACGGCTCATTGAGCTGTACTATCAGGCGCTCAGTTCGAGCAACATTGTGCAGGACGATGAAGATCTGGAAGCAAACCCTCATGTGACGGTGGAGCTGTAAGCGAGGAGCCTATATCTCCGCTGTCCGTATCGGAAAGACTGGAACACGACTGCCCATTCTTTATGAGCATCGGGATGACATACAACGAATACTGGTACGGCGACCCGCTGATGGTGCGGGACTATTACCGGGCCTTCCGAATCCGAAGGAAGCAGGAGGACGAGAGAATGTGGCTGCAGGGGCTGTATGTGCTGCAGGCGCTGCAGGCCACGGTCGGGAACCTGTTCCTGTCTGACGGGGAGGAGCCGAACCGGTATCCAGAGGAACCGATCCTGCAGGAAAAGGACCGGGAGAAGGAAGAGGAACGGAGAGCGAAGGAAGAGGAACGGGAGCAGCTGCGGCTGATTGCCTACCTCAACCAGGTGATGGAAGCGAGAAAAGGACAACAGGAAGGGTGAGGAACCGTGGCGGACAACGGAACACCGGTTGACAGAGTCAGTATCGAGATCGAAGCGGCGACCTCGGATGCGTCCCGGAAAATTAACGCCCTGAAGAACGCGATGAAGGGCCTGCGGACGGAAACGAGCGGCATGAGCGACGCCGTGGTCAGCAAGATGCAGGACATCGTGCGGAGCGTCAAGCAGCTGGAGGGCGCGAACAAAATCAACATTTCCTCTACGCTGGGAAAGAATCTGAAGGCGCTGGGAGACGCGATCAAGGATGTTCCCGTCAGCGCGGTGCAGAACCTGACGGCAATGGTCTATACGCTCAAGGCGATGGAGACCATCGGAAAGATCAGCATCCCGTCCAGCGCGGCCGTCGGCATCAAAGCCATCGGTGACGCGGCGAAGGACATCACGCAGGACAGCCTTGACCGCCTGATCTCGCTGAGCTATGTCCTCAAGGCGATGGAGGGCATCGGGAAAATCAGCCTTTCCGCCAAGGTAGGGGAGGGGCTTGCTTCTTTCGCCGACGCAGCGAGGGGCATCACTGGAGAGGCTGTCGAGAACCTGCGGGCAATGGCAGACCAGCTGGTGCGGCTCAAGGGCGTGGACCTGAGCGGCTTTGCCGCCGCAACAAAACAGGCGGGGAAAGTCAGGACGAAAGCGCAGGAGGCCGGAGATCAGGCAAGAGAAAGCAAAAAGGAAAAAAGCGAACAGCAGTCAGGCGAGGCTGTCAAAAAGCAGCTGGAATGGTCCTACAGTCTGCGGGAGAATATCCGGACGATTGCCAACGAATGGCTGAAGGTCGGCAGGGCGGCAGAGAAAGCAAAGGCCGCGATAGCGGCGATGCCTGCGGCGGTGAAGATCGCGGTCAGCGTCGTGCGCGGGCTGGTGAGCCTGATGAAGACGCTGGCGCAGGCGGCGCTGAGCGTTGTGAAGCACATCGCGAAGATCGGCGTGAATCTCGCAAAGAGCGGGCTGAGTCTCGCGAAGAGCCTCGTCGGAAGCATCGCCAGCGGTATCAAAACCGTGGGCGGATGGATTGGGGACATCGCGAAGAAGGTCCCCGGTCTGGTGTCGAGCCTGCTGGGCTTCCGGCAGATCGAGAACTTCGCGAAGAGCATCAACTCGCTGCTGAGCGGCATCGGGCGCGTGGCCTTTTACCGTGCCATCCGCAGCGCCATCAAGATGGTGACGGACGCGATGAAGGAAGGCTCGGAAAACGCCTACTTCTTTGCCAAGCAGTACGGCATCGCGACCAGCTATATCGCAAGTTCTCTGGACAACCTGCGGAGCGGACACTTCAAGATGTCCAACCAGCTCGGCGCGGCGTGGGATACGATGCTGGCGACAATTGAGCCGGTGCTGACGCGCATCATCGCGCTGGTGACGGCGGCGGCGGACGCCATGACGCGGCTGCTGGCCGTGTTCGGCGGCAAGGGAAGCTATCTGAAGGCGAGAGACTATACCCACGCGTGGGCGGACGAGACGCAGAAGGGCGCGGCGGCGGCGAAGGAATGGAAAAACCAGCTGCTGGGCTTTGACGAGATCAACCGCCTCAACGAGCCGTCCGGCGGGGGCGGCGGAGCCGGGAACCTGTACGAAGACTATCAGAACATGTTCGAGGAGATCAAGCTGGAAGGCGGGATCTTCGACGAGATACGGGACAAGATCGAAAACGGCGACTGGGCGGGCCTCGGGAAACTGCTTGGCGGGAAGTTCAACGACCTCATCAACAGCGTGGACTTCACCGGGTTCGGAAAGACAATCGGCGAGAAGCTCAGTGCAGCGGTGGAGACGGCCTATCAGTTCTTGAAGACGGCGGACTTCCAGAACCTCGGCAGGAAACTTGCGGAGATGCTGGACGGCATCGGGGATCAGATCAACTTCAACACGCTCGGCAGACTGGTCACGCGGATACGTACGGCGATCTGGGACGTGCTGTACGGGGCCTTCACGAATCCTGGCAGCATGGCGAAACTGGCGAAGAACCTGTCGGACTATGTGCTGGGTGCGCTGAATGAGATGACGGACTGGCTGAGAACGCTGGACCCCGTGGAGGTGGCAAACGCCATCCGGGACTTTTTTGGGAACATCAAGGGCGAGGAAATCCGGGATAGCTTCGTGACACTCGTCAGCACCGCGTGGGAAAAGGCCATTGCGCTGAAGAATGAGCTGTTCCCGGACGGACTGCTGCCGACCGTGACGGACGCGATTACGAAATGGTTCCAGAAACTGGACTGGGTACAGATTTCCGGGGCGATCCGGGAAAAGCTGGCCGGAATCTGGTCCATGCTTTCCACCGTGTTTGACCAGATCTGGCCGCAGACCGAGCGGGACAAGTTCAAGGAACAGGTGAAAGACAAACTGACCGAAGTCCTGAAGGAAGCCATGCAGATGGCGGCGGACGCGGCGTTCGAGATGCTGCCGAGGCGGCTGAAGATCCTGTTCGCCGGAGAGGGAGAGGACACCGGAGCCGGGTTCGTTGCGAATCTGGAAAAGGGCGTCAGTTCCAAGAAAGGTGACATGGAAGCGGCGCTGGACGACAGCGTGGCAAGGCCCGTCAGCAGCGTTATCGGCGACTTCCTCGCGAAGATCTTCCATGCGCGGACGGCCTACGCGCTGGAGGCGGATCAGATCAACGAGATCTCCGACGGGGTGACGGACACCGCCATCACGGATTTTGACACGATGGGCAAGGACGTCCCCAAGTCGGTGGACGGCATGCAGACGAAGCTTGCGAAGTCGACGTCGCTGGTCTCGGCGGGCTTTGAGAAGATGCGGAGCCTGAGCGTGAAGGCCGGGGAGACCATGCGGGACAAGGTCGGCAATGCGTGGACAGCTGTCAGTGCTTCGACGGAGAGCATGACGGCGTCACTGCAGCAGAAGATCGGCGAGACGTGGACGGCGGTCCAGCAGAACACCGAGACGGTCTGGACGAACCTCCAAAACAGCCTGCAGACCATCTGGAGTGCCATCAACGCGGCGGCAAGCAGTACGTGGAACACGCTGAAGACCAATGCATCGGATGCGTGGAACACCATCAAAATGAACGCGGAAACCGCGTGGAACGCCATCAGGACGGTTGCGGAGACCGCATGGGGCGCGATCAGCGCGGCGGCAAGCACGGCGTGGGGAAATATCAGTGCGGCGGCGAACAGCGCATGGGGATCGCTGATTCAGGAAGCAAGCTCGGCAGCCGGAAGCATCATCGGTATCGGAGAGAGCATGGCACAGGGCATTGGCAACGCCATGTCGAATGTCAGAGGTTTTCTGAGCGACGCGCTGGATTACGCGAGAGACGCGGGAAGCAGGCTTGCCGATTCCCTCGGCGGCGTGATGGACACGGCGAGAGACGTGATTCGAAACGTCCGGGATACGGTCAGCGACTGGGTCACACCGCAGGTCACCGTACAGCGCAGCCAAGACCCGATAGACATGGTTGAAGAGATGCGGAGGAAACTGCGGGGCATGAGCCACGCGGAAGGCGGTTTTGTCGAGGAAGGCCCCTTCTTCATGAACCGGGGTGAGATTGCGGGAACCTTCTCCAACGGAAAGACGGTGGTAGCCAACAACCGGCAGATCACCGAGGGCATCGCGGAAGCGACCTACGGAGCCTTTATCCGGGCCATGAGTGACAGCGGGACGGGAAGCGGCGACAGGACGGTCGTCATCAACCTGGACGGCAGGGAGATCGCCCGGACGACGACGAAGTATCAGCGGCAGTTTGCCAGAGCGGCGGGGTGAGAGGAATGAACATGACCTTTACGATTGACGGCGTGGACATCCTGCCCTATATCGCCTATCGCGGGATCAAATGGTCGAGACAGGACGTGGACGGGCCGGACGCCGGGAGAAACCTCGCGGGAGAGATAGAGCGCTACCGGGTCGGGACGAAGATCCGGCTAGACATCACCTGCAGACCGCTGACCACGGAACAGGCAAGTGTGGTGCTGAGCGCCATCATGCCGGAGTTCGTGACGGTGCGCTATGACGACCCGATGGCGGGGACGGTGGTCACGAAGACCATGTATGCCAACAACAACCCGGCAAGCTTCCTGATGGTCAAAGGGAACACCGGACTGTGGGATGGCATCACCTTCCCGCTGGTTGAGAAATAGAGAACGAAGAAATACCCTGTTTGGAAAAGGAGATGAGAAGCGGACATGCGGAATATGCCGGAACCCTACAACACGCTCCGAAGCCAGACGGGGTCTTTCTATGAAGTGGAGGTCGTCTGCGGGAACCGGAGCTACGATATCCACGACATTTATGATCTGAGCATCGGGCAGAGCCTGTTTGACGGGGACGGCCCGTCTGTCGGGAACGCCTGTGCGGCGACCTGCAGACTGCGGGTGAAGGAAAGCTCCGCAAACTGGCCGAGGATGGCGGCATTCACGCTGCGCCTTCGGCTCTCGTCGGCAGACGGACAGACAAAAGCCGGGTGGCTGCCGATGGGGACATGGTATACGGACGCGCGGGCGGAGACGGAAAACGGATTCCTGACGGTCGAAGCCTTTGACGGGATGCTGAAGACGGAACAGTTCTGGACGGACGTCGTGCCGGAAGAAGACCTCCCGGATAGCTGGCCCATCACGGCGAAGGCGTGGCTGGACATGATCGTGGACGCGGGCCTCATCACGCTGGACAGCCGCAGTTCCGTCAACAACACGGTCGCCTTCATCGGACTGGATACCACAGCCACGGTGCGGGATGTGCTGAAGACCATCGCGGCGGCGCACGGCGGCAACTGGGTGATGACCTTTGAGAACAAACTGCGGCTCGTCCCGCTGCAGAATGCCGGAGACACGGGTGCGGACAGCGTCGTCATCGGACTGCGGGCGCAGAGCCTGGACACCTCACCGGCTCTTGCGGCGGTGTCGGGAGTGCGGCTGGAGACGGAGAACGGAACCGTCATCACGGCGGGTACGACCACCGGGTATGTCCTGCAGGCGCAATGCAATTTCGCGGACTCGGACGGCGTGGCGGCGCTCTGTCTCGGCAGGACGCAGGGCTATGTCTATAAGCCGTTCGCGGCAGGGCGGGCCAATCTCGACCCGGCGGCGGAGATCGGCGACATCGCGGTCATCGGGCAGCAGGGATACCAGATGATGAGTGCAAACTGGAATATCCGCACATGGCCTACGGCGGACATCGCAGCCGCCTTTGAGGAAGAAGTCAACCACGAATACAACTATCTGGACGAGAGCGCGAAGAACTACCGCAAGAGCATGCGCTACACCGATGGGAAGGCGGATGACCTGCAGGAAGAGATTGTCGCGGCGAAGACGGCCATCGAGCAGACAGCGGAGGCCGTGGAACTGACCGCACAGGCGGTGGGAGCTGAACGGATAACGCAGTCTCTGAACCTTCTCCACTATCCGTTTTCAGAAGAGCCGGTCGTCACTGTGAGCGGGCTTCGCTTCACGTATAACTATGACGGTTCGGTCGCGGTTGACGGGACGGCAACGGCGTCCGTTTATACCGGTTTCGCCGGAGAGACGGAACTGACGTCCGGGACCTATACCTTCTCGGTGGAGACGCCGCCGGACTTTCAGCCCGCCTCATCCTATACGGTTCCGCTGCGGGTGAAGATCGGCAGCTCGGCCTACAACCTCGGGACCGTGACGAAGCGGGGCGGGAAGAAAATCTATTCCACAAGCCGCAGCGCATCCGGGAACATCGGATTCATCTTCGCGGTCAACAGCGGGGAGACGGTCCACGCGGTGCTGTATCCGCAGGCCGTGTCCGGCTCGTCCCTGCGCGACTGGGAACCGCCGGTCGGCGCGGCGGTATCCGACAGACTGAGCCAGCTGGAATCCAGCCTTCGGGTAACGGCGCAGAGCATCATCAGCGAGGTTTCCAGAGCGCAGGGGGCGGAAGATGCCCTAATCGCCGATGTGGATGTGGAGTACGCCAAAGGGACGAGCAGCACGGTGGCCCCGACCAGCGGCTGGTCTACGGATACGCCGGTGTGGGAGGAAGGCAAGTACATCTGGCAGCGGACGAAGACTGTCAGCGGCAGCGGAACACCAACCACGTCTTCTCCGACCTGCATCCAGGGCGCGGCGGGACAGCCCGGAGAACAGGGTGAGGACGGCATCGGGGTCTCGGCCATCGTGGAGCAGTATTATCTGTCCACCTCCAGCACCACGCAGACGGGAGGAAGCTGGGGGACGGCGCAGCCCGTGTGGGAGAGCGGAAAATATATCTGGACACGCTCGGAGATCACATGGAGTGACAGTACGGCGCAGAATCCGCATATCGACCATACAGACCCCGTGCTGGCAAAGGCCATCAACGGGGCGAACGAGACGGCCTATGAAGTCGATCAGGACATGAACTTCACGGTCACGCAGTCCAGGAACATCGCACCGTATCCCATCCGGTCGAACTATACGGTCTACGGCGTGACCTTCACCTTCAACCCGGACGGTTCCATCACGCTGACGGGAACGTCCACGTCATCGGCCAGCAGCGTTCTTCTTACCAAGTCTTCGTTCACCAAACCAAACGGGAAATATCTGCTATTCGTGGAAGCGCCTTCCAGTTTCCCGACCTCTGGAACTTATCCCTTTGATATGGGTGCTATCAATTCCAGCAACGGTCTCTCGGCACTGATTAATTGGTCGAGCGAGTGTACGCAGTACAGCGGGAATACGGTCTGGTACGCCTTCACCGATATTACGGGCGGTTCAAATTTCCAGATTCGCGTCTATCTGAAGAAAAGCACGGCCTATAATCATACGATCTATCCGCAGATGGTCTCAACGGATGCGCTGATGCCGGGACTGGTTCCGTGGAGTCCACCGGTGGGAGCAACCCTGCGGCTGAACATGCAGATGAAGTATGCCAGTTCTCAGATCGTACAGACAGCGGACGGCATCACATCCACCGTTAAGAAAGGGGATGTCATTTCGTCCATCAACCAGTCCGCAGAGGCCATTACCATCAACGCAAACAGGCTGAACCTTACCGGCTATATTACCGCAACGGATGTCGGGGCTACCGGTTCTACGGTGATTAACGGCAGCAGGGTCTCCGGCGGGACGCTGACCCTCGGCGGGAACGGCAACGGAAACGGCATTCTGAAGATTAAGAACGCGTCCGGTACGGATATTGTGGTCGGGGACAAGGATGGTCTGCGGGTTACAGACGGCATCATTGACGGAGGAAATATTGACGGCGCGACCATTATTGGAACGCAAATTGAATTCAGAGGAGGAACATACGGCCAAAAACTGCGGATGTCTTCTGAAAGTTCCGTTGGAAATGTCTCCGTTTACCGTATTAAAGCAGATTATTCGGGATATGGAATTTTAGATATCTATGCGGACTCGGGATCAGCGTATGGATACTCGGCATTTGGTGTTCATACAAACTCTTCAGGCGGCATCGAATTGGATTGCGATTCTTATTCAATCAGGATGGATTCAAGCGGAATAAAATTTTACAGAGGCAACACTCTATTAGATTCCTGGACTTGATGGGAGGCCATTATGAAACTTAAAAACGCGGATGCCTATCATTCCTTTCTGGTCATGCAGCAGTCGAAAGAGTCCGGCATGCTTGGCTTTGCCATCGCGAAGAACATGCGGAAGCTGGCAAACGAGCTGGTCGAGTATGACGGGAAACGGAACGAACTGATCAGAAAGTACGGGACGCCGGTCGAGGGAGATCAGTATCAGTTCACCGCAGAAAATTCCAGGCGGTTCTTTGAAGAGATGAAGCCGTTTGACGAACTTGAGATCGCGTTTGAACCGATGACCGTCAGCGAGGAAACCTTCATCGGCGGCAGTCTGACATCCGACCAGATGTACGCACTGATGTGGATGGTTGAAGAAAGTTGAAATCTAAGCAGTGAGAGAGGGTGATGACAATGGAAATCAGCAATGAAATCAGCGTGGCGTTCGGGGCGCTGAAGACAAAAACAACGAAAGAAATCTACCGGCTGGACGAGGAGCAGTATCTGGTCTTCACAGATATTGAACTGCCGGAGAGCTTCCGGGCGGATTTCGGTCTGAGCGAGACGGGCGACACCATCTCTATGGTCGGGGCGGAGAACCGGGTCCTGATCCCGGACGAGCTGCTCGTCAATGCGGGGAAGCTGCACTGCTGGGTGTGGCTGGACACGGGCGAGTACGGCGGGAAGACAGAGTACCACGTTATCGTTCCGATCAAGCAGCGCGGCAACGTCACGGACATCCAGCCGACCCCGGCCGAGCAGTCCACAATCGACTCGCTGATTGACGCGCTCAATAACGGCGTTGACCGTGCGGAAACGGCGGCAGACGAGGCCAGCACCAGCGCGGACGAAGCCGCCCAAAGCGCTGAACGGGCCGAGACGGCATCGGAAGCGATCCCGCCCGGCGGCACGATGGGGCAGGTGCTGAAGAAACTCAGCGATGCGGACTACGACACGGCGTGGGCGGATGAATCCGGCGGAGGAGGCGGGGGACTGCCGAGCGGAGGACAGGTCGGTGACATCCTGACGAAGACCAGCGCACTGGGCGCGGGCTGGGTCACCCCGGCGTCTTCGGCGCAGCAGGACAACACAAGGCCCATTACCTCGGCAGCGGTGTATACCGAGATCGGAAACATCAACGCTTTACTCGCAACGATATGACAAGGAGTGATGCACTATGAGTACAGCAACGGAAATTACCAGACTTCAGACGGCGAGAAACACAATCCGCAACAAGATGGTCAACCTCGGGCTCGGTGAATCCACCGATCTGCTGGACGATCTTGCGGATGAGATCGACGGCATCGTCAATCAGGGCGCGGTCACAGCAACGGTACAGGAGGGCGACACCTATACGATCCCTGCCGGGTATCACAACGGTTCCGGCACGGTGTCCGGCGTAGGCGG
>Ga0326513_10000890_pt1 | contig 24886 bp, 24 predicted proteins | sample 2_2465_0518_D_FD_203654 | JGI IMG/M metagenome (GOLD analysis project Ga0326513, IMG submission 203654) | Bovine rumen microbial communities from UC Davis, California, United States - 2_2465_0518 | ecosystem: Host-associated > Mammals > Digestive system > Stomach > Rumen | place: USA... | reverse complement strand
CAGCTCGAACTCCTCTTTCAGCTTTGCCCTCATTTCCGGGCTGATTTCAATTTTCTTAGCCATTACTCCTGATTGTTGTTTTTGATGTTTATGTAAATTTCAAGGTTGTTTACTTTGTCAGCACCGCATACAGCCACATTGTCGTCTCCGAATGTTTCACCCAGTGCTTTCAGTTGCTCCAAGTTCAGCATTTCAATGACTGTTACAACCATTACGCCGTATTGGTCTGGCGGATCAATTTCTGTTATCCGTACATCTCCGGCACCGTTTTTCCTCAACACACCCGCTACTATGTCGGATAACTCATCCTGGTTCATTTCTAAATATTTTGCCATTTTCAAAAATTTTAATATCTTTGCATATTTTAATATTCAAATTCGGTGCAAAGATATATGAAATTTCATAACTGACAAAATAAAATTTCATAAAATTATGGCAAAAATAAAAGATAGAGCATTGGAGTATTTGAAAGTCAGCGGAATAACAAAGCAAGATTTTTGTGAAAAAACTGGCATTTCGTACTCAAATATGGTCGGAAAGTCGCTGCAAAGTGAGCTTGGTGGTGACCAAATCTATGAAATTTTGCAGAAATTTCCCGACCTAAATTCCGATTGGTTGCTCCTCGGAAGGGGTGAAATGTTGCGTTCCGCCAGTCAGTCGGTGGGCAACATCAGCCACTCGACAGCCGTGGGTGTCAACGTCAACGGCAACGACATAAACATCAGCTACGACCCACTACTACCCACGGTAGAAAGTTTGAGCGATTCTGTGGCCAAATTAACCGCCCAGAACGCCCAATTGCTGGGAGAGCTTTCGAGGCTCATATCCATAGTGGAGAGAAAAATCGCTTAAACGGCCTCTTTTTGCCCTATATATATAATGAATAGAAAAGTGTGCCAAATCTGTGCCAAAAAAGCCGGAAAAATGACCGTAGCGCGCCGCCAACACGCTGACAATCAACCAATGTTTAACCGTGCCCCCAAGGGTGCTAAATCGTGGGTTTGAATCCCGCCGGGGTCACAAAGATTGAGCAACAGCAAGTTGCAGCGATTTGGCTGAAAAAACTGTGCCAAAAACGCGCCACAACATTTTTCCTGGCGAATCTGTCTCAGATGGTCGCCAAGAAAAAAAATGCCATCCAGTCACCTACACGAAATAGAGAAATTTCTGCCCGCTGTGGTCAAAGACACTCGCTCCGGGTTGATGGTGGAATACTATGTTCTGGATCCTTCCACCGATGACATGGTGCGAAAGCGTATGAGGCTGACGAAGCTGACCAAACGCATTCCGTCGAAGCGCGAGAGGTTGCTGGCCGCCCAGCGGGTTGCCGACAACCTGAACGCAAAGCTTCGTGGCGGTTGGTCGCCATTGCATCAGACGGAAGACAGCCGACTGTACACCCGACTGGCAGACCTGCAGGAAAGATTCCTGACAGCGAAAAAGGCCGAGGGTTGCCGTCCAACAACGCTAACACATTATACCAGCGTCACGAATATATGGTTGCGCTGGTGTGAGGATAACGGTTTCGCGGACAGGTATAGTGGAACATATCTTCGCATTCACGCCGTTCAGTATATGGATGATGTTCTCCAGTTAGGGAACAGGAACCGCTCGTATAACAACACTCTGAAGGTGATGAAGGCTTTTTTTCAATGGGCGTTGGAACATTGCTATGCAAAAGAGAATCCTTTCCTTGGACTCAAAACGCTGAAAAAAGAGCCGAAAATCAGAATACTCGTTCCTGCTGATGCCAGGAGAAAGGTTGCCGAATACTATAGCACCATGCGCCCGGCAATGAATATCGTGTGTCAGCTGGTGTACTCCTCGGCCATACGTCCTGGTGAGATTCTTAAAATTCAACTGAAACACATACGACTTGATAGGCACTATATTGTCATACCGTCCGAGAATGCCAAAAACCACAAGCAAAGATTCGCCACCATAACCCCCTCGCTTGATGAACTGCTATCACCCATTTTGGCAAAATACCAAAACCTTGATTTATACCTCTTTGGGAGAAATGAAAATTTAGATCCAGACAGGCTTCCAATCACAAAATCTTACTTCCAAAAATCATGGGAAAGGATGCGCAACGCCACCGGACTGCCGAAGGAAATGCAGCTCTACAGTCTGCGCGACACCGGGCTGACGGACTTGTTGCACGCAGGGGTGGACCAGTTGACGGTGCAACACCACGCAGACCACAGCAGCTTGGAGATACAGAACATCTACACAGACCACTTCGACGCAGGGTTGACGGAGAAAATCTATCATAATGCCCCATCTTTCTAGTGCAGCGTGCAATCGACTAAATCGACTATAGTCGGTTTAGTCGGTTGTATGGCACAGAAAGATTCGTGAGCTTACGCGCGAGGCCCAGCGAGGAAGTGTTACAATTCGACGTGGCGACATACGCCCTCGATTGTACATACGACACTCTCCCTAGAGGAGAGTTCCGAGCTAATCTTCACGGGGATAATCCGCAGGCCGTCACATTGGATGTAGCGCACTTGCTGCTCCGGTGTGACGGCTTGCGGTTGTAAGGTGGCCATCACCTTAAAGAATGCCCATGATGGAAGGTGTGCCACCAGGCGATAGCGGTCGCAGTTTCCCAGCAGATCGTAGACAACGCGGAGCCATTTTTCACCAATCGAATTTTCACCGAAAGCCGACAAGCTCATCGTGTTGGCAGCGGAATGTCCGTCTGCTTTCAGGCATGTTGGATTGGCGGCGCAGTATCTCACCCCCGAAACGCCACCAGTTAGCAGTCCTTCCCCGTGGTCTTGCATAAGGATGAAGGGGAACTCCCCGGTGTACTCCTTATCAAGCATCGGGGAACAGCCTTCTGTCTCCACTTGACAGATGTGTTTGGCTGGCACGCTTACCTCACTGAACTCATCCGGATCTGTCATGTTGGGGGTGTTGATGTTCAACTCAACATCCTCAACTTCTTCCGCTGTGGTCTTGCCAGCCACAAGTTTGCGGTTGTCGCCGCTATCTTGTGGCCAGGTAAATTTGTTCTTCTCTTCGTCCACTTCGCTCCCTCTATAAGCGGCCTCGTTGTTGACAAACACATGCTTGCCAAGGTTCATGAGTGCGGACGGGGTGTCATTCTTGGTGCCGATAGGGTCAAGAATACTATCCGCGCTCACCTCGCTGCCACCGAGGATGGGCGAGAAATGCACCTCGTATTTCTTAGGTGCATACTCCAGTCGCTCTTTCGAGGTGGTCCACTCGGAGATATCGAAGAAAGTTCCTTTGAGGGTGTCGGTGAAGAAATTGAGCTGGAGCTGGCGGGTCATTGGGTTGGCGAAGAGCGACAAACCGAATGCCTTGCAGACGGCTCCAAGAAACTCACCGTTGGTGAGGTTCGGGACGTGTTTCTTCCATTCCAGAACCTTGCTGAAGATGTTAAGTGTCGGGTCGGTCTTAACGATATCTAGATTATCCAGCGTTTCGTACTCATACAGCCTTTCCATTTGGCCGTAGCTGTTCAGGTGCACATTCATTCGAGACCAATCATCTCTCCATCGGATATGGATTGTATCGTCGCTGGTTGCCACTCTGCACTTCACGAGCCTAACATTATACTCCCTGCCATAGGCAAGGGAATCACCCCAGTTTCCATTATGCCAGCATACATCTGAGTTAGGAGAAGGTATCTTAATCTCTCCCCGAAGGTATCCCTCGGAAAGGTAATTCTTCGTCTTTCCCGGACTTGGTGTCAATTGTACCAGCACGCTGTCGGCCTTGTTTAGTGGCACGGTGTTGGATTTTTTATTCCATGAGAATATCAGCCCCTGGTGCGTGTAGTTAAACTTAGCACATCCATCCGATACTTCATAGACCGAGGATATTGTATCATCGCCATCTAACCCCATGGATGTTTTCAGTTCAGAAATACTCTTCAGGTGGCCATAGATAAACGGGTCGTAGTTATCTCCACTATCGCCGTACACACTAAACTTCATTCGCCAAGTGGGAAGGGTGCCGCCACCCTTCGGCATCACTGCAATGGCAAATATTTCATCATACCGCTCAAAGTCCTCCTCTTCGGTATATGGCTGGTTGGTGTTCAATGTCGATTGATCCAAGTGGAGGGAGAAATTAAACTTGTGGATGCCGTAGTGTTTGAAGGTGTCATATATCTCTCCATCCTCATCACAGACGAACCTTTGTGTTCCTGCCCCCAGGCTCGGCTGATTCTGTGTTTTTGTTATCGTCAGCGAGTTCTTTCCACCGTACTGCGTTGAATCGCCGTCCATGGCGCACATGGACTGAGCAAACAGCCTGTTGATGTCAGCCGAATCAAAGAACGTCCCCGAAGGGGCAAGGCTGGCGTTCTCGATGACTTTCTGCACCAGCCAATTCAACCTCAGAGCCGGAGCAAAACAGTAGCCGTTCTGCTTTCCCCTGATAGTTCTGACGTTGAAAATCCTGCACCCCCTGCTATCCGTGGCACCATCCTCAATGAGGCCCGACACAACCCCGGTCGGACGGCCTGCGGCGTTTAGTGCCAGCGTTGTGTTGTAGAATAGGCGATTGACATAGCCACCTGCCAATTTGTCGCTGTTATTCTCCACCAGCGGGGAAATCTTATTCTTATGATAGCCATAATCGTCATTATCCTTATAGAACTTACTATCATAGAAGAGGAAAAACTTGTATATACTATCCCCTTGCAGGGTATTCAGGAGGAACTGCCGCCAGCCTGCCTGGTGGTTGTCCTCCGTCTGCGATATCACCACATCGGCACCATAATCATTTTCCTTCAACTTCTTATTGCCGAAGCCCAAGCCAAAGGCGTTGGCCACGATGCCGCACGTCAGCCTCTTTTCATCCTTGGTGCTCTGCACATACAGCTGCCCGGTGCTGATGGGGATGCCGTCCACTACAATCTCGCATTGATAGCGGCGGCTTCCGCAGCTCGCCACATACTGCACCGTACCGAGGACGCGCTGGTTAATCTCTGCGGGTATCTCGAAACTCCAAACGATATCACCACAGATGCCATCATCGCCTAGCAGGTTATTGTTCTGCTCGAAGAAGATAGAGGTGTCCGCTGGAATGTAGAGGGGTTTATTTTCGACTGATATAGATATCATGATGCTAGACTTTGGATGATGTGTAACAGTTCAATTTGCGGATGGATATCCGTGCGGTATTTGTCGTAGCTACTGGCGAAAAATACACCAGGCCGACCTGCTATTGCCCGGGGGCATATCTTCCCCAGCTGGTTGTCGTAGGGGTATTGGATATGCAGTTGCGAAAGCAGGGATTTCAATAGGCGGCGCAGGGCGTTCAGTTGTCGGGTTGGTATCATCTCGAAAGCCTTTCCGCAACTGCAATACTCGTAAGGCACAAAACCGCCTGCCGAGTAGTCGGCTGGCCTCCGCACCGGAATCCATTGCCCTTCTCTCCTTTCCAGCTCTCCGGCGTTCACCAGCGCAATCACATCGCGCTCCCCATGGCCGCCGTGGATAGTCCCGTCTCTGTCTATGACAAAGCCGGGTCTGTCCACCTGCCATTGCTCTGATGCCAGATAATCGGGTATGGATGGAATCCACCCGGTGGCCACCAGTTTAACTTGCCCGTTCACGTCTCCTCCTTTCTCGCTCCTCGCGCACCATGCGGTCGAGCTGATAGAGAACCGACGGCACCGACAGCTTCAGATACTTCTCTTCCTCGTAGAAGTTATCGCCCATCACCTCACGGATGAGCGTCTGAAGGTCGGCACTACTCCGGCGGCCACTCTCCTCTGCTGCGCTGAACAGGCGGCGGTAGCGGCGTGTGAGCTGCTGCCGCATCAGCTTATAGTTGAGCGATGCGGCTGCTATGATATCGGGGTTAAGTTTTCGGATCTGCTCCAGCCTGCCCTCTGCTCCCCATTGGGAAAACTCTTCGCGCGGGTCGCTTTGGTGGTCCCAATCGGCTTTTTGTGGCCGATACAGCACCGCCACCAAAACATCCCACTTTCCGGCATTGGCATTGCCGTCTGCATATATCCATTCCTCCCAAGTCACGTCACTAAAGTTGTCGCTGAAACCATACAGCGTGGTTCCGTCGGGCAGTTCGATGGTGTCCATCATGCCCACGGTGTAGCTCTCTAGATCTGCCATCCATGATAGCTGGTCGGTGAGCCACCACCAATCGCTTATCGACAGCGACACGGAAACGGCATCGTCCAGGTTCAGCAACCTGCGCGCCATGTCGTTTTCGATGCTCGCGCTCTTGATGGCACTCCCAGCGAAGATGATAAACTGCTCCTGCGTCAGTTCCTCCCACTTCTCCGGCACGTCGTAGTGGTACATCTTCCCGGCCACCTTGAAATCAACCTTGTTCATTCCCGGTATCAGTTACAGGTTCATCCTCCTCCTCTTTCACCCATGCGTTATTGTTCACTATACAAACATTCGGCTCGACCATCGTCAGAGTGACGCGATATCCCACATAGCGGTCCGTATCGTTAAGCATATAGTTTCCGTCTGCGCCCTCGATTTGGGCCAGACGGAACGGCTTATCGGTATCGGACATCATGCGGCTAAGGATATCCTCGGCAATCATCTCGCAGAGGCTCATCTTCTCGTCAGTCTCATTGAAATCCCCCACGTTCTCGTAGGAGTCCACAATGATGAACGATGTTGTCCGCTTCTTTATGAGGTTCGACTTAGAACCTTCATACTCCACTTCGTTGCTCTCGGTCACGAGGCAGGGGAATGATACCCCGCTTCGCAATCCGTTCACAAACTCCTCCAGCTCACCGCGGAAGAAGTGCGGCTCGCGGGGAGTATGCCGGAGCTTTGTGTGTTCTTCTGCAAGGTGGCGCATATAGGCCACATAGTCGATTAGATAGTTCTTTTTCATATCACATCACCAGGAATGTCTTAGCCCCTTCGTTGTCATATAGATCTGCGCCGTGTTCTCGGTCGCTCTTCGTGCCGATTTCTTCTATCTCGGGGAAGGTGCTGACGTTTCGCTTGCAAAACGTCACCACCTGCCCGATATGACGTTCAGCGGCTGACCTGTGCCGCTGGGCGAAGTCGGCCAGCTGCTCAGGTGTTGCGCTGTTCATCACGCTGCCGCCCTGTCTACTCTCCTCGCTCACGACCATCAGGCCCTGCTCGGTGGGAATAAGATTGAGGAATGGCACCGCTTCGGCCATGGACCAGTGTGCCACGAATGCTGTCACACCCTTTAGGATGGGACGGCAGTCATCATCGTCGCGATGCTCCTTCAGCCTTGCGAGGAGAGGCGCGCCGATGCGGAAGGGGAGTTCCATTGCCTCGGTGTCATCAATCCATTCGCGCAGCTTCGAGAACACGCAGAAGTCGCCACGGATAGAGATAAACTTCTCGAAATCCTCCATGCTCCGGATGACACTATCCTTGCGGCTGGTGTAATACTGCGACTGCTCAAAATCGCTCAGGGTATCGACATTCTTAGTGCAGAACTCGATCACCTTGTTCAGATACTCGTAGCCCTGCCGCCTGAGAGACTCGCGCAATGCGTCGGTCTCGTAGCGGTAGGCTCGTTTGTCGCCCTTGTTGTTGCTGATGCCGTCGTCGGTCATCACAACAGCAAGCTGGGCGAAACTATCCCAACATGCCAGGCGCACCACTGTCATCTGCAGCAGTTGAATCAGCGAATTCATCACCCCGCTTTCGCCTGAGGTTCCGTGTTCATCGTAATATTCAGCTGCCGTATTAAACAGTGGCTCACCCAGCATCGGCTTGATGCGTAGCAGTTCGGCGGTGGCGATGGCTGGTGCCATGGTCTTGAATGTTGTATTCACGCCCATGGGGAGACATTGCTTGAACTCCGCAGCTCCACGCTCGTTGTTCTCTTCCTTGAAGAATTTTGGTTTATTCATAACTAATTCCTTAGATGCCCCCCCTGCCTGCGTCCAGGGCTGCCCCATAGCGGGCCGGAGTGGTCGGGCTGGAAACGCAGACATGGGGGCGAAACATTAAGTGCTTATCTCTTGCTTGGCCTGCCCGGTGTTGAGGGTGGTGAGGATAGTTTCCTTATACTTCAACACCAAATCCTTACTATGGCCGTTATACTCCATCATCAGTTTGATGGGGAAAAGAACCTGCTGCTTCTCGATGTAGGTTGTGATAATGGAGACCAGGAACGACTCGCGAATATCGGAACCGCTACCAGCATTGCCAGCATAGGCACCTCCGGGCATACCTGCACCGAATACACTCGGGTTAATCATCAGGGAGAAAAGAATCTCGCTATTGGCCGCTGCCGATGTTGACAGGCGTTCCTTTGCATCAATTTCATTCTCCAGACGTTCGATTTTCCAACCCTCGCCCTTGCCATTCACGCCAGTTTCATAGGTAGAGATGAAAGCCTTTGACACGTTTTCCTCCCCGCAGAGGTCGCGTTCCATCTTCTCCATCCACTCATGCACCTGCCGCTCACGCTCCTGCTTATTGTTGGCATCACCTTTGGGGAAGTGTTCTTTCCACCATGTTTTAGGCACTTGGATATGCCACATCAGCGACATAGCATTAGCGTATGACTTGGCTAGAAATTTCGGAATCTTGTTGGCAATGTCTATCCAGCCAGACCTCTTGGCAGCATCCCAATCTGGAATGCCATAGAAATCATTGTTGCTGTAATAGTTTTTGATGCGTGGGAAAGCTATAGCCTGCCCTTTCAGTTTGCCCGTTGCTTTCAGTCTTTCGAGGTGCAGAAATGGGTCGTACTCATCCAGCATGTGGAAGATGGTGCAATCTTTTTCCGTTGGCATTTGTGTCTCGAAGTTCGGGAATGTCAGCAGCCTCTCCATGTCTTTACTCACGCGGCAATGGCGGGCATTGTAGATTATAGTGTTCACAATGCGGGTGCCATCGTTGTTGAAGTAGAAGATGGGGAAACAGTTTCCAAACTTAAAGAGGTCGCGGAAGGCCGTGCTGGCATAGTTAATGAATTGCCATGAGCGGAAATAGCGTTGGATTTCCGGCTCGGAGCAAGGCCGCAGGATCTGCTCGCCCTTATCATCATAGCCTGTCACGTCCATGGGGACTACACCCTGCCCGAAAGAGGTTCTTGCCTTGAAGCCTATACCCGTTGAAAGCACGCCAGTTGACCCAATAGTTTTGACGGCATCATCCGGGTAGCGGTTATCCTCTCCCCAGCTAACATATTCTCGGTCGCCAATCTTGAAAGTTGAGATTGGTTTTTCGACAGACGGCTTCGGCGTGGTGGTGATACCAAACACACCATGGCCGCGGAACATCATAGGATAGCCCTCGTTGTCATACAGTATCTCCATCAGGTTTTTCCTCCTTCGGTTTATCGGATGTTACACTAATAGTTGTGCCGCCCACGCTGACTGTTGCGCCACCGTTCTTTTTGATTAGTTCCGGAAGCTCATCCACGACTTTGAACGCAAGAAGCAATCCTACGCCTGTGAAAACTGACGGGTCAATGACTCCGGTTGGCGGCACAAGGAACCCAGCAATCAACAACACCGACGAAACAATGGCGGTTATGATTCCAACGATACGTTTGCGGGATGTCATGGTGGCCTCCTACTCTTCGGGTTTTTCGCCCTCAGGCTCCTCGCTCTGGGTGTTCTCTTCGGGCATGGGTTCATCACCTGCGGACTCCTCTTCGGGTTTGTCACCCTCAGGTTCCTCGGTCTCGGTGGAGGCTTCTGCCTCAGTCTCGGTGGCGGCGGCGGTTCCCTCGGACTCGGTGCCGTTCTCTTCCAGGGACAGCTCAAACTCCAAGTTGTTGATGTCCCTCTCCACCTGCTGATATTCTTCGTTGGCGGCCACATATTCGGCATACTCTTCCGGGTATTGGGTTTGGAATTTCTTGCCGAGCTTGTAGCATTTCAGGGCGTGCTTGTCGCTCTTGGCCATAATCGTAAGCAGTTCCACCTTGCGGGCCTGCAACTTCTCTAATTGTTCAACTTTGTTCATGATGTATGAATTTTGATGTTTATTTATTAAAGCACTGCAAAGATACATTGTATTATTAATGTCAGTAGGGACACCTATATTCTCGCCCTGTTACGCAAGAAATCCTCCTGTTTATCGAAGTCTTCCATCGTCCTGCGGCTGATGTATGCCTGTCGGTTCTTTGGGTCTTTGAGGTACTTGGCGAGTTCTCTGAGGATATCCAGCTCCTCCTCTCTTTCCGGCATAGCCACAGTTATGTTCTGCGGGGTATTTTGGAAAGCTGCTGCCATTCCGCCCTCGGATATCGAGCGGCGGCGGCCAAGTTCTGCCGCTGCCCTTGATGCCACGGGCATGTTCAGTTGAGCCATGGGGATGTCGGACAATGCCCGGCGGTTGCCTCGCTGGTAGCTCTCCAGCGCGTCGATAACCGGAGCAGTCGCAGGGTCGGATAGCAGGCGGTTAGAGGCCACCCATTCGGGGCCAGCCTCGCCAGCCTGGTATACCGTGCGACGCTCAACATAACCACCCTTGGCGTAGGGTTCGGGTTCGGATGCGATAGCGGCGATCTGAACAGCGGCAAGTGCACCGCTGATGCCAGCGAGAACAGCATTGTAGGGAGGAGGTGCAGCCGATAGTGCTTTCAGGACGGCAAGCGCACCCTCCATGACAGCCTGGCCGATATTGAGAGCCTTCTGTCTCTTCCATATCTCCAACTGAAGAGCCTTTTCCTTCTCGTCGTACTCCGTTTGCATCTTTTCCTTGCGCTCGTTGTACTCCTCTTGTGATATGATACCCTCATCCAGCTGTTTGTCGAGTTCCTTTGTCTTGGCCTCGTGTTCCTTCTTGGCGTTGTTAATCTGCTGCTGGGTGTTATTGTTCAGTATCGTGTTGATGCTGCCCCATATCTGCATAGCCTGCTGGCCGAACTTCTCAATGCCTGCTATCCAGCGGTCGATAGCCTTGCCGAAAGCATCCTCTTCCGCTGCCATTTCGGCCTCTTCTCTCAGTCCGTCCATAGCCTCTGCCTCAGCCTCCAGCGCGTCACGTTTGGCGGTGTGCGCGTCGGCTTCTTCCAACAGACGCTCAGCCTCTTCTTGGTTGCCTTGGAGAGATGCCTGTGACGATAGCCGGATATATTCCGTTGCCATCTCCTCCTCGGCTGCCGCTTTCTTCTCGATTTCCTCCTTCTGCTTCTTGTACTTCTTGTTAATCTCATCGATAGCGCGACCGTATGCCTCGAAGGTGGAAGAGTCGAAGATGAAACTCAGGCCGGAAGACTGCTTTTCGCTCATCTTCGACGAAGCACGTTCCCCTATCTGGTCACGATGTAGCGGCTTTTTATTATTCTCTGAACTGGTGTCGATGTTGGAGAAGGCAGTTGTCAGCATCACCTTTTTCAGCTGGCGGTACTCTTCGGTTAGCATCATGAGCTGCTGACGTTCCTCCCCGGTGGCCAGCGATGCGTCATTCTGCGCCTGGAGGATGGCCGCATCGATGTCCGCAATCTGCTGGCGCAACTTCTCGGCCGCCTGCTCCACCTTGTTGATATACTCATTCTCGCTCTCCCCTTTGAGCTGCTTTTTGAGTTTGTCAATCTCATCACCCATTTTGGCGATGTACTTTTGAAGTTCGGCCTGCTTCCATTCCTCCACACGGCTCCGCAGATCATCGAGCATCTTCTGTGCCTCTGGGTGCTTACTGATTACCGCCTGAAGGTCATCCTCCATCTTCTCGATGGAATTATCCACGTCGGCCAGCACCTTTGCCGCACCCGTGAGCGTCTTGGCGTTCATTCGGTCAATCATTTGGTTATAGTTCTGCTCGAAGCGAGACCAAGCGGCCTCCTCGCGTTCCCTCTTTTTCTTATCCTCCTCGGACTCCTCCGGGGTGTAGCCACCACCACCGCCAGCGGTTCCGCTGGTGGGCTGCTTTTTCTTCAATTTTGCTATTTGGTCACGATAGGCTTTCAGTCTAGCGGCATCCCTTTCTGCTCCCTCGCTGAAACCGTGTTCCATCATATCCAGATATCGCTCCAGCTCATCCTCCAACTCTTTGAGGCTCATCTTCTGAACACCGAAGGGATCTGCATCTTCTGGTTTTAGTGCATCCTTATAGGATTTTACTGTTTTCTCTACTTCCTTATACTTGTTCTCTACGGCCGTAAGTGCATCTATCACCTTAGAGGATGCATTCATATTTTCATGAGCTAACGCACTATTATCATCCGTCGTAGCCACACCGAGTCTCTTTAATTCCTTATTTAATGCCCTATATGCCTCCCTTGCTGTCTTTTTCCCCTCTGAAATCTCTCTCATGTATCTCCCAACTATAGCCTGTACCTCTGCTTTTACCGCCTCGGTATAGGTTTCCTGTCTATAACCAGGGGCGGCTTGGAAGCCACCCCGCATTGCATATTGGAGTTGCTCTTGCACTTCCTCTCCCAAGCCACCATAAGCCTCTGCTGTTTTCTCAGCATAAACCCTATCATAGGCACTTTGTTTTGCAGCTGCCGACAGGTCTTTATAGGCCGCCTCAATGTCTCTGATGGCTCCCTTCTCATCGACATGAAGGGCAATGATATCGGGGTATTCTCTCCGTAACTCTTCAAGTGCTTTGACATACTCCTCACTTCCCTCCTTTGCCCCTCGCAGCCGTTCAGTTAGCACCTTGATATTACCCTCTGCTTCTCCGGCTGCCCGACCTGCTGCTTTCAGGGCATCACTCACCTTCCAAGCTGTGGAGTTTTTAACAATCTTAACCGTCAGCGCGGCAATGCTTGTGAGGGCAGCAATTACCAATCCCCAAGGCGTAGAGGAGAAAGCCTTCTTGCTGGCATTGATGGCAGCGGCGTGAGCTGCTTCTGCTCTGGTCGCCTGCTCGGTAACGGCCACCTCCATGCCGTAGACGCGATTCTTGGTGATGGTGGCGAGCTTCTGCACCTCGGTTATCCTGCTGCCCTGCTGACGTGCCAGGTTTTCTTTCTCGATGGCCAGCGTGTTCTGCATCGTCTTTAGGCGTTCCTGTTCCTGAACGGCTATCCGCTTCAACTCCTTCGCGCGTTGCAGATCCGTCTGATGGCCTTTCAATTTTTCGATGCCGATGAGGGATTTAATACTCTTGCCGAGGTTGTTGTTAGCTATATAACTCAGCGTCTTCACGCGGAGCCAGTTAGCGAGGAGGGCAATAAGGCCGGGGAGTATAGCCTTGTTCGATTTAAGAATCTCCACGAATCCGGCCACACCTTTCAGCAGGACGGTGCCAGTCTTCTGAAGATGAACCAGCACGGGGTAGAGGTCGTTGCCTAATTTAAGGCGCATTTCTTCAAACTTCTTCTTAGCTTTCTCTAGGTTGGCCTGCGCGTTGTTGTTTTTCGTGTTAACCTCGTTTAGGACGCTGTTGCCGGTGGTCAGTTCCTGGTTGGCGATAGCTTGTGCCTCGGACACTTTGTCGAGGCTGCTGGCCATGGAAGAGATAGCTGCTGCCGCTCTTTGGCCGTCGAGGCCCATATCCTCGAACACAGGCACGAGGGCTGTGTAACCGCCCATCTCGTTGAAGCCTTCCAGTACCCGCTTGATGGCGGCATTCATATCCGTTTCCATGAGTTGCTTAAACTCTTCCAGCGGCATCTTCGCGGCGCGGACAAACTCCTGAGGCTTCTTAATCATCTGGCCGATGAGGCGTTGGAAAGCCGTAGCCGACATTTCGAGTTTCTGCATATCCTGATCTAACGCGGAAGCGTAGCCCAGGATTTGGTCGGCTGACAGTCCGGCTTGTGTAGCCACGCCGCCGAGTCGGCCGAGGAACTCCACCAGGTAGTTCTCGTTAGCCGTGGAGGACTGTCCCAGCATATTGATAGCCGAGCCAATGGCCAGCATCTGCTTCTCGATGTCGCCGCTGTTCTCTGCCAGCTGGTGTGTGCTTTTAGCGTACACCTCCGACAGTTTGCCGATGGTGACCATCGCGCCGTCGCCCAGCACGTCGCCCAGGGCGATATTGATTTTATCCGCAGCCGACACGAAGCCAGCCACAGCCTCCGTGCTATTGATGCCCAACTTACCAGCCTCATAAGCGAGTTGGTTAAGCTGCTCGCGGCTGGTCCTGGTGTCCATATTTTTGAAAGCCTCATTCAGTTTCTCCACCTGCTCATGAGTGAGGCCAGTGGTCTTCATCACGTCGGCATAGACATCATCGAGAGCTGCTGCGTCCTTGGCCAAGTCCTTCAACTTGCCAATGGCGACATCCCCCATCTGAAAGACCGACTGCAGACCCATGATGACGTTGGACGCTTCGGCAATTTTCTGTGTGGTATCCTTCCACTCCCTGCCGAGGTCGTTCACGGCCACCTTCTGCTCGTGGAGGATTGCCCGGAGCTTCTTTAACTCCATCGACTTATCGATGTACTCCTGCGTTCCCAATGGCAGTTTCTTCTGCTCATTCTCCAGCTGCTTAATCCTTGCGGTGATGGAGTTGATGGTGCCCTCAACTTCTTTTCCGTTGATATAAATGGTTACTTTGCGACTTAGTGCTTTAGCCATAATTCTTAATATTTACTGCAAAAATACAACCCTTCGGGTTCATTATCGGGGACATGGTTTTGAAGAAAAATTTTGCAGATTTCAAAAAATTGCATATCTTTGCAGTCGAAATGGTAACGATAAGAAACATACATGGAGAGGTGATTGCCACCATAGAAGTTCCCGCCGAGGTTCTGCGGGGTACCGATGGCCAAGTAATCGGTCTTACCCCTGCGGATAGAACCTATGACCTCAACCTTTCGTTTATGGATCTACACGAGGCCGACCTGCGCGGATGGGATTTGTCGATGGCCAACTTCCAGGACACCGACCTAACCAATGCAGACCTCAGCGGTGCCAACCTCTCCAACAGTAATATTGATTGTGCGATTCTCGACGGTGCCATTCTTGATGGTTGTGAGTGGCCCATCAACTACCACCACCCTGCCTATATGTAGGCCGAGCGCAATTCCATCCTCTCCTTCTTTCTCTTCTTGTTGCGTCGGGTAAAATACGCCCTTGTTGTATATTTCTCTTTCGGCAGCACCTTCAGACAATCCTTCAGGTCGATATCCAATATCTCGCCCCATGGGGATGCTGCAATGCGGTTCAGAATCTCGCGGCGCAGACGGAAGCTGTTTGTGTGCTTCATCAGGCCCATGTACGAATTAATAACCTGCACAAAATGCTCCTTCTCCCGGAGCATGTAGTACATATTGCCCTCAGCCTTGCGGATACTACACTCCACCTTCCACCACACATTGTGCACAATCCTATCCGATGGTAAGATGCGGTCGCGTTTTAGTTTGTAGCCCAGCAGACAGATTCCCTTTGAGTAGTGCTGGACATACCGCTTATCCGGGTGCAGCGTCAGGTGCAGCTCATTCCAGAGGAACCACTCGAAGCGACCGACATCCTCCAAAAATCTCTCCTTATCACGGAACACAAAGGCAGTATCATCTGTATAGTGAATGAATTTATAGCCCAGCGATGTAAGATAATTAAGATAAAAGGTGGTGAGAAAGTTGGCGATCATCTGCGAGGTAATATTGCCGATGGGTATTCCGATGCCGTCCGACTTGCCGAGAAGCGACTTCCGTTCCGGGAACCCCACCCACATACGGCGGTGCGACTTAACGACGCAATGGCTCTGCGGTAGCGACTGGTATATTACCCTTGTAAGATACAACAACAGGTCGCGGTGTGGGCCTCTGTACACCTCCATGATAAACCTCTCCATCAATCGCACGGCAATCTCCGTGTCTATCGACATGAAGAACGACTGCAAGTCGAGTGATGCCACATAACAATCGACCGTATAGCCCTCGCTCTCCTCGAAGACGTATTCCTGGAACTGTTGCACCGCACGCAGGCCACCCTTACCCACTCGGCATGAATAACTGTCCGGGTGGAGATGGTAGTGTTCCAGCCACCAATTAAGCTCATTGAAATACCAAGTCTGCACCATGCGGTCGCCATAGTCGGCGGCCAGCACCTCGCGCAGTCTTGGAATAGTAATCATGAAACAGATGCCGACGCGCATCGTATACTCGCAGTTGCCCACCTGGTGGACTATCTCCACGAGCTGCACCACTAAATGGTATTGGAAAATAAGGCAGGAAGGTTTCATTCCCTTCCTGCGCCTACATTGCCGATTGACATCATACCACACTTCCAAAGGAAGTTCGTAGTTTCCGAGAGCCGAATTGTCGTATGAGTCAGATTCGAGGACCACGCGGACCTGATAACTGTTGTACTTGTTGTTGTTGTTCAACGCCCCGTTGGTGGAGTTGTATAACCAGGCATTGTTGCCATTGTACTCACCATCGGCCCATTGCTTGCCTATTAAGAAGCTCAAAGCCTCCCTCTGACTAATCGGTATTAACATGACCAGTTAGGCATCCTTCTAACTAACGAGTTCTCGCGTATCGCCTTAGCTTTGCCGCTCCGACTCTTCCAAACCTCGCGTGAAAGAGTTTATCAGTCTCCCGAAATTGGCGTATATATCAGCCAGCTTTTCATCGAAACAGGCTTTCGCCTTGTTGCTCACACTTTGCAGATCATTCAGGTCGTTCAGTATCGCCTCTGCATTATGTACCTCGCTCAATGCCTCTTCCATATAGTAGAGTTTTTCCCTTGTGAAGTGTGGTGAAAAATCCATCGACTTGATGGCATACTTGCGTGCTGCGCCCAGCCCATTGACCAGCTGCTGCACCAATGTTGTGCGGAATTTCGACGGCATGGCTTTATCCACATAGTCGCACACCATGAAATTAAGGTTGCAGACCAATTTCACCACAGTTACATCTAGGACTGATTTCTTCTTATCCATACGGAAGAGGCAAAGATGGGGTGCGCCTCAAAGCGCACCCCGGTTATAAGGGTTAAACATGTTTGGAAGCGAGGACCACGCGGACCTGACAACTGATGTACTTGAGGTTGTTGATCAACGCCCCGTAGGTGGAGTAGTACAACCAGGCATTGTAGCCATTGCACTCACCATCGGCCCATTCAGACTGCCAGTTGATAGCCTGGCCGCTTGTGGCTGTGGAGATAGCCTTGTTGAGAATGGTGACATTCTCCGGCTCCAAGGACTCAACCAAATCCACGCAGGACTTCATGAACCAGTTGCCCGGCTCGAAGCCAGTAGTGAATCCGTCGGTGGTGATACCAAACTCGGCACAGAAGGCGGCAGCCGGATAGACATGCTTGGTGTTGCCCTCAGCGTCGGTGAAATAGCAGTTGGCGAGGGCGTAGGTGTAGGCCATACCCTGCTCGCGGCACGAATTATTGACACCCTTGTTGATGTCTTTCTTCATGCGGCGCGAAAGACAATAGGCGGCATAGTCGCCATTGTACTTATCGTAGAGTGCCTTCTGCTCGGCCACCTCGGAATCTGCCAGCGCATCCCAGACGCTTTTTTTCATTGGCGAGTTTTCGCTTTCTGCGGCAAAGGATGCTTTTCCGTTGGTCGAGAAATACGACTGGAACGTGGCTGGGCGAACGTTGGTGTAATACGAGGAGTTGTTGCCGCTCTCGCAGTAGCAGGCAGAACTTGCAGACATATACTCCAGCGTGGGGAAGATGGTTTTGACCGTCTGCCCTTGGAATCCGGCATGGCTACCTTTCTCGGTGCCATTGATGCCGATGCGAGCAGAGAAAGAGCAGTCGAGGATGGTAGCATGGCTAACGCTGGTGAAACTTATGACACCATTGTTATAGGTGGAGAGAGAGAACTTGATGGCGTTGTCGCCGATGGCCTTCACCGTGAGACCGCTGCCGACAGTCAACTGGGCCACAACAGAGGCGATAGTGGCACCTGCAGCCCATGTGCAGCTTCCGCTGATGGCGGCGGCATAGGGTGTGCAGCTGTAGTTGAAGCCGCCAGCCTGGGTGAGGTCACAAGTCACCTTATACTCATTGTTGGCTGCCCACTGCATTGTGCCATTGTACTTCTTGTAGACAAAGATGTCTTTGTCTGCATACGACTTCAAGAAGAAAGCCTCACTGCGGACGTAGCGTCCGCTGTCGAAGGTAGCGGCATGGTAGGTGCCATGCTTCAGAATCTTCGCGCAGCCGTCGACCATATCGAACAGCTTTTCATCGCCCTTTTCGAGCGATGCAGAGAGATAGGGGACAATGACGTTCTTACCGTCAAATTCCACCTCATCACCCGCCACCGACACGCTACTGCGGTCGGTGGGAAGGGTGGAGTCGTTTTTGTACGCCTGTTTGTCGGTGTACTTTCTTAAATACTTGCTCATATTCTATAGAATTAAGGTTAGTTAATCAACTCCCAGGAATCGATGGTCAAGCCAAAGGCTCGATATTCCTTCTTGTTCGTGGTGTCGAGATAGGTCTGACCCACGAACTCCGGGGCCACCTGAGGGGCACCTGTTCCTTTCAGAATCATGTTGCCCTTCGTCGGCAGGCCGCTGAACTCGCGGCGCACTGTCAGACTCTCCACCGTGAGCTGGGGCAGGCCCTCGCTCAGGGCTTTCTCGATGCCGCTGATGCGCTTGGCGAGTGCCACAATGGCGGTGGCGGCTGTTGCACCTTCTTCCTCGATGAGGTTCGGGAGGTTCTTCACTACGTCAGTCCAACGGCTGGCGTATTCGGTGACGAACTCGACCGATGTCGCACCGCCTTCAAAGCGGATGGTGCCGAAATCGTCCACAGTCAGCAGTCCGGTGAGGTTGTGGGTCCCGGTGACCGGGGTGGCCAGCTCGAACTTCATAGAGGCACCTGTGAGGGCGGTCTTCAGCGCGGCCACCGTGCTGATGCTGTCGCTCTCGACAATGAGATTGGTGCCGTTGAGGGTAAAGCCTGACACGCTGCCGCCAGAGACGCTAAAGATGCCGTTTGACTTGATGCCTGTCACGGCTGCCGCGAAGCGGTAGTTCGTGGACTCTTCGCCAGCTTCGCCTGTAGTGATTTCTTCGACACTCCAGTTAAGATCTTTCGGAGTGGCCACACCAATACGGCGGTACCAGATACGGTTGGCGGCTTTGTCGCCGAAGACAATTTCGTCGTAGGCGTACCCGCTGCCGTTGCTCACGCGGCGCATGGTGCCACCCATAGAAGTGATGACGCTAGCGAGGTTGATTTCGTCGTAACTGTAGGCGGCATTCTCGTTGTCGCGGTAGTTACTCCAGCAGAGGTGGGCGCAGATTTTGGTGACATCGACACCAGCGGCAAAGGTAGCCACCACTTCACCATCGTTAGCCGGTAGGTAATACACCACACCGCTCTCCGTGTGCGTGGGGACGTTGTTGCCACCCTGCTTGACCGAGGTAGGCACCACGATGTGGTTCTCTTCGTCGGTGAAAAGGTAGCCGTTATTCTCGGTACTCTTGCCGTACTCACCCCATGCAGAGCGCACGGCCTTGAACGTTGCCACTTGGCCATCGATACCCGAAGGGGGTAGCTGGTTGAAGCCGACGGAGACAATCTTCGCTCCAGATGCGAGGATTCCGGCCTCGGTACCACGAACCGACACGACACGAGCCTTGCGCTCGCTGTTGATGTCCTGGTCTCCTCCGGTAGTCTCGATGGCGCGGGTCTGGGTGTAGCTGACATCGACACTCGAACCGATATTCAGATCGTCGGCCAGCTTCGGAATAATCTCACCCTCATTGAGGGCGCGAATCAGTTCCGAGAGAGGGAAATTGACTGTCTCGCCAGTATCCCATCGGATACCGAAGACAATAATCTTTTCGGTTGCCCCCTCGAAGGAGGGCATTTGCGGCAGCTCACTGCCACGTTTCTTTTGAACTTCGCTCATAACTTATAAGTTTTTAGTGAAAAATATTATTCAATTTCAATCATATAGCCATCTTCCGTGGTGATAGCGAATCCATCTTCTGTGCTGAGCACATAAGCGGTGCGGAACCGCTCGACACCCACCACGGGGTCGTCGGGGTCCCATCCACTGAAGAAGATACGCGGCGCGGTAGTGCTGCACTCGAAGTGGCACTCGGCACCGTTCGCGCTGGTGTACTCCTTGCCGGAGGTGGCGCGGGTGCTATCCGTGAGGGTGGCACCACGGCGTTTGTTGCCGAGCAGATGCCACTCGCCATTGACCAGCTGCACGATAAAGACAAACTCTGTATTGAGGGCCGAGGCGAGGTAGCCGAGGATAGTCTTCTTAAATCCGGGGTGGAATATTTCGAGCTCGGCTTTGAAGCTTCGACTGCCCTTCTGCCCCTGGGGTGTATAGACCAGCTCGCCCAGCTCTTCGGCACAGAATATTTCTCCGAACTCCGTTCCGCTCTTCACGGTGATAGCCTGCTGTTCAAGCGCAGGACTTCCGATGATGATACGCTCGCCGTAGGTGGACGGTTCTGCCGCCGTCAGCGCGTTGATACTCTCGATATCCTTGCGGGGAATGTACAGCAGACGCTGGACACCCGAAATGTTGTTCGCGCACGTTGACGGCGCGAGGATATTGTTTATATTTACACTGCATCTTCTCATATATCTTAAATATTATAGTTGACATCCAAAGCGGCGATTTCTTTCACCTTCTCGTATACCTCCGGCACTTCCTTCAGGGCGGCGAGGATAGTATTGCTCTTCTCGCGGGTCTCTTTAAGGTCAGCCGACACAGACACCTTTTCGCCCACGTCGCCGAGCTTATCTTCAAGTTGCCTTGTTCTCATTGCCAATCCTTGCGTCTGCTGGGTGCCGTTCACCGAATCTTCGAGGGCAGCGATGCGGGATATTGCACCGCTGACCGACTGAGCGGCCTGCTGGGCCTGCTGCGCCTTCTCCGTGGCGATGGTACATCTATTGTCGCACACCGTAGCCGAGCTAGCTGCTGCCGTTGCCGAGTTGCTTGCCGCCGTCGCAGAAGTGGATGCGGCGTTTTGGATAGTTTGGAACTGTGACAGTAGCACCTGCCAATCGTTCGTAGTCGGGTAACTGGCGAGGGATTGGTGTGTCTGAATGGCCGTGTCGGCTTTGCCGAGGGTTGTTTGTACGGCTGCCGCCATATCAGAGGCCGGAATGCCATTGCCCGGCTTCTGATAGGCAGAATCTGCTTTCCGTAGGCTATTGTTGACACTATCATCCATATCCGTTTTAGGTATGCCTCCGGCAGGCTTCTGATATGCCGAGTCTGCTCTGGTGAGCGATGAGCGGACATTGGAATCCATATCCGTTGAAGGGATACCCGTGGATGGTTTTTGGTATGCGGTAGCACCCGAGGCAGCACCCCTGCGGATTTCTGCCAGGTCTCTGATGGTATCCTCTTTGCTGTTCAGCGCGGACTCCATCGTTTCCACCCTTTGCAAGAATGCTGTATTGCGGTTAGTCTCCCTAGTCTCGGCGGCTGTCATTCTCTCGCCTATTCCGGTAACAAGGCCGTTGATGGTTGCCTTATAGGTGGCCAAATCGGTTTCCCTTGCTGACTTCTCGCCCTCCAGCGTGGCGATGCGACTGCTGGCACTACTTTGTTCCTGCTCAACATTATGCAGACGCTCCACATAGCCGGAGCGTTCCTGGGTATAGTTCTGAAGCTGCTGGCTGAAACCGTTTACCCTCTCCACAAGAGCGTTGTCGATATCGGGCAGAATATCGCCGGGGTTGATATCATCTTCAAGCACGATGCCGTTAATCTTGGGCTTGTTGGCCAATGCCGAGTAGTCAAATTGGCCGTCCGTCAGTGCACCACCGAGGGCTGTCATCATCTGATTATGCTCCTCGATAAGGCGATTCAGGATATCGAACACTTGGGATGCGCTCATCCCTTCACTTATATACTCAATCATATCAGTTCGTTATTAATCGGGATAGTTCTATCGCTGAATGCCACACGTTCCCGCTCGGCATCGTCGAAGTTGAACGACATGCCAGCCGTGCGGGGGGCATCCGACATATTTTCAAGTTGATTCTCCACGAAGCGGAAAGCGAAAGACACCCTCACCATATTCTCTGGCTCATCCTTCACCGTATAACTGTCGGGTTCGATGACGATGCGAAGCCAGGCAAAGCCGGACTTAATATAATGGTACCGCTGACCGATGCACCGTGCCAGCCGTGCAGCGTCGGCGGTGGTCATCATGGGGAACTTTGCGGTGTACTTTTCGTAGCTGTCGGTCTGATCAGCGTAGTGCATTCTGCCCACGCGTACGTTCTCGGCGGTCGTGGTGATTTCGCGTTTCACCTCCGGGCACACCCAAGGCACCAGCACGCCGTATTTGTTTTGGAGCAGAAACTGAGTGTCTTTATAGCCGTCGGGCAGGATGTTGTAGGTGCGGGACCAGGAACCGCCAGAGGACACCACCCGGACTGAGTATCGCAGGCAGTCGCTCGCAAGTTGCAGCGTCTCCGGCGATACATCTATTCTATACATACTGCCGTTCATGGCGGTGTAGGTCAGCACCCTATCATTATCCAGCGAGGGAGAGGACACCACCGCCCTCACCTCCAGTGACTCCACGTTGCTGAATCTCCAATACCATAGGCCGTAAAGGTACACCGATTGTGAGCGGTGGACGTTGACAGTCTTATTGGTATCCTCGCCGATGATCCAAAACAAATCAGGGCTATCTCTGAACACCCGCACCATGCCGCTATGCCAATCCGGCATATTCAGGCGGGCGTAACGTTCGGCCACCTCCCCGCACACCGCGAAGCGGTACTGGTCGTATCTCCAACCTCTCACTATTGGCGTTGTGTCGCCATACATCTCTGCGTAGCCAATGCGATACTTCAGTACCGCGTTAGTGAGCAGAGAGAAAGCCTGGCCGTCGGGGAGGTCGGGCTGAGGAGTATATCCGCTCAGCAGATCGAGCGGGATGCGGACATAATTCTCTTCGTCGGGGTGAAACACCATCACCTCGGACTGATATTCGTGGATGGCGTTGTAATTATTCACCCACACCGACACCTTTGCCGCGATAGCATAGTTTCGCTTGGTGCCGATGTCGCACAGCAGCGTCAGCACGTTCTTATTGCGTGCCCAGCTGATGATATAGGGTGTATCTGTTACCGTTACCGACATGGTTGTTCTTAATTCTGATGCAAAGATAATAGTATGCTGGCGATAGCTTGGGGACACCTTATTTTTTAACCCCCATGAATGTTCTGATGACCTTATCGCTCTGATGCTCGGCGACAATATCCACCAGTTTATCCTCTTGGCGGTTGAGGCTGCCGCTAAGCCAGTCGCTCATAGTGCGCCTTGTGTGGCCCACTATGGAGCGCGGTGTGCCGTTGCCCACGCCATACTCGCGGAAGATGCCGTGTACCGGGAACTGAAAGGCGACACCTGCCACCTCTCCGCTGTTGCTCTTCATCTGATATTGGATGTGGCTCCTCAGCTTGCCCTCGGACTTGCCTGCCTTCTTACCGCTCTTATAGGTGTGGTTGTGCTTCTTGCCCTTAGCGAAGAGCGATGCCTGAGCCTTGGCGAGTTTTTGGGTCGCCCTGCTCCACTCCTCCATTTCGTTGTTGAACTCGCTATCGTCGAGCCAACCGCGATGGCCAGTGAACACGTCCCTAACGGCTATCTTTTTCGCCATAATTTTGCCACAATACGAATAATGCCTAGAAGGATAAGAGCCATCATAGCCCATCCTGCGTTGATGAGGAACTTCTGCCCACCGGAGAGCTGCGCAGGAACATCCACGTACACCGTATCGGAAGAGTTGTCTTGGTGAAACTCCTCTCGGGTAGTGTCGGCCACTTGCACATCCATATCTACGGGTTTATAGATAGTCTGCTCCTTATTCTCTATGGTATGATGAAAAAGTCCGTTGCTGTCTATGAACGCTATCGACATAGCCAAAGAGGTCTCCACCTTGGACGTATCTTCGGGTGGCAGGGGATAGACATTGACAATCTTTTCGATTGGGATATAGAAGGGGATGCTGTCGTGGATATGCACCACTCGCTCCTTGATAACCTCGCGGATGCTATCCTTCTGCTCTTGTACTGACACCGCCATGGGTGCCACCGTCTTGCGGCAGCACCCGCTGGCGAGCATCAGACCCAATATTAATCCTAAGACAAACCAATTTCTCATGACTAAAGCTGTTCTGCGGTGATACGTGTGGCCTTTCCCTGCTTATCGATGCGCAGGATTTGGCGGCGTTGGTTTCCGTTGGGGTTATAGCTCACATGGACCCAACTATAATTATGCTCATCAATCAGCTGGTCGAACGGGATGCCGCTCTGCGCGAGCAGTCGCGCGAGGTGTTGATTTTCCAACCTGCTGCCCGTCTGAAGGTCGGCAGCACATCCCGTGAGGTGTTGGCTATTAACCACGCCACCCACAAGTTTATTGACTTGGACATTACGGAACCCGCTGCCCACGATGATAGGCTTTCCGAACCGCTCCCGCAGCGGGTCCAAAAGATTATCCACCAATGCCCGAAGATTATTCTCAATTTCGGGAGTTGGGTAGTTTTTAATTTTTCGCTCAACAGCCGTACTGCTATATTCGAGCTCGAAGAAAGTAAAGTGTTTCATAAGAGGACTTTTTTTCCGTTCAACATTCTGAGGTTGTCGATGCTCACCGCCACGGGTGAGCCGATATTATTCCCTGCGCTGTCGCATTGCTGCACATTACGCATGCGGTTCTTTTTCATGTTGCCATGATGACCTCGCAGGCAGGCGTGTGAGAAATACACCACCTCGCCCTTCTTTGTGTAAAATTCGAGAGAGAAGAGGACTTTTTTCCCATAGCCATCATCCTTCACCTCCATTTCCCACAGCGCATCAGCGCGACGTATAGTTTCCAGTTCTTTTTCCATGATGCAAAGGTACAACAGTATTATAGTATATATAGGGACACTGTTTTTCTGGGATAAAACAGATTTATCCCTGTTTTTATCCCCCCAGGAGGCAGCCACCTGGGTCAAAAAATCCCATTTCAGGGTGTTTCGTTTAAAATCCTCACTTTTCCGACCAAAAACTAAGAGCGAAGCGACTTATTTGCTTCCACAG
>Ga0326513_10000889_pt1 | contig 24890 bp, 35 predicted proteins | sample 2_2465_0518_D_FD_203654 | JGI IMG/M metagenome (GOLD analysis project Ga0326513, IMG submission 203654) | Bovine rumen microbial communities from UC Davis, California, United States - 2_2465_0518 | ecosystem: Host-associated > Mammals > Digestive system > Stomach > Rumen | place: USA... | reverse complement strand
GCGATAAGGAGAAACAACAATGGCACTGACTCTTGCTCAGGCGCAGCAGCTCTCCCAGAGCAAGCTGACCAATTTCGTGATCGATGAGTTCCGGAAGAGCGCCCTGCTCGACCAGCTCGTCTTCGACAACAACGCCAAGCCGCAGGGCGGGGCGTCCCTCGCGTACGTGTACAACCGCGTGACCACGCTGCCGACGGCTGCCGGCCGCGCGATCAACAGCGAGTACACCGCGCAGGAAGCGGCTACCACGCAGTACACGGTCAACCTGAAGCCGTTCGGCGGCTCCTTCGAGATCGACCGCGTGCTGATCAACAACGAGCATCAGGTGGCGGATCTCGTGCAGTTCCAGCTGCAGCAGAAGATCCAGGCGACCGTCGCCAAGTTCACCGACATGTTCATCAACGGCGACTCCGGCACGGTGGCGACCGAGTTCGATGGCCTCGACAAGGCCCTGACCGGATCCTCCACGGAGATCTCTCCCGCCAGCGCGATCGACCTGTCCACCAGCGCGAACATCGATTCCAACTGGAAGACGTTCCTCGATACGCTCCGGAAGCTCCGCGCGAAGCTGGACGGCGCGCCGACCCTGTACATGATGAACCAGGACGCGTTCGCCGTGTTCCAGTCCGTCATGGACCGCGCCGGCATCAACCTGGCGTCCAAGGAGAACTACGGCTACGAAGTGCTGCAGTGGGGCCCGTCCCTCGTGATGGCTCTCGGCGACAAGCCCGGCACATCCAACCCGATCATCGAGACCTCCTCCGCGAGCGGCACCGCCGGCAACACCGCGATCTACGCGGCCCGCATCGGCCTGGATGGCGTGCACGGCGTCAGCCCCGAGGGCAACGCCCTGGTGCAGACCTTCCTGCCCGACATGACCGCTCCCGGCGCCGTGAAGAAGGGTGAGGTGGAGATGGTCGCCGCCATGGCGCTCAAGGCCACCCGTGCCGCGGGCGTGCTTCGCAAGATCAAGATCGCGTAAGCGTATGAAGATCCTTGCGCCGGGCGAGAAGCTCAACGGCTCCCACTGGGGGCTCAGCTGGAAGGACGGCGCGGCGGAGTGCCCGGAAGGCGATCTGCTGGAGAAGCTGATGGGGCGGGGGTATGTCCCCGCCTCCGGCGGTCCCGCGGCGGAGCCGGAGAAGGCGGAGGCCGCGCCGAAGAAGAAACGTACGAAGAAGCCAAAGGAGGCGTAAGCCATGACCAGAGCGGAGATGCTGACGCAGCTCCTCACGCTGACCGGCGCGGCTTCCGGCACGGAGACCGCGCTGTGCGAGATCGTGCTGGACCGGACGATCGACAAGACGCTCGCGTTCCTGCACCGCGAGGAGATCCCCTATAGGGCCTGCTCCCTCGTGGTGGAGATGGCGGCGGACGCCTACCGCGGACAGGTGCTGGCCGGGTCGGAGGCGGGCGTCGTGACAGGATCCGTGCAGAGCATCTCCGACAACGGCCAGAGCGTTACGTACCGGGACGGCTCCGAGACGCTGAACCGGACGGAGGCCTCGTTCTCGAAGGACTACGCGGAGCGCCTGATCCCCTTCCGAAAGGCGGGATGGTAAATGCGGATCCCGGGTTCCTTCCAGAGGGCCTTCGTGCCGTTGCAGGACAAGACGCTTGAGGTGCTGCCTAAGACAACTACGCAAAGTACCCTCGGCCGCCCCGTGGAGACGTGGGGCGAAACGGCGTCGGAGAGCTTTGCCGCGAACGTGCAGCCGATCACGGACGCGCTCCTCGCGCAGCAGTTCGGGCTGATGGCCGGCACGGATCTGCGCGCGACCGGCGTCTTCACAATCGGGAAGGGCGCGTTCGTCCGGTATGACGGGCACGTGTACAAGGTGATCGAGAACCCGCACTTCGACAGCCATGACGAGCTGCTCCTGAAGAGGGTGGACACATGAAGGTGAGCGTGGATGATTCCGCGGCCTCGCGGATGATCAAACGCCTGGCCGAGGGCGCCGCGAACGCCGCGAGAGCCGTCGTGGCGGAGCTGTCCGCCCTGGGGGAGTTCAAGGCGAAGACAGCCGCGCAGGTCACGTCGCCGACGCTCGCCGGATCCATCCGGCAGACGCCGGTCAAGGACACGGTTGACGGAGCGGAGGGTGGCTTCGGCACGAACATGGACTATGCCGCCTTCGTGGAGTACGGCACCGGCCGCCCAGGCGCGCAGGGCCTCGTCAAAAACGGGGAGCCGCGCGATCCGAGGGCTTCGGGTTTCGCGTACACGATGGAGACGGTCGTCGCATCCGGCCCGCAGCAGGGCGCGATCCGGCAGGGCTGGGTCTACTGGGACGACGTGCGGCAGACGTTCGTGCACACGTACGGACAGCCGGCAGGGCCGTTTATGTATCCCGCGAAGCTGGCTGTGGAGCAGGCGGCGGGGGATACGGCGGCGGCCGTGGTCAGGGAGACGCTGGGAGACTGACATGGAAGAGATCATAAAAGAGCTGATCGACGAGATCACGGGAATCGAATGGAGCTACGGCGCCTTCCCCGCGTCGCTCGCCAACATCCGGACGCAGAGGATCGGAAACTGGTCCGTTGTGTATACGGATCAGGTCATCGCGACGGAGGTCACGGTCACCGTCTCCCTCTGGGCCTCCACGCCGGAAGCCCGCGCGGAGATGACGGGAGACACGCGGGACGTCTTCCTGCGGTACGGGTTCGAGGAGCGTACGCCTGCCAGCACGGAGATGCTGCTCCCGAACAACGAGGCGGCCTGTCTTGCAACGCTGACTTTCCACGGCTTTATCGACAAGACGACGAACTGGGTCTACAAGGCCCTCTGACATCAAAACAAAGGAGAATACGAATATGCCTAGACTTGTAAGCATGGGCTCCAAGCTTTATCACAAGGCTTCGGAGAGCGGCACGTATGCCCAGATCACGGACGTCCGGCAGTTCCCGGCGTTCCTGGGTGAGGCGGACCGCGTGGACACCACCTGCATCGAGGACAAGATCAAGACCAGCGCGCCGGGCCAGCAGGATCCGGGCGACATGGCCTTCAAGCTGGCCTACACCGGCACCGGCGCGGGTACCAACTGGAAGATCCTGCGGGACTATCAGACCAACGACACGCTCGCCTATTTCAAGGTCGAATTCCCGGACGGGAGCGGCTTCGAGTGGCAGGCGAAGGTCGCCGTGTCCATGGACGAGGTCGGCGACGGAAACTCCGCGCTGGAGTTCACCGCGACGATGTACCCGGAAGGCGACATCACCGTGATCAATACGCCGTGATCGATACGCCCACAGCCTGAGGCGGGGCGGCAGGGCGGGGTTGTAGCGGCCCCGCCCGACATGCTATACTGCTTCCGCTGTAGATGAATGGGCTCAACGCCCGGAGCTCCTGTCGGACTTATGGACGACGGGAGGTGATGCGCATGAACAATATCGAATTGCTGATGTTGGTTCTGGCGATCGCAAGTCTGTCGCTGACGATCTACTTCGGTAGCAGGCGTTAGAGATAGAAAAACCTCCGGGTAGTTAGCGGCTACTCGGAGGCAACACCTTGATTGGCTCTCGCCGACAGGGGTTCTCTGACAAACTCATCTTACAGCGCGGGCGGCTGTGTGTCAAGCACGGCCGCTTTTTGCTGTGCAAAAACAAACGGAGGGAAAGCTATGGAACAGTTCGTACTGGAAGTAGGAAACAGGGAGTATCGCGTCTGCCTGCCCACGCAGCAGGCGGCGGAGCTCGAAAAGCAGCTGAACATGTCACTGATGGACGCGATCGGCGAGAGCGCGAAGATTCGCGTGCAGCAGGTCTTCCTGTGGGCGGGCCTGCAGAAGTACCAGCACGGGATCACGCAGGCCGACGTGCTCGGCATCATGGACGACATGGCGGACGGCTTCACGATGGACGGGATGGAGTTTGCGGACTTCACCATCGAAAACCGGATCAAGCTGTGCATGAAGATCGGGGCGATCTCGGGTTTTTTCAACGCCGATACAAAGGCCGAGCTGCTGGCGAAGGTGGCGAAGCCGGCGAAGGCGACGACGGAGGAGACGGAGGAGTAACGCCTCCGGAGCCCGTGCGGTCCGTGGGGGACCTGATCGACCGGTACTATTCGGACGCGCTGCGCTGCGGGATCCGCCCGGCGGAGTTCTGGGACTGCATGAGCCCGGGCGAGGTCATGGATACGATCGAGGCGACGGCGGACAGGCGCAGGGACGAGATCGAGCAGCGGTGGGAGGCGGTCAAGGAGATCGCGTATCTCGAGCCGCTCCTGATCGCGCACGCGGTCTGGTCCGACAGGAAGCACCGGTATCCGAGCCGGGAGAAGGTCTTCCCGAGCACGAAGAAACGAAAGAAAGCAGCCACGCCGGAATGGCAGCGGCAGAAAGCCGGCATGAGCGCGTGGGTGGATGCCTTCAACGCGCGGCGGAAAGCTGCCGGCCGGGGTGAGCAGATATGACTTCAGGCGAATACTGGGAAAAGCGCGCCATCGAGCGCGCTTTGCGTTTGGAAAGGGGCACGCTGCCATACATCCGGAAGCTTGCCTCTCTGTATGTCCGGGCGTATCGGTCGCTCCGCGAGGATCTCGACCGGCTGTTCGAGCGGTACGTAGAGACAGGGGATTTCTCTCCTGAGGAGGCGGCTGCCTACCTGAGGGAGCCGGTCACGCCGAAGGAGCGGAAGATCCTGGAGGACGCTCTGAAGGGGATCACGGACGAGGACGAGCGGAGGAAGGCCGTGGCGCGAATCAACTCCGCCTCGTACCGCGCCCGGATGGACAGGCTCCACGCGATGCAGGAACGGATCCGGATCGAGTGCGCGAAGACGGCCCCGGACGTGATCGACACGATCCGCCAGGCAATGGAGAGATCCGGACGGGAAGCGTACTACCGCACGATCTTCGACAACTCCAAAGCGGCGGGCGTGCAGCTGCCGTTCACGGACCTCAGCCTTGAGCGGCTGGAGGGCGTGATCAACCAGAAGATCGAAGGGAAGAGCTTCTCCTCCCGCGTCTGGGGGAACACGAACGCGGTGGCGCAGCTGCTGACGGACACGCTGAAGGAGAACGTGGCGACCGGCCGTTCCTGGCGGCGGTCGGTCAGCGACATGCGGGAGCTGCTCGGGGTGGACTACCCCGGTGGCGCGACCTACGCGGCGACGAGGATCCTCAGGACCGAGACGGCACGCGTGAACAACGAGCTGTCCGCTGAGGCGAACGTGGAGAACGGTTTCGACCGGTATCGCTACATCGCGATGCTTGACAGCAAGACGAGCGAGGCCTGCCGCGATCACGACGGCGGGATCGACCCGGACACGAAGAAGCCGTACACGTATAAGAACAAGAAGCTTGGTGTCAACTTTCCGCCGCTGCATCCGAACTGCCGCTCCACGACCTGCGCCTGGGTGAGTGAGGAGCTGCTCGCGAAAATCACCCGGAGCGCCAAGGATGAGAATGGGAACGTGTATCAGATCCCGGGGAACATGACGTACCGGGAGTGGGAGAAGGAGCGGCAGATAAAATCATTGCGGCAGAGTAGCAGAGCTCCAGCAATATCGATTCCAGAGGAAGAAGATAAAGATTTATTTGGCTATTTGCCTGAGTTATCGTTGCCAGAGGATCGAATCCAAGCCCTCAAGAGGTTATATGATATTAGCCGGAAGACTGGCTTTGAATACGCGACGGTATACTCAGACGGGCGGATAATCGATGAGGCTTTTACCAGTGGAGACCCTTCCCGGGTCGAGGTAGATCTATCAAAGTATCCGGGAGATAAACTGGAGATATACCACAGCCATACAAATGTTACGACTTTTTCCAACGAGGATCTGCGCTACCTCTGTGATCCCAGGGTTGTAAAAATAGGGGTTGTTTCTGGCAACGGTGATGTATACAATATGGATGCGAGCTACGGGTTTCGACCGAGCGTTAATGAGTATCAAGATCTCTCAAGAGATCTAACGAGAGAATGCGACGAGGTGTTTTTTAAAGGCGAAGCATACGCGCATCTTTCAAGCGGCGAAAAAGCTTATTTGGCAATTAAGGAACAGGCCTTTAGAACCGCAAACAGATTTGAGTGGCAGTATGAGGAGGGAACTTTTGATGAATAAATATGATGCCCTCTTTGATTCAAATAAAAGTACGCTTGAACTACGCCTGGATTTGTTTTCAATTGGAGAAAAGATCCCGGCCGAAGATAAAGATGATTTTTTCGAGGCCTACTGGCGGGCTCATATGATTGCTGCGGATCGAGAGCATGAACTTGCGCTGGCCAGGCATTATATGATGTGACAAATGGAGCAACGGTTAAGCACCTTCGGGTGCTTTTTTGATGCCTAAACACAGGAGGTCTTTATGGCTGTTGCTGATTTGAGAGAGTATACGAAGATCGTTATCGAGACAGACGAAGAGAATCCTGTAACCTATATCTGAATATGGGGATTCAAAACCTTCGGAGGGTCTTGCGGAGTTGTTTTCGGCGCATTATTCCCGTAATTGCGGGGATGAGCTATTGACAGCATCTGATAGAATTGTTAAATTGCTTTTAGAAAGGAGTGAGCTTTATGATCGGTAACGGAAAGTTATTGGAAAAGATGATTTTCTGGAAAACAAATCCGGAATGGTATGAAGGCGATCCGTATTGGGGTCCTGTTAAGCTGACCGAAAAGGCTCCTCCGGAAGCCGTAGAGAGTTTCAAGCTCTGGCTGAGAGCAGGATAACAACACAGATCTGAATAAAGCACCTTCGGGTGCTTTTTTGATGGAGGAGGAAATGAACGATACCGTTGTTATCTACAAGATCCTGAGGGCTTTGTCCAAGTACATGGATGTTCCGGAGCCGGATTATAAAGACATTCAGCCGAAACGCCTGGAGATCTCGCGGATACGGTGGGAGCGAATCCTGTACCTGCTTGTCAGGGAAGGCCTGATCGAAGGTGTCGTGTTCGATCAGAGCGCCCTTGATCCCGAGCCGGTGCTCTGCGAACCGATGTATCCGCGGATCACGCTGAAGGGCATAGATTATCTCGAGAACAGCGGGATGATGGCGAAAGCGAAAGAATTCCTGAAGACCATCGTTCCGGTCGCAGGGGCGATGATCAAATAAAGATCCGGCAACGGACGGGTACCTTCGGGTGCTTTTTTCATACCTTTGAGCGCCACCGGGGCGCTTTTTTGATGCGCTGAGAAGGGAACATGCGTATGAGCGTAAAGTCAGAAGAGATCAAGGTCGTCATATCGGCGAGCGCCGGAGAGCTGAAGCGCGAGCTGACCGCGGCGGAGCGGGAGATGATGAAGGCCCGGGGCGTCATGGAGCAGGAGGGCGGGAAGATCGCCGCCTCGTCCAAGGTGTGGAGCCAGTACCGGAGCAAGACCGCCTCCGAGCTGCAGAAGACCCTGGGCGAAGTGGAGCGGACGCAGGCGAAGATCGACAAGCTGCTCGAGAAGGGCCCGGCGATCCGCGAGTCGGAGATGTCCGCCTACGAGGCGAAGCTGACCGCAAAAGGATACAGCGGCGAGACGGCGTCCAGGATGACGACAGAGGCCGCAAAGCGCGGCGACCAGCTGCAGGGTCTGCAGAGCGTCCTCGCCGCACAGCAGGCATCCGTGCAGGAGCTGACCGGCAGCCTGAGCGCGCTGAACGCCAAGGTCGCGGAGACCACACAGACGGAACAGCAGGAAGCGCAGGCGGCAAGGGACGCCGCGAGCGCGGAGAAGGAGCATACGCAGGCGACCGGCGGCGGCACGAGCGCGGCCGGAAGCTTTCTGGCGGCGCTGAAGAAGCGCGTGGCGGGGCTCCTGCAGTTCTCGCACGCGGCGCGGAGCGCGGGGCAGTCCGCTTCCGGGATAGGCCGCGGCGGCCAGAGCGCGGGCGGAGGGATCGCGAAGATCGGGCGGACAGCCATCATGGCGCTCGTGGGCGTTCGGGGCCTCTACGCGGGGCTCCGGAAGCTGGTCAGCGCGACGGCGAACGCGGCCGCGCACAACCGGACGCTCGCAAACAGCCTCGGACAGATCAAGGGGAACCTCGCGATCATGTTCCAGTCGATCTTTCAGGCGGCACTGCCGGCGCTGCAGAAGCTCGCCTCGTTCCTCGCCATGGTCACGAGCTACGTAGCCCAGTTCACCGCCATGCTGTTCGGGGTCAAGTGGAAGACGGCGGTCGACGGCGCGAAGGCCGCCTCCTCCGGGATCGGCGGGGTGGCCGACAACGCGAAGAAGGCCAGCAAGGCGATCCACCAGATGGGCATCGACGAGCTGAACATCCTCGACCGGGAGGACGATTCGGACGCTTCCGGTGGAGGCGGCGGGGGCGGCGGCATCCCGGCGATCTATAAGGAGGAGGACGGCCCGAAGTTCGAGTGGCTGGACAGGCTCAAGGAAAAGCTGATGCCCCTGATCGAGAAGGTCAAGGCGGCGCTGGAGAAGATCAGGGCGCTTTTTGAGGCAATCAAGGAATCCTTCCTGTCCGCATGGGAAAAGTACGGCGAACCGATCCTGAATAAGATCATCGAGATCGCCGGAAATGTCATAGACTCCTTCGGGAATATCGCGGAGAAGATCCGGGAGGCCTGGGAAAACGGCGACGCCGGCACCCGGATCTTTGAGGGGATCCTCGGTACGATCGACGGTATCCTCGGGATCGTGGCCGACGTCTCCGCCGCTTTTGAGGAGTGGACCGAAAGCGCGGATTTCACGGAGATCCTGGAGGCACTGGCGCGGCTTTGGGAAAGCATCAGTGAACTCGTGAACCAGATCCGGGTAGATTTTCAGCCGATCTGGGACGGACTGATCAAGTCACTCGGGGACAGCGCGCTTCAGACGGCGGCCAATCTGATCAATGCGATCGCGACGGCGATCGAGGGAATTCAGGAGGCGTTCAGCAAAGAGAATAAGGGCGAGACGTTTGCGACGAATCTGAGCCGCATTTTTTCCGGTATCGCCGGGATTGCAGAAGGAGTATCAGAGAATTTCCTATATATTGTTGAGAATATTGACTATGACAATATCGCAACAAAAGTCTCGGAGATATCTGGGAGCATAGCAAATATCGTTGAAAACCTCGAGAAGCTTTCAAAAGACGAATCGCTTGATAAGTTAACAAGCTCGACCGTTAATGATGTTTTGAAGCTGACGGGCGATGCGCTGCTAGTCATAGCCGGTGCGCTCGAGACTATTTCAGCTCTGCTTGCCGGTGATTTTACGGGAGCCTGGGAAGGATTCAAAAAAGTCCTTTGGGGTGTCTATGAGGCGATCATGAATATCGTGATCGCGTTAATTGAGGGGCTTGCGGATTTTGTGGCTGCTATTCCGCTCGTTGGAGATGATTGGGCTGAGGGGCTCAGAAAAGGCGCAGAGGGAATCCGTGAGGAACTCAAAGGCCAGCACGATGATTTCTTTGGGCTAAACAAGGATCCCGGAATGGCTGAATTGGTTAGCGATCCAATGCGGGCACTCCGAGATGAAGCGTCTGCTTATACAAGTTCTTTGAAGGCAGAGACCAGTACGGCTGTAGGTGAAGGGATCAGCGAGGGGCTGACAGAAGGAGTCGGAAGCGGGGCAGAGGAGGTCATGATGCTGCCGGCGGAGGTTGATCAAGAGCAGGTGATTCTGAGCTACGACCAGGTCAAGGATGTAATCGAAACGATGAAACCAACCATCACCCTTTCAGAAGACGGTGCGGTTGGTTACTTTAACTATCTGGACGAACAAATTGCCTTTTATACGGAAGGGTATTTCCCTGTTATCTCTTTTGCGGCGAATACCGAACCGCTGACAAGCGGTGTCAACAACGCGGTGGATTCCCTGCCTACGGAGCACACGATCACGGTCAATTTCAAGATGGGCTCGATGCCCTCCTTCCCGAAGCCCGGATTGGCAGCCGGCGGCGGGATCATCCACGCGGCGCGCGGAGGCATCATACCGAGGCTGGCCTCGGGCGGATCACTGGGCATGGGCGGGCAGCTCTTCATCGCCAGAGAGGCCGGCCCGGAGCTGGTCGCGGGGATCGGCGGAGGACGGACGGCGGTCATGAACAACGACCAGATCGTGAAGTCCGTCAGCGACGGCGTGTACAAGGCCGTGCGGGAGGCGATGGCCGGAGGCAGCTTCGACGTGAACGTGGTGAGCAGGCTGATCTGCGACAACCGGGAGATCGCGAAGGCGGCCGAGAAGGGCCGGGCGAGCATGGGCAGGCAGATCGGATCCAGAGCCTTCGCGTAGGCGGAAAGGATGAACGGGGCGGCTTCGGCCGTCCCTTTTGATTTGAGGTGATGACATGGCATATTTCGTGACGCATTCGAGCGGGCAGATCCTGCCGGGGATCGCCGCGAACAGCGGGATCTACACGATCTCCACAACCGTGGACGGGGGCAGGAACGAGAACAACGACTTCATCGGCAGCGTAGTCGGCGAGGACAAGCTGAAGATCGAGCTGAACTTCGCGATGATGAGCCCGGAGGAATTTCAGACGCTCCTGAACATGTTCGACCGGAAGCGGGGCGGATCGTTCGTGAACACGTTCCGGATATTCGATCCGCGGGTGAACGACTTCGTGAACATGAAGATGTACGTGGGCGACCGGAGCGGCCGGCCGCTGATGGTGGACAGGAACTCCTTCCGCCCCACGGCCTGGGTGGACGTGTCCGCCAATCTCATTCAGGTGTAGGAGGTATCCTATGATACCTGTTTCCAACCGCTGGATGAACGCGATCCAGCTGCACCGGCTCCAGTCGATCCGGCATCCGATGTATGCGCGCGTGCTGTTCGGCGAGATCGATCCGACCGCCCGAGCGGACGCGACGATCACGATCCCGGCCGGCACGGACATATCCGCGGACAACCTGGACACGACGCAGGAAAGCAGCTACGCGGCCTACGAGGGGGACGCGATCCCGGTGAACGGGGCGCAGCTCTTCCTGCCGGAGGACCGGACGGAGATCCGGGCGCAGGGATGGATCAGCGCCGCGGTGAGCGGATCGGACGGGACCTTTGCCGAGCCGCCGGTGATCCACGTGTCCTTCCGCGAGAAGCACAGGATGGCCGGCGTCACGCTGCAGTTCGACGACGTCGCGGACCTGTACCCGGACCGGTTCACGGTGACGACGTGGCTGGACGGAACGCAGGTCGCGCAGCATGCGATCGAGAACGATTCGCCGCGCTTCGATACGGGCCTCGCGCTGGAATGGTTCGACGAGATGACCATCGAATTCACGCGGACCGTGCGCCCGTACCAGAGGATCCATCTCCAGACGCTCGAATTCGGCATCGGATACAGGTTCGAGAGCGACGACATCATCGAGGTCACGTTCGACCGGTCGGCGCATCCGCTGAGCCTGGAGCTGCCGGAGCGGAAGATGACGCTCACCGTTTACAACAAGGACGGCATGTTCGACGCGGACGCGGCGACCCCGATCGCGGAGTTCTTCCAGAACGACCAGCAGGCAACATTCCTGATCGGGCTGGACGTGGACGGGGAGGGAACGGTCGAGTGGATCCGGCTGTGCACGCTGTGGCTCGACAGCTGGGAAACGAACGGGATCGAGGCGACGTTCGGATTCGTGGACAACATCGCCCGGCTGAACGAGGGCGAGGATTACGAAAACAATTCCACGAGCTCGCGAATGCTGATCAACAGCCTGCGGTCGATGCTTTCCTCGCGGAGCTTCACGGACTACGAGCTCAAGGGATACGTGGAGAACATGCAGATCTCGAACGCGTTCCCGAAGGCGAAGCCCGCGCAGATCCTCCAGCTCGCTGCCAACCTCTGCATGAGCAATCTGGAGACGACTGCCGACGGAAAGCTCGTCATGCTCGCCCGGACGGATCCGTACTTCTCGCCGTCCAACCTCCCGTATTTTACGGGCACTCTCGACACGGACAGCGAGACGGCCGTGGAGCTTCTGCAGAACACGACGCAGGGCGTATACGCCGCCTACGAGGAGGACCTCATCCCGGTGGACGGGTCCATGCTGTTCGCGCCAGCATCCGCGTCCGACCGGGTGATCACCGGCGCGCAGTGGGCCGCACTGCCGAGCAGCGGGATCTATTCGGAGGAGCCCTCGCTGGAGATCACGTTCGTGTACAACTACAGCTTCCGGTATCTGGAATGCCTGTTCCCGACGTCGAACGTGCCGAGCGGCATCCGGATCCAGGCGTGGCAGTACAACACGAGCACTTCCCAGTACGTTCCGCTGATCGACAAGGTCTACACCCCGAACGGGCCGCACACGTTCATCTACGACTACTTCGAGAACGTCCGCAAGGCAAAGGTCACGTTCGTCGGAAACGACAAGCAGCAGAAGCTGAGGCTCATGAAGATCTGGGTCGGCTGGGGCAGCCACTACGATATCGGCGCGGAGGACATCCTGGAGCGCGCGACGGGGCGGCTGAACAAGCGATGCAAGGACCTGATCATCAACTACCACACGGACGGGACGGACACGCAGAGCGTCACGCACGTCAACGACTACGGGGAGGACTGCGAGATCGATAACGAGCTGTTCGCCACCACGAACAGGCTGTGGACGGACAGCAGCCATTCCTACTACTACAATTTCGAGGATTACTTCATCCCCTGGGCGAAGGCGTACCTGGACGCTTACACGGAATTCGAGTGCGAGACGCTCGGCTATCCGGAGCTGGACGCCGGGGACCAGATGTTCTACAAGGGCCAGCCGGCATACATCCTGAAGCATTCGTTCAGCTTCAGCGGCGGCGCGGCCCGGAGCAAGTTCACGATACGGAAGGAGGCATCTGAGTGAGCTGGGTCACACCCAAGACGGACTGGCAGGTGCGCGAATACGTTGACGGCCTGTACAGCGGCGACTGGCTCAACCTGTCCGACTATGACAGGCTGCGCGGAAACATCAGGCACATGGCGACGTTCGCGTCCAGCGTGCTCGGCGTGGACATCCCCCAGACGGCCATGCCGGCAAGGAGCTTCGGCAGCTATCCGAGGGCGGGGGACTTCAACGCGATCGAGTCCAATCTTCTGGCGATCGTGCAGGCGTTCAGCCAGCTGCCGCCCGGATACTACTCCCGGACGGACTGGGCGGAGAACGGCGCGTTCCTTACGTTCGATGACCTCAACCGGATCGAGAGCGCTTCGGCCTGGCTGTGGGAGGAGCTGCAGAGCAGGGCCCGCTGGGAGGCGTTCCTTCCGGCGGGAGAGGACGGGCTTCTGGAGGCCGGAGGCGAGCTTTACCACACGGTGGAAGATCAGCATTAAAGGAGGCAGTGCATGGCATATCAGTCAATTTACACGGGAGCACAGATCGATGACGCGATCGGGAAGGTGATGCCGCATACGGACGGACTGGCGGGGATTGACAGCGAGGGCAAGGTCGCTGCGGAGCAGGCTTCCTCCTCGATCGTTTCCGTTACGGGGAACAGGACCCTGCAGCTTTCCGACGCCGGGAAGATGCTCGTCGTCGATTCCTCCTCCGCGGTCACCCTGACCGTGCCGGCGGGAGGATCCGTCGCGTTTCCGGCGGGCACGGAGATCGAGATCCTGAGGAAGGGGAGCGGGACGGTCACGCTCGCGGCGGCTACCGGCGTCAGCATCCTTTCCGTCGGCAATTCCAAAAAGCTGGGGGATCAGTACAGCACGGCAGGTTTGAAACTCATCGGCAGCGATCTGTGGATTCTGGCGGGTGGTCTCGGATGAGGATGAGCAGAAGGATCGCTGTAAGCAACGGGGTAAAGCGGTTCTGGGTCTTTGACGGGAGCAACGGCGGCTTTAAGCTGGCCGGAGGCTACGGCGGGCAGAGGTACACGCTGACCTCCACGCAGATCAAGTTCGAGACGGTCAGCGCAAGCACATCCGTCTCGCGCTGGTATCCGAACGCCGCGGTCAATCTTACAAACTACAGGAAGCTGTGTTTCATCGTAACGAGTTCCACATCCTCGGGAACGACGCTCTCCTACAGGCGCGGCGGCGTTGCGAATGCGACCAATACGACGCCGACGACCTATAAAACGATCTCCCAGAACATCACATCCGCGACAAAGTACGAGGTCGACGTATCTTCGCTGACCGGGAACCACTACATCAACTTCTGGATGCAGCCCAGGACAGACGCGACATCCGGGGCATCCACGACGATCGTGACTCAAATCTGGTTGGAATAAGGAGGAGAGACAGATGTTTGTTATTCAGGAACTGCAGACGACCGGAAACCAGACCGCGCTTGTGCCGCCGGTGACGAGAGAAAATCTCAACGAGGCGCTGAGCGTGTTCCATCAGGCCGCGAGCTATGCCGCGATCAGCACGGTGCCGGTGCATACCGTCATGCTGCATGACGAGCGCGGGGACGTGATCGAGAAGATCGTGTTCGATCATTCGGCGGAGTAAGGATATGGACAGGAGCGGTGAGGTGATCAGCAGGGCGCGAACGCAGGTGTCGCGCTCCTGTTATGTCTGGGGCGCGGAGGGACAGGATCTCTGCGCCCAGCGCGACGCGGAGAGCTGGGTGCGCTCGCAGGAAACCACGGGCGACGCGGCCACGCGCGCGAACAACGTGCGGCGCGTGATGCAGAGGTACGCGAAGCTGAAGGCGGCGGGCCAGACGCCGATCCTGTGCTTCGATTGTTCGGGGTTCGTGTACTGGGTGTTTCACGCCTTCGCGGGGCTGATCAAGGGCAGGCGGACAGCTGCCTCCTATTACAGCCAGTGTACGGACAAGCCACGGTCGGAGCTGCGCGCGGGGGATCTGGTGTTCGTGCACAACGGGGCCCGGATCTGCCATGTCGGGCTGTATGCAGGCAGCGGTTCCGTTATCCACTGCAAAGGCAGAGACGTTGGCGTGGTGGAGGAGAGCCTGGCCGCGCACGGATGGAACCGGTATGGCAGGTGGAAGGGCATGTATGACGACGCGCCGCCGGAGCCCGGCCACGCGCGGGTGCTGACGAAGGGAACGCTGAACATCCGGACGGGACCGTCGACCGAGTATCCGTCGATCGGCGTGTCGAAGAAGAAGGACAGCTTCCCGTGGATCGAGGATGATCCGCGGACCGGCTGGCATAAGATCCTTTATCAGGACACCGAGGCGTGGATCACGGGGAAAGCCAAGCACACGGAGGTAGTCGGAGCGTGAGCATCCGGGCGTATGTGATCCTCGGGATCATCGTACTGGTATCGTTGTTGTTTATCTACGCGTGCCTCCGGGCGGCGCGGAAAGCGGATGATGATGAGATCAAATGGAGGGAGAAACATGAACGGAATCTTTGACTGGAACTTTTGGAGATGCGCGCTGATCCGCGCGATCCGCACGTTTGCGGAGGCGATGCTCGCTTATATCGGGACCGGCGCTGTCGTGCTGGGCGACGTCAACTGGCTCGCTGCGCTGAGCGCCGGCGCCATGGGCGCGGTCATCGCGATCCTGCTCGCGCTCGCCGGACTACCGGAAGCACAGAAGACGGAGATCGAGTATCACGGACCGATCACCCCGGAGGATAAAGAGAATGAGTGACAGCGTGATCGTGGCGCTGATCACCGGCGCGGCGGCGGTGATCAGCCAGTGGCTGATCACACGCAAGGGCCGCAATGAGGACAGGATCGAGCGCGCAAAGCTCGACCAGAAGACGGCGGACCGGCTGTCGACCATCGAACACAAGATCGATGTGCATAACGGCTACGCTGAAAAAATGGCTGAGATCACAGCGGACATCCGGGTGATCCGAAACGAGATCCAACACCTCCAGAAGGAATAAAGAATGCCGGGGCCTAATGCCCCGGCGCTTTTGTTTTGCCTGCTTACCTATCGGTCAAACCGAGCTTATTTCGGATCGCATCGGACAGGAGGGCCGAAAAGTTCAGTCCGGCATCCTCAGCTGCGGAGTTCAGCCAGCTGGGAATCGTCACGTTTTTCCGAACAGCGCGCCGTTCCGTTTGTCGCCGATATTCAGCGAAATCGACGTCCACGAATGAAAGCAGATCCTCAGCTTCTTTATGAACGGATTCCTGAGAAGACGGAGCGGGGATGGGTCTGCCTTCATCTTCCAAAGTAATGCCCGTCAGCCCGATCGCATCACGCGCCATAAAGATCGCGTCAGCGAATGAACTTCCTTCCGTGTTGATATCGAAATCCGGAACATAAGCCATATATCCGCCTTCCGGATACGGGGTGAAAACAACAGGATACGCGTTTTTCATTTCTTAATCTCCTTTCTATAGGCACCGGGGATGAGGGGCTTATTTCAGCCCCTGTCTCCGGATGATTGCTTTGGCGAGCAGCTCGTTGATCTCATTGTGCCTCGGGATCGGTTCCAGCTTCGTTCCGTTGGTGTAGATATCGTGATTGGATCCTTCCCTCAACAGCCACCAGCCGTTGTCCTTAAGCATCTTGATCAGGTCTTTCCGCTTCATTTGTCCCTCCTTCTGACTATAATTATACGTATAATATGCGCATTGTCAACACCGCTTTTTACGCATTTTTAGCGAAATAGGGTGCTTTACTACCGACGGATTACCGACAGGCACGCGAAAAAAGCCTATACTTGTAGGCCTTCGTGACCGCTGCTAAGGGAGTAGACTGGGTTGACCGGTGCGTGGGTTCAAATCCCACCTTCTCCGCCAAAAAGCCCTAGAAATGGGGCTTTTTTGTTTGTTTTGGAGAGCTGATCCGGCGCTTTTCAAGTCTCCTTCGGTGGTCGGAAATTACCGAAAAAACGGTCCTATTACCGACGCTATTACCGACAAGCGGCGAATGAGATCAAGTGCAGGAGTTGAGCGCGTCACGCACGTCGGACAGATCCATGTGGGTATAGCCGAGCGTGGTCTGATACTTCGTGTGGCGCGCAGCCTTCTGGATGACGGCGGGCGCGACGCCGGCACGGGTCAGGCGCGTGATGTAGGTGTGCCTGCAGCAGACCGGGGTCAGGCGTTTGTCGTCTATGCCGGCGGCCTGCAGCGCTTCCGTGAACAGATCCGCGAAGGTGTTGTCGCACACCTGACGGACCAGGTATTCTCCGGAGGCGGAGGCGGAGGAGAGCATCTCCCGCAGGACCGGTACGATCGCCTCGGGGATGACGATCGGGGACTTCTTCCCGAGCTCCGTCTTGTGCCCGCCGTACATCTCGCGGTCGTTCAGTTTAATATTGAAGACGCGCATGTCCCTGAGCTCGATCGGGCGCAGGCCTGTATAGATCATCAGCAGGACGGCGTTGCCGAGCTCCGTTTCCGTGCGGTGCTCCCAGAGCGCCTTGATCTGCTCCTCGGTGAAGACGCGCTTCTCCCTGGCTTCCTGCTTCGGCAGCTCGATCAGCTCCGCGAAGTTCCTGTCCGCCCATTCGCACTTGACCGCGAGCGTGGCCATGGCGTTGAGAAGGATCTTCACGTCGCGCGCAGGATAGTAGGTGAGGCCGGTCACGCAGGCCTGCATCTGGTCGTAGCGGATCTCCCGGAAGCTCCGGCACGCGTGCAGGGGCCGGCACTTGTCGAAGGCATAGCCCCAGGCCTTCTGCTTCTCTTCCGAGAGCGCCCTGTAGCGCGCGGTCTCCTGCACCTTTTCCCAGAGGGTGAGGAAGGAGACGTTCTCCGGATTCTTCATGTCCAGCTGCGCGAGCAGGACGGGCAGATACTCCAGGGCATCCTTCTTCCGCGCGAAGCCGCTCTTCGAGTAGCGGAGGCGGGTCCCGTCCACACAGCGGCAGACCTCAGCCTGCCACGTGCTGCCTCTTTTGTATACGGATCCCGTTCCGTTGCCGCGCGCCTTCCCCGCGCGCGGAGTTTTCTGCTTCTGCACGGCCTGCTGACGGGTACCGCAGAGGTGGCAGAAGACGGAGCCTTCGAGAAGCTCCGTACCGCATTTTTTGCAATTCATGGTCTTTTCTCCTTAGGGTGTTTTCTGTTTTAGCACGTCGAGGCGCAGGGCGTCAATGGCGGACGCCTGCCCGGCATCCTTTCGTTTCAGCGCGTCCAGCACGCGCAGGTCATGTGTACCGTCCATCAGCAGATGATAGACGCGGCAGACGGACTCCTGCCCCGGGCGGTGCAGGCGCTCGTTGGCCTGCTCGTACAGCTCCAGGCTCCAGGTGAGGCCGAACCAGATCAGGATGTGGCCGCCGTACTGCAGATTCAGGCCGTGCCCGATGCTCGCCGGGTGGGCGAGCGCGACGGGGATCCTGCCGGCGTTCCAGTCCTCGATGTCCTGCGCGCTCCGAAGATCCCGGCATTGGATCCGGGCACGGATGCGGTCGCGGTCGCTCAGGAAGGAGTACAGCACGAGGACGGATTCGCCGCCGGCGGCCTCAATCAGCTCCTCAAGCGCGTCGAGCTTGAGGTCGTGGATCGTGTGCGCGGTATGGCCCGCGTCGTAGACGGCCCCGTTCGCGAACTGGAGCAGCTTGTTGGTGAGCGCCGCCTCCGTCCCGCCGATGATGCAGCCGTCGCCGTCCAGGCATTCGAGGACCTTGTCCCGCTCGAACTGCCGGTACTTCTTCAGAAGCGCGGGAGGCGGCGTCAGAAGCACGTCCTGATATTCCTGCCCGGGGAGGCTGAGCACGTCCTCCTTGCGGACGCTCATGCACAGGTCGGAGAGCTTCCCGTAGACGGCCTCTTCCGCGCCGGGGAGCGGGACATAGGAATAGACGACGTAGCCGTTCATCCGCTCCGGCTTCAGATAGCGGGTCCGGAAGCCCCCGATGGTATGGCCGAGGCGCTCCCCGCGGTCGAGCAGGTAGATCTCCGCCCACAGGTCCTCGAGCCCGTTTGGGCGGGGCGTGCCGGTGAGCCCGATGATCCGCCGGATCCTGCCGCGGACCGCACGGAGCGCACGGAAGCGGCGGGCGCGGTGCGACTTGAATGAGGAGAGCTCGTCGAGGATCACGACCGGCCAGCTCCACAGCCGGCCTCCTTCGCAGAACTCTTCCACGAGCCACTGGACGTTCTCGCGGTTGATCACGTAGACGTCCGCGTCCGCCTGCAGCGCCGCCCGCCGTTCCTTGGCCGTCCCGGTCGCGAGGCTTACGCGCAGGTGCCTGAGGTGATCCCACTTCGCGGCTTCCGTCGCCCATGTGTGCACCGCGACTCGGAGAGGGGCGATCACAAGGACCGGCCCCTCCTCCAGACGGTCGAAGAGGATCCTGTCGACGGCGGTCAGCGTGGTGACCGTCTTGCCGGAGCCCATGCCCCAGAACAGCGCGCAGGCCGGGCGCGAGAGGATCCATTCGATGCCGGCCTCTTGATGCGGATACGGCCGGAAGATCACGGTCTCTGCCTCTGTTTTGCTATTATCCCGTCGATTGCCGCGCAGATCTTCTCTGCCTTTTCGGGATCCAGTTCGGTACGCAGCCAACGGAGGACCGTTGACTCACTCGCGCCGATCTCCTCCGCGATCTCCCACACGCGCACGCCTGCCGCGTCCGCCCGATCCCGGATTTTCCTGTTTGCCGTCAACCTTCTGTTTATCCTCATTTCTTCCCCTTTCCGCGCCTGTCGCGCTCAATTTTTCCTCATTCGTCATACCGATTCTCCTTTGTACTTCCTTGCCGCCTCCAGCGCGGCGATCTCCCTGAGCAGGGCGTTCGGATCGAAGTTCTCGTCCGGATCCCGATACGGGCATCCGTTCCGCCGTTCAAACCCGTACCATGGCCTCCCGGGATCCATGCAGTGCATGGACTGGGAGAGCCCGTTCCATTTCCAGTACCGGCAGCCGAGGCAGCGGGCGGCGCCACGCCCGCGGATCTCCACATGGATGCATCCTTTCAGTTCCATAATTCCTTCTCCAGTCTTTCGATCTCTTCAAAGCCGCATACGAACACGTGCCGGAACCCGAGCTCCTTCAGCTCGTCCGCGCGGATGCGCTGGATCGGGGCGATCCTGCCGCCGGGCCGCTTGACCTCCGCGAACAGGATCCGGCCGCCGGGAAGCAGGCAGATCCGGTCCGGCATTCCGTTGCTTCCCGGGCTGACCCATTTCAGGCAGCGGCCCCCGTTCCGTACGATCATCCGCACGAGGGCGGCCTCGACCTCACGTTCGCTGACGGCCCTTTTTCCCGGCACGGATCCCTTTTTTTCGCTCATGTCTCGTCCAGTCCTTCCTCGCGAAGCAGGGCCTCATACAGCCCGCGCGCTTCGCGCATTTCTCACAAGGTCCCTTCATTCCGCCCTCTCCTCCTGCTTTCTGATCATCTCGACGAGCCACTTGCGCAGCGCCTCGCCCTCGAGCCGGCTGATCCGGATCAGCTCGTCCAGGGTGATCTCCGCCTTCAGGCAGGAGACGGTCTCTTCCAGCCTCCGCCGCTTCTCCCGCCGCATCTTCTCGAGGAGCATCTCCGCGCGCAGCTGCCCGTAGGTCTTGCCCTCGCTCCTGGCCTTCGCCGCGAGCTCGTCGATCGTCAGCCGGCGCGGCGGCGGATCTTCGGGGAGCGGGAGGACCGGCTCCGGTACGGAGCGGGGGGCCGGCTTCGGCCCGGATCGGGCGACCGGCTTCGGTGCGGGCGCGGGCTCTTCGGGCGGGCGCTTGTTCCGTCGGTAGTATTCGCGCATGTACTCCCGCATGTAGCTTGCTCTCCGGACCTTCGTACAGAAGCCTTCGTGCGCCTTCCTGCCTCCGCGGATGTCGGGGAGCGGCTTTCCGCAGACCGGGCAGATCCTCTCTTCCTTCATGACCTCCACACCTCGTTCCATCCGATGTCATAGAAGATGAGCGTTCGTCCGCTGCGGGACATGTAGACCGCGGAGGCGGGGACGGGGCAGAGGCCGTTCATGCACCGGTCGAGGTTCGCCCGGGCGTTCTCCCTGTTGCGGTCCGAGATCCTGCCGCGGTTGAACTCGCCCTTCTGGTGGACGACGCCCAAGATGCCGCTCTTGAACGGAGCGCCGAAGGAGGCGCGGTTGAGGATCAGCTGCGTGACGGCGAGCTTCTCCGGATCCGTGTTGCACTCGGCCCAGTAGACGGAGGCCAGCGCGTCGATCTCCGCGGAGGACCATTCATACGGGACGTACGGCCGCGGCGTCGGCGTGAGCAGGACGGGGGGCAGGGTCGGGGTGGAGGTGGGCACCGGCCAGAGCATCACGGTCTCCGGCCCGGTCCCGGGCGCCGCCTGCGCTGCGGGGAGGACCGCGCCGCTGGAAACGGGGGAGGGCGCGCACGCGGTCGCCAGCGCCAGCAGGAAGGCGGCAAGAAAAACGGATCGTTTCATCCGGCGCCTCCTTACCGGTCCAGCTTCCGCCCGCAGACGGGGCAGTAGTTCATCTCGATGGAGCATTCGTCCTCCCCGGTCATCTCCCCGTCGTCGGAGACGCCCTGCACCATCACCGCGATATGCCCGTTGAACGGATAGATCTCCACGGACGCGTCCGCGTTGACGCCCGCCTCCAGGTGGATGAACGCCTCCTCGTCGCAGAACGCGCAGGGTACCTTTTTCCTTCCGCTCATACCGCCGCCTCCTCCCGGAGCCATTTCCGCGCGCACCCGCGGCACGATCCGATCGGGCGGGTGCAGTTCGCGGTGTGGCAGAAGCGCTCGGACACGACGTCCGTCAGCCGGCGGAACTCGAAGCAGTGCTCGATCGCGTCCAGCGCCGCCTCCTCGTCCCGCACCTCGTTCATAAGCTGCGCGCGCAGCCATTCCAGATTGGTCATCTTTCTTCCTCCTCTCTCGGGCGACGGGCTTACAGAAGCTCGTCTTCGCTTGCCGGAACGCGCTCATAAAAGCGCTGCTTTCCGTAGTTCAGGAACATCTTCTGGGCGCCTTTCGCCCTTCGCCAGCCGGGCATCCTCGCCATGATGTTGGCGATCGCGGCGCCGGCATAGCGGTCGAATGCGTCGCGCTTCCCCCGGAGGGCCTCCACAAAGATCTCGATCGTGCTGACATACTGCAGAGGCTCGTCCCCGGACGCGCCGCTGTCGAGCCAGTTGACGCGGTCGTAGACGTCCATGAAGTCCCAGCCCTCCGGGCGCGGGCGCTCCAGGAACGCGGCGATCTGGCCCGCGCGGGGATCTTCCTCCGCGAACTCCTCCTGCACAGCGCGGGCATCCCGCTCGAGCTCCTGGGGCAGGTACAGGCTCTCGCCGTCCCGGTGCCGGCAGACGGCCTCCGCCCAGACCTGATCGCGCAGGCCGGGCAGATCGTCCCAGACGCTGCGCGTCGGCCTGCCCGGGAGATCGACGACCCAGAAACGCCGGTTCCCCGTCTGGTCGCGGAGGAACTGCGTCTCGTTCGTAGTGGCGATGAACACGCACTGGCGTGGGAATTCCTGCGTCCGTCTCCCGTAGGCGGGCCGGAACCGGTCCGACTGCTTGGAGAGGTACATCTTGATCGTTTCGATCTCGGCCTTCCGGAGCCCCGCGAGCTCGCCCATCTCGAGGATCCACACGCCGAGCACCTGCTCGTAGGCGTCCTTCCCCTGCAGCGTGGTGAAGCTGTCCGAGAAGAACGGCCCGCCGAGGATCTTGAGGAGCGTGCTCTTGCCGCGGCCCTGTTCGCCGCGAAGGGTGAGCATGTAGTCGAACTTGCACCCGGGCACGTAGATCCTGCGCACGGCGGCGGTGAACGCCTTTCGGGTGACCGCCCGGACGTACGGGGTGTCCTCCGCGCCGAGATAGTCGACGAGGAGGGTGTCGAGGCGGGGCGTGCCGTCCCAGTCGAGCGTGTCGAGGTAGTCCCGGACGGGATGGAAGGCGCGCTTCTGCGCGACCACGTTGACCGCGTCGAAGAGCTTGTCCTTGGAGGAGAAGCCGTAGCGGCGCTCCAGGTCATAGCGAAGCGCGGAGTCGTCCGCGTCCTGCCAGACCATGTCGTTCCGCCTGCTGCCGCCCGCTTTCCGCCAGGGCAGATCCTTCAGGATCACGATGCTGTTCCTGAGCTCGTCGTAGCCGAACGCGCCCTCGTAGTGCTCGTCGTTCATCAGGATCAGCACCGCGTTCCCGATCGTCTGCAGGAGGGCGCCCTTCTCGGAGAACTGCAGCCGGCCCTTCCAGTCCTCTCCCTCCGGCGCCGGCGCTCCGAAGTCTTCGGACGCCTCCGAGAGCCGGTCCGCGGCGAGCTGGGCGCTCGTCCGCGCGTCCCCGAGAGCGAAGTCCAGCATGGCCTTCGTGGAGGGGAGGCGGCTGACGGGCGTGTCCGGATCGCTGTTCGCGTCCAGGGAGCCGAAGCGGTGGAGGCGGACGAGGTCCCAGGCGTTGACGAGCCTGCCGGAGGCGGGATCCGTCGCGTGGTGGCTGTAGGTGAAGAGGCCGTCGTAGACCACGACGCCCGCCGCGGTGGATCCGCCCGCGTAGGTATAGCGGCCGGGGAGCGCGCAGGGCACGTAGTCCGGCACGAACGCGGCGATCGCCTCCTCGATGGGCCACGCGCGGCAGAACGCGCCGATCGCGCCCTCCTTCGACGTCGGGTCCTGCTGCTTCTCGGCCTCCCGCTTCCGCACCTCCGCCACGCGGCCGGACATCGGCCACGCGGAGACGTCCCTCCAGTCGTGATAGGTGGCGAGCAGCGCGTCCACGGAGAGGAACGGCCCGTCGGCGTACTCGAACACGTACTCCCCGTCCTGCGAGACGGACGGCCAGAACATCAGGCGCTGCGGCTCGTAGGTGGTATCGTCGAACTGGTCTATGCCGAGCACCTCCGCCACGCGGCGGGAGGCCGCCTGGTACTCCTCCGGATCCGCGTCCCTGTCGAGGGGGATGAGCAGGCGGAGGCGGGGCTTTTTCGGCGTGTGCTTGTGCGTGGAGTAGACGCAGGCGGCGCAGGAATACTTCTCTTTGAACGCGTCCCAGAAGCCGGGGGAGGCGAAGTCCGCGTCCAGGCAGATCAGCGACCGGAACTCCACGTCCGTGCGTCGCCCTTCGCGGCAGTAGCCGCCCACGAAGCCGCCCACGTCCTTGACGTCCGCCTGCCGGTCGCGGCCCATCGCGCGGTATTCCGCCATCGTCTCCGCCGTCCGGGTCTCCCGCGAGAGCCTGTCCAGAAGCGCGGACCAGAGCACCTCGCGGTTCTTCCATTTCTTCGCCTTGCGGCTGTTTGCCGTGGCGATCGTCAGTTTTTTATCGAACTGCACGTTCATGCTGTCAGTCCTTTCGGTAGAAGGGCGTCGAATATCCGTCGGCGGCGAGAGGGAGGCCCGGCGCCCAGGGCACCGGCTCCGTCATCACGGAGGCCATGTCCTGCCAGCGCGCGCCCTCGGGCGCTTCGCAGATGACCTCGTCGTGCACGTGGAACAGGATCCGCCAGCCGGCGCGGTCGAGCCGCAGGAGCGCGGCGGCGAGGCAGTCCCGCGCGAAGGACTGCACGAGGTTCTCCGTCAGCTTCCCGCCCCACGTGGAGGTCTTCTCCCAGCGCCGCGTGGTCTGGTCGACGCCCATGTAGCAGATGCCGCCGTCCTCGTCCTCCCGCGCGCCCCAGTAGGCGATCACGCGCCCGGAGGGGAGCGTCAGGCGGAGAGCGTCCCTGTCGCGCCGGAACGCGCAGATCTGCGCGCCCCTGAAGTAGGGGGAGTAGGCGCGGTCCGCGTCGGTCAGGATCTCGTTCTCCCTCGCGCGGGCGGGGTCGTACTCCCGCCGGTAGGCCTTGAAGGAACGGCCCGGGTTCCGGAGGGCGTTCTTCGCCGCGCGCTCCAGCTCCTGCCACAGGCGGACGATGTTCGGGCTCGCCGCGCGCCATCCGTCCACGATCTCCCGCATCTCCGATTCGAGCATGCCCATCCTGTCGGCCCCGAAGGCGATAAGCGCGTTCACGCCGCCGCCGTAGCCCAGCGCCAGCTCGGCGATCTTGCCCTTCTGGCGGAGATGCCCGTTGACGCCGTGCTTTTCGACGGGGACGTGGAACATCTTCGACGCGGAGGCGCAGTAGATGTCGCCGCCGTTCCGGAAGGTGTCGAGCCGCCACTGCTCGCCGGCGAGATACGCGACCACGCGCGCCTCGATCGCGGAGTAGTCCGCCACGAGGAGGGTTTGCCCGGCGGGGGCCACGAAGGAGGTGCGGATCAGCTGGGAGAGGA
>Ga0326513_10000888_pt1 | contig 24895 bp, 16 predicted proteins | sample 2_2465_0518_D_FD_203654 | JGI IMG/M metagenome (GOLD analysis project Ga0326513, IMG submission 203654) | Bovine rumen microbial communities from UC Davis, California, United States - 2_2465_0518 | ecosystem: Host-associated > Mammals > Digestive system > Stomach > Rumen | place: USA... | reverse complement strand
GTAGAACAGTTGGAAAATCTAATCGTCCTCTACGAGAACTATCTTCACAAAAAGAGGGAAAGGAATACTTTAATAAAAGAAAATAATCAGCAGATTCTCAATTACTATAACGGAGAAAGTCACGAATTGACATTAACCAACTTAGTAGATGTTATTGAGGAGGTTGGCTTGAACAACCAACTCTTCGTTCTGGCTCAGGCAGTCTTGGAAACAGGGCACTTCACCAGTCCTGTTTGTAAGAACTATCATAACCTATTTGGGCTTTACGACAGTAAACATAAGGACTACTATCGCTTTGCCAGATGGGAAGACAGCGTTATAGGCTATCAGAAGTTCATACAATACCGATACAAGGGAGGAAACTACTTGCAATTTCTCCGACGAATCGGATATGCTGAAGACCCAAGATATACAACCAAGGTGGCACAGATAGCCACACAGCTTTATAAGAGATTATTCACCCAGTAATATTAAGATATTGAGCAGAGCAAAAGCGGCCTTTCGGAGCATAAAATGCCACTTGTTCAGCAAGTTTAACGCTCAATATTTTGATATGTCGAAAATTATTTGTAACTTTACATGCTAAAAGAAACAATTGCCCTAATTGGACTGTGCTGCCTCTCATCGATGGCTAAGACATACGCACAGCAAGAAGCATCTCCTTTCTATACGATTGGAGATTCACAGAAGAGAAACGTTAAGACAATGGTGGAAGTTCTGACTGATACCACTGTTCAAGACTCGTTGGAAAAAGATATGCGAACAGACAGCATGGTAGCAGATGTGCCGCTGATGGTGGCTCTACCCCTGAAGGACATCCATGTCAACTCCCCCTTTGGGTGGCGACGCGACCCGATGAACCGCAAGAAAAGCCGTATGCACTACGGACTGGATCTGAGGGCAAGATATGAAGATGTCTATTCGATGTTGCCTGGCACCGTGACAGCTGCCGGTACATCAACGGCTGGAGGAAACTACGTCACTATAGACTATGGTATCTGTACATGCTCGTTCCTCCACCTGTCGAAGATAGATGTAGTAAATGGACAACATGTAAGTGCAGGACAGAAGATAGCCACCAGTGGTAACACAGGCAGACGAACCACAGGCCCACACCTGCATCTATCATGTAAATGGAGCGATTCGGGGAAGTATTTTGACCCGCGTATATTATTGAGGTTTATCACGGAGCAGCTAATGAAGCTGAAGATACCGTAAAGTACAAATGAAAAGATATGGGAGTAGTAATCATTATTGTGGGCATCATGCTTATCATAGCCCACAAGAACAAAAGGAAGAAAAAGAAAAATCGGACCACCTGGCATGGGAAGTCCGATTGGGAGAAAACGTGCGATGACGGAGGAAAGTTCTTCGGATGGTAAAGTTCAAAGTCAACCTTCTGGCGCATCATATACTTCTATGGAAATGCACTTTTGGCCTTTTAGTCCAAGGAGGCCCTTTTTGACGAGATTCTCTGCCAGGTCTTCTGCATCACTGCCGCTTACAGCCGTAATACTGAGCAGTTCCTCCTCGCCAAGTTCCGTTTCAATCTCCACTTTATAGTGGTGAATAGACTCACGCATATTGCCTTGCAACGCCCTTTCCACCATCGAAGTTTCCCAGTTGATTTTGTCAGCAGGAGCTTTGCGGATATTCTTCAGCAACTTCACCTTGACTGGAGCATCTGTACCATCAGGATTTACCTTACGGAAACGTTGACATCCACAAGCACAAGCCCAAATAGGTGGACGACGAGGTATGTTGTCGCCACCCATGATACCGTTTTTTCGGTATTCTAACATGAAATCAACTTCAGTCATGTCACCTGTGCCGTAGATAATATCCACGACACGTTCTCCGCACACCGGGCATTTACTCGGTTTACGCTCCACATTTATGATTCTTGGTCGTTCTAACATATGCAAAATGAATATTTACTTGCAAAACCCAATATGGATTCCTTTAGCTATTTCAGCAGAAAATACAAGATAATGATAACTAATAGAACGATGCCATTAAGTGCGAACAAGAGATTCAACTTTTTGTTTATACCATTTACTGTTGATGAGAAATCATTAGAAATCTTTTCAACAGCTGTATTTATATTATTAATCGCCGCATTACATGAAGTGACAATTTTTTCTCGGTCTTTAAAAAAATCAGAATTCTTCTTGTCATAATCCATGCCTATTAGTTCAACTATTTGAGAAAGTTTTTCTTTCACTGTTGACAAGCTTCTTACATAAGCTTCTGTTGTGGAATTAAGTCCATTATAGGCATTAACCGTACTTTCAACTTGCTTTCGAGCAGATTCAACATTTTTGAGACCAGACTCCAGTTCAGAGAGAGTCTTATTGATTTTTTCGTCTATCATTGTGCTAAATATTTAGATGTTATTAATTTTACTTGATTTAAATGTTTCTTCAATTGACTCAAAGTCATTAGTTTCTTGATGTAATCTCTTCTAGTACTATCTAACGCTGCGTGCTGAACAAGCAAGTCAGCATATTCGCCTATAAGATTCAATTTGTTGGTACGTGAATAGAAATCAATAATAGATTCAAAATCACTAGTTATTTCCTCTTCCAGAAGTTCATTGTTTTGTTGTCCCAAGAACAAAATGCAAAAAATGTTCAGAAGGTTAAGCACAGGATTTATGTCTGCCGAAGCACGACGGATAAGACGAACCGCACCTTGCAAATGTTTGACATTGTCTTTTTGAGAATCGTTATTCACGATTTCAGGATCCACGACACGCATATATTTCTTCACAAGTTCAAAACTTGTTATTTCACTCTCAGAATGGAAATCAGAGTTAGTATCATCTTTAAGTGAGTATGGAATATCACGCCGAATACTTGAATCGTAGGTCACGAAGTTTTCACGTGCATATTTAGAATTAAAATAGTAATAAATGAAGTCTTTCAAGTCTTCATTCGTTTCACGCCAATCTTTCCCAGAATTTATAGCCATGTTACAGAACTGCTCCATGTCAAGAATACCACGTGCTCTTTTCTGCGCAATACTTCTATATATGAAGGCTGTAAGATGTTTAAGACATCCCATAATCACTCCTTCAGAAGCTGCAAGACTTTCAACTTCTTTCATCATATCGTTTGTTCGTTCTTCAGAATAATACTTTCTATAGTAAGAACGTAAACAGTTGTAATAATATGCATCCTCTTGACAAATAGTTGTTATGCGGAATGTATGCTGAGCATAATCCTCCGTAAAATCATCAATAAGTCCGATTACACACATGCGGTATATCGCTTTTTGTATAGCCTCTTTGTATTTTGCTGAACCATAGTCACGAATATATGGAAAACCGCGGTTGTTCTTCACCATCCTTGCGCGTGGCGTTTCAAACACTGGCATATTACGTTGAATAAGGATATTATTATATTCGTCTAACACCCTGTCCTCCTCTTCATAAGAGATATAATATGTGAGCGTAGTGCCTACATCATAACTCTTTATATAGCGCACTATTCCTTGTGTTCTACGTCTCTTTATATTTGAGACACCCACAAACTCTTCATTAGAAACTATAACCTCCAATTTATCTAACAGCAACTCCATTATATAAAGCTCGAACTCTTCACCCAAGAAATTACTATCATAGAAGAATTTGTTAGTTTGATAATCTGAAGAAAATTCATCCCACGCATTCGTTTTTACGTTTTTTACCCAAAATTTTTTAGGCGAATACATGATGGTTGCCAAAGCCATTTTTCTATCGCGACCAGCTCTTCCTGCTTCTTGAACAAAAGACTCCAACGAACTGGGATAATTTAAATGTATTGTAAAACGGACATTGGGTTTGTCGATACCCATACCGAATGCCTTAGTTGCAACCATTACATTCTTCTCTCCAGCAAGAAATGCATCTTGATTTCTAGGATCAGCACCACCTTTATAAGTAGAAATATACCGCAGTCCATTTTCTTGCAGTTTACTAGCAACACCATCAACATATAAACTTCCGCCACTTGCTCTTGGACAGAAAACTATGCCAGCCTCTTGACTATGACTTTGCAAGTACCATCGTGGAGAAATCGGTATGTTAAGGTCTGTATCGTTTATATCAGACACCTTATCATCATCAATGATGTTTTCTCTTTCGAGGAAACGTTCTTTTATCTCGTCAACACTATCCTCATCTTGTATCTCTTCAAGCATTTGGGTAGAAGCGCGAAGAGCATCAATGATGTTGTTTTCCTTAATCGGGCCAACTTCTTTTTCTCTCTCTGCTTGTTCTGCATTAACGGGATATACATAGTATTGAAGTTCCAGGCGGTTAGTATTTTCATAGCGAACTGTGGCATCTTCTTCCAAAGAATATGAATTTATACCAGATAATTCCCTCTCCACATCCGCTAAAACGTCAAAAGATGCAGTCGCTGTTAAACCGAACAAAGATATATGATTATCCATGCCGTCAACTTCTTTGGGAAGAACAAAGTTATAAAGGTTTCTTCCTAAATGTAGATAAGCCAATCTGAAGTCATGTCCCCATTCTGATACGCAATGCACTTCATCTATAATGCCATAGGCAAAATAGATTTTCGATTGCTGCATTGCACGGAGCGTTTCTCTGAATTTGTGAATACTCAATCTTTCAGGAGAAAGGAACAATATTTGGACTTGGGAATTGGTAAGTTTTTCTTCATTCTCTCTCTTCTGTTCGGTATTCAAGTCACTATTAATGTATGAAATACCATCAATACCCATTTTGCGAAGGCCGTCATACTGGTCTTTCATCAATCCTCTTAATGGATCTACCACAACAGTTACACCTGGCTGTAGCATAGCAGCCAACTGGTATGTAAGTGATTTACCGCCACCTGTAGGCAGAAGACCAATAACGCTTTTTAGTTGCAAAGCCCTATTGAGAATCGGGAGCTGTCCTGGGCGAAAATCTTCCTTTTGAAAAAGAAGATGCAGAAAATAACGCAGATGTTTAGCATTATCCTCTATTTCAATATAATTTCCATGAACATCTCGTGCTACAAGTTGTTTATACTTAATACGTTCTGACGTATAAATAGTTCTATCTTCATAAAGATATCGAGAAGAGCGAATTACAAAATAGCAATCATTAATGGCTTGGAAATTGCTGAATGAAATATGATTAGGCTCACAGATCTTAGATATTGAAATATCGATAATGAAATCATAGACAATGTTTGTATCAGCATTGCGAGACGTGTGAATGTTGATAACAGGCATGCACATCTTGTCAAAATCTTCAGTCATCGCAATTAGATTCCCGTATAATTGCTCAAAATCTCTTATAGCTAATTCTGCAACATCAGTATCATCTTCAAGAACGAGTATGTTCCATTCTTCTTTTTGGAAATCAAGCCTCTCAGATAGGAGTATTTCAGCAATTGTTTTCTGAATACGAGCAACAGCAGATAAAGCTATAGCGCGTTTGTCGTATTTTATAGATGATATTTTGTGATAAACGTAATCACTGGCAAACGTTTTATATCCCCGCGAGATCAAGTTGCTTATGAGCGAGAATATGGGATTCTCACTCTTATGTGCTGTCATATCAAATGGAACCAATAGTTCAAACGAACAATCTATGGATTTCTCATTCGCCACTTCGTCTGCATAGCAAGCAAAATACTGAACAGGTGCAAAGTACTTATACTCATGCAAAACATCAATAGTCCGAGACAAATTATATGTAAAACTCTTAATAAAACATCCATAGGATTTTCGGTTTGGATGTCTACCAAAATCAACTTCTCGGAAATTAGTGAATATTTGTATGTTTTCATTCCTAAAATATGTTAGGAACGCATTAATTCTACTTTCGTTTCGATTGGCAGGACCAACACATATAACGATATGACGTTTACCTGACGAAGCGAGCAATTGCGACACCCTTTTCAAACTAACAGACTCAATATCCAGTATATTTGAAAAAATATGAATAGCGCATTGGGAATCAACATTTATAGACGTTACAGAGTTACTGTCATTACCACTATCAGAAGGTAGGTATTTGCCTGTATCTCTAACTTCAACATTATCATCACACAATGCACTTTCTACATGAATCACAGCCCTTGATCGTGCCATATCAGATGGTTCTTCAAGAGTAATTCGACGCAAATTGTTCAGTTTCCCGTTATTTCGTAAGCATTCAATTAAAGAAACCGTACCTAACCCCTGACCACATCCCCAATCGAAAATTTCAAAAGAATTATTGAGTTGGTTGAAGGGGAACTCATATGCATCAAAAGCCCGTTTTAACTTATGATAGTGCATATTGCCATATGCAACTAAATATGCATTGCATTGTTCTTCTGTTTCAAGAATAGCAACACCATGATCAAGAGATCTTCCCGAATCATCATAATATGCCCAGGCATTATTATTTCTCCATTTGATAGGAAGATATAGTTCAGCTATTTTCACTATATCTTTCATCGTGAGATAGCTGATTTGCTTTATATCAGAAATATAGCTCATTTTCCTGTTATTGTATCAGAAAACCTGTTTTCTTGATGCTGTTTCCAGTTCTGCAATGCCAACTGTTTGGTAGAGTTGGCATAGCAATATTCGCAAAGATGTGGACAGGTGTTGTATTCACCAATATCCTTAGAGGCCATGCACTCACAGAATGGTCGCTGCCCTTGGTCTTTCTTGTGCTTACTGATGAAATAATGGTTTTGAGGCAGGAGGATTGCTCCTTCTGGCAGCTCAGGCTCGCCAAACAATGTCGGAGCTGGAACCTCCTCAATCTTAACCTTCATGAAGTCCATCAGTTCCTTGTCATTCCATGCTAAACGGGTGATAAGGTCGCCATCAATACATCGATTGTGCTGGATGCCATATTTCGATATGTCTATCTTTTCACCGCATGTAGCAAGTTGAAAGTTCCAGCCACGTTCACGATTCATGAAGGAAAGTTTTTCGGCAAACTCTTCCATCTGCTCGATTTCCCACTCATGGTAAGGTATGCCGTTAACTTCAAGATTATGCTTAACTTTCCGATACATGGCAATATCAGCATAGCTGAAAACCAGCTTCTCTGTATAATCCTGCAGCTGGTCACCGATAAACTTTACTTTCTGGAGTAAATCATCCACAGATATATCGTCGGTCAGTATCATGGGGTCAAACCGCCAAATGACTGCGCCCTTGCCCAACTGCTCAACAAGCATCTTGAATGTTTCTATGCGTGTAGCAAGAGAAGGAACTTTTTCCAACCTCTCTTGTTCATAGTCATTCAAAGTGTACTGGACGTAGCACTTGATGTTTCGCTCTTTGAGAATATGCAGGTATGGCAACAATGGACGTGGATTCTTCGACCAGAACACAATAAAGCGTGTGTTCTCATACGAGACATATGACTTCACTCCATTGAACGGATTCGTCCAAGCTGAGTAGCCTTTCTCCAAGCGATGAAAGAACCAATCAGCATAGAATGCCGGAATGTCGGTACTTCTACTTGCAGATATTATAAGAGGGGCTTGCATCGTTACGATGGTGCCATCCTCTGTTGGTCGTTCTATCTTTTTCCAGGTTGCCATGTCGCTCTTATTTTACTCAATTACATTTTAATCAATATTCCAATATGCATCCATTTCACCATCCAGAGCATCCATTAAGGAATCTTCCCAAGAATAATTTTCATATGGATCATAGTAATCATCAGGATCATAATAGTCATCATCAGGATTATATCTAGCAGCTTCTAATTCATCTATACGTGTATTTATTTCACTCAAAGTCCCATCTATTTCCGTACATCCTTTTTCCTTTGCCAAATTAAAGTATTTTTGTGCTTCATATAGGCTATCTCCCATCAAAAAGAAGTTTGCAAATAAACAAATAAAACTGATGTCATCTGTATTTTCTGCCATCTCACGTGCAACAGATAACAACTGCTTTTCACAAACAGTCTTAGGTTCGAAATAATTGTTCAATGTCTTATTGGCTTTTGATTCAAAGAATTCCAACAAAGAATGGGACAATTCTTCTTCATGATGTCTTGTAACGAACACTCCTGCCCAAAATATATAATTATATTTATCAGAACGGAGTTTAGAAATATAAGGCATGAAACTCTGGGCAGTATTATATCGTAAATCTGCCGCCTCTTGTAAATAGTAAAAATATTTATCTTGTGCCAATATAGGGAACAACACCTTATACTCATCTGGTGGCGTTCTTAACGTAAAATTAGCCATCAAGTTAAAATAAAAGTTTTCATTAAAAGACGGTATATTTTCAGTTATGGCCATACGAAATCCCAAATGAAATAAAGCCCTATCATATTTTTGTGCAGCACTTTGCCTTAATAGTCTTACAGAAACATTTTGGTCTTTTTCGTATTCTTTAGCCCATTTCAACTGTGCCTTTGGGCAGATACTATTATAATTATTACATTCGTGACAAGTTCTACAACCATCAGAAAAAGCATATCGTTTCCATATTTCTTTCTTTTCTTCATCATCTATGGATCCACAAAGAGCGGTATTAGTCAAATACGCGCAAGCATTATCTTTGTTCATTTGTGATGCTTTTCTCCAATAATCTACATCCTGCCCTCCTAATCCCTTGCAGTTAGAATTGATCCAACTAGCATATACTGAGTAAACATATTGCTCTCTTTCTTCCCAATTGCTATTGTCTGTTTCCACCAATGATTTCATAAGTTCAATTGCGGTATCCGTATTTCTTTCTATTTTAACATTGAATGTCTTCAAATTTAATCCATAATAGAGAAATATCGCACGGTTGTATTTCATAAAATCCTTTTCATTGTCATGTTTTGACAAAGAAAGAGTGGTCATAATATCTTTACTAAATCGATTTGTGCGAATAATTTGAAGAATCTCACGACAATACTTTAAGTCGTCTGATGGTTTAATTGCGCAATAATAGAGATCCAACAGTTTCAGATAATGCTCATCTCTATTGTTTAACAACAGGATAAGATTCTTACAACAATTACTTTGTAGTGAATAATCACTATTATCTAATTCCTTCTCTTTCTTTATACATTCAAGGCATTCTCTATACAGCTTTTCTGCTGTATTCTTGTCCACTGTCTGGTTATATAGTCCAAAGTCATAGATAAGCGCAAGATTATAGCATGCAACAGAATTGCCCTTTTTTGAAGCTGAAGTGTAGTATTCTATTCCGGCTTTTGCATTACCTTTAGACATATAATATGACGCAAGATTTAACATTGCTAATGAAGAACCTCCATCTGCAGCCATCTTGAATAATTCTATTCCTTTATCTTCTGCTCCTTCTTTATCAGAATCATAAAACTGCAAAATTCCTAAATTATTATATGCTTCAGTAATTCCATCACTAGCAGCTTTTTCATAAAGAGAGACAATCTCTTGTCCGCATTCCAATCCACAAGACAATGCATGATGAATATGCGATTGATAAAACATCTCTGCACATTCTTTTATCGTGTGAGGATTCATTATATCTGCTTCCTTTTTCCATGTTGCTTCGAAGAGAGGACTAACATGATTTTCCTCTAACGAGATTTTATTACTATCATCTAGATTATTGCAATAATCCGTCATATTTAAAGGTCTCTCAAACCATAAAATGTTTTGGGGAACATTGATTAGCTTTTTGGAGGGTTCTCCTGGGTATAGTCGACGAAAATCATTATCCTTTTTAGGTATGCTCAGTTTTAACACGTCTGTTCTAGAAAGCACAACGTTCATGAATAGTTTTATAAGTTCGTCTTGTGAACTACGTTTTTTTAAAGTATACTTATCTTCACATAACAACTCACAGCCTGTAAAGTCCCTCATATTATTAGCTACATAATTTGTGTAATGTGTAGACAATTTTTCTGGATAGCTTTTAGAAGAAACTTCCTCAATAATGATGTTATGCATCAATAAATTGTGGCTTTTCAGAATTAGGTCTTTCATAGTATCAACCAACTTAAATTCATCACTTATTACATGTGAGAACAAGTTCAAAGTCAGAACACTATTACATTCAATAAAAAAATCTTTTTCTGTAAAGTCTTGTTCATACGCAACTACGTTTACTGATGGAAATAAGATTGAGAAATGTAATAATGCTCGTTTGAGAGCTTTCCGATCTTTATCTATAAGCTTAACGGTTTTTATGTTATCAATACATCCTTTATTCTTTACAAACCATTCGAGAACTGACAATGAAGCTAAACCTTGTCCACAGCCATAATCTACCACTGATATTTCTTCGCAATCCAAAGTGTCATGTGAATCGATAGAATCCATAGCGCGAGAAACACACTGTGCTCTTTCCATCAATTCAGAAGATAATTCATGAAGTAAGAAGTATTCTGAAGGAAATTTTTGGTTATCTTTTCCTTCTGAATTATCGAATAACTGAAGCATTTTATTTGCAACAGATGTTATATCTTCCAATTCAGGAGATTCTAATCTTCCTAATAAGAAAGAATAGGTTGAGTCCTTTTCGATGTCATTATGGTTGCAAAGAATCATATCTTACTTGAATTATTAATTATTGGTATACTTCATTCAAAAACAATGTCCAACTACATTATGTACTTATTTATGAAAAGCGTATAGTGGAAAGTGGACACTCAAACACCAGCGGTGGATTTGATTGGGATTCAAGATTTTTAAAACCACTATTATCAATTTCGTCTATAGGGAATTGTTGAATAAGATTAATACAACGCTCGTTTTCCTCATCCACCAAAAGATAAAACGTTTTAACACCGATTTTCTTTTGCAGGAACATCATCATTCTAGGTAATGCAGTTCGCATAAACCCCTGTCCTTCAAACGGAGCAAAGACAAAGAAATCAAGAGTCCATTCGTTAAGACCCATTGATGTCTTATTAAAAGCTGGAGTATTTACGAAGATCATGCCTGTGAGGATACCATTTAAATAAATGCCATAGGTGAATTGAAGCCCCGTTGTTGTTCTCAGCATAGTAACTTTTGAGAATTGCTCAATACTCTTAACCGAGCTGAAATCCAATGTCGGTAGGAATTTCTGAACATTACTCGAGGTTTTATAAAGAATGGGAAGAGTTTTTGTTATTTCCTCCCTTGTGGAGAAATCTGGTGCTATAGGTTCCAGAAATATTCCACTCCTACCACAAACGATAGGGTCTAAATCGTCTATAGAGAAATAATTACCCTCATCTGCAGAGTTGAAAGCGTTGAAAAGTTTGTTTGGATCAATCATTGTTGTATTTTAATATGTTCAACTTACCCTTTATGAGAATTATATCTCAAAGGTTAACACCTTACGTGACATTTTTTCAAATCTCATCTGAAAGATTTTGTTATGTGAGTCAATTCTGGTCATTTTAGAATCTCCGTTTCTTGTTCATGCGCCTCTGTTATTTCTTTGATGTCTCTTTCTATCTTCACTCTTGCTATACTCATGAGTAAGCTTAGAGTAAGGCTAGGAGCAGCTTAGAAGCAGCCTAGAGTATGGGTAGAAGCCACCTAATGTTTGTCATCTGCTATTATTCTTAAACCAGGTCTTTAAAATAGCCGAACTCTGGGTCAACAAGTGCTCTTCTGTCAAGTCCCATATTCCATTGTTCGCATGAAGTTTCAGAAACCATTGCGCACGAGAAGCAAGCAGCTTTGTTTAATCCATCAGAATTCTCCCAGCATAGAGGATCTGCAGAACAGTCTGTTGCTCTCTGCAAAGCTGAGGTTATTATTTTCTCTATCAAAGCAGGCTGGCCTTGCCAAACAAGGCCACCCATACTGCCTTCAGCACCATCTGCCGTGTATATCAGCACACCGCACATTTCATCTGAATAATACAATCGTTCACTCAGACTTGCTGTTGGATAGCCACAAGAAAACTCCAGTTCTTTCATCAAGACATGCGAGAATGTATGCAGTAAGTAGAACTTTGCTCTACCGTATAATTTCATTTCGCTTGCCAAGAATTCTCCCATACTATCACGCTCAAGAGCTATGTTGTAATGCTCTTCTAGATGGTATTGTTCTGACCATGCTTTAATTTTTGCATTATCAAAAGCGAAGAACAGTCCCTCTCCATATATTTGGTTAGCTGGTAATACTTTGACATCGTTGATATTTCCTGAATATATAGGTTGTATCTGCTCATTGTTATAGACGACCTTCCCTTTGACAAGTTTGGGAGATGGCATTTTTACCCTGCCAAATCCCAATTGAGTACTTGTTACCGCAAGCATTGGCACTTGTTTTATCTTCAAGAACTTCTCTTTGAGCATGCCTGATTTAAATTCGTCCATCGATATGTCATTGAACTCAAATTTTGAATCAGGCTCAGGCGTTTTATCGTTATTCACAAACACCTTAAACTCCTCCAAACGATAAGTTTTAACGATATCCACCTCATTCGAGATGCCCAGGAACTCATTTTTTATAGCTTCTGCCTCTTTATCGTTTATCTCATATCCTTCATTGTCAGCATAATCTAACAAATCTCCCAAACTATCAAAAAAGTCTTCTTTAGTCAAATCTGGCTGTTTGTTTAATTTGCGAGAGAATTTTGTACCTATTTCTTGAAGCATATCATAGGCATCACCTTGTAATGTAACACCTCCTAATGAAGTCCATGCCAGTGGTACATATAAACTACTTTGTGTTGATGCATAATAAACGCTATTACTTGTGACCATTGCTACTCGCATTATTGTTCGTTCATGGCCACTAACACATCTTTCATGCGTAGGAACCCAGTTCTGACCAGGCACTGGCTCCCAAGGTTTCTCGCCCCTGCAAAACGGTTTGAGGTTCATGATACCTGTCAAAGGTACGCTTTTATTACAGTGTTCACATTTCAACGTTCCCCAAGATTCAGCTTGATTTCGACTTTGAATCCATTTAAGAGAATGATCCTTTTTCCCTCCGCAATGATTGTCGCAAGGATAACCAAATAAATCGAAGCCCTCTATTTTATCAATGCCTGGATTGTCAAGTTTTGCACAAAAATACTTATACCAATCGATATCTGATACATGTCCATTCTCACAAATAAGTACTAGTGGCACAGGAGACAGAGGCCTATATATCGTAGGATCGTTCAATTGAGCCTTAAATTTTCTGAAAGAAGGTGCATGTGGATCACGAGGAGGAGCAAAATATTCAGCTTTCCCATCATTACGCCTCTCACTTTTCCATATATCAAACCATTCGTCAATCCGTTTTAACTCGGATTTAGCAGAAATGAACCATTTAGGGAAGTCTATTGCGGGAATATAGAACATACTTGGAGGAAGTATATTAAGTTTTAATTCCTGTTCTTTATATAAAGGATGCTCCTTGTAGTCTAAATAATTCAGACCTGTCAACCCTACATGTGGAATAGCAGCAAAACATTTTAGATTAACAAAATCTTTCTTGAACTGCAAGAACTTAATGAATCTTTCATCATCCACAATTTCTGCACCAGTTTCGTCCTGATGCTGTTTATTCGTATATTGCGAATGAGCAGGATTGTTTATGCTATCTGTTAATTTTCGAATGAAAGACCATTCGTTTATACTTAGAGGCATTATAAAGCCTCCCCATTTAGTAGTAACAATGGAGCCGACCCCAGATGTTGAAGATAGCATCTTAAACTTACTTGTACTAATATTGTACTGTAGATCAATGTTTATATCCATAGTTTCTATCTGATTACATGAATTACGGACTCAGGTTCAATTACTCGTAGAGCATTCGGAACTAGCCATTTATCTGTTGGCGCTTCTCCTTCATAATCTTCTGGTGAAGCGAAAAGAGAAACCTCAGAAGGATTCCTTCTTCCGGATCTTGTTATGTAATATACGAGATTTTGCCCTTCTCTATTAGCAGAGTCAAGCCATATATCTATGCAAATATCTATTTGTTGGTGTATAATATCCAGCATTTCTTTCGTAAGGAGCGCAGCTTCTTGCTGATTTAGCGTTTCTGTTCGTTGTTCACGAAGAGTGAAGTATTCTTTCAATTCTTTCTTCAGTTTTGATGCAATGTTGTCATTGATATTTGGCGCATCTTTGCGATTTCCTAAGCCACTATATTTCTGACGTATTATAGCTGCAAGATATAAAGGTAGGAATCTTTCAACAGATTTGGGAGAAAATGGAGTAATTGATATTGGCTCCACATAATAATAGAGTTTCTCGTGGAATTCACGGAATTTCTCAAAATGTGATACATCACGTTGATTAAAGGGGTTATGTAGAGTCAAAACCAATCCCTTGTCTTCACGAGCAACACGAGAACTTGCCTGGATATATTCCGCAATATTTCTAGGCATGGAGTTCATAATAATTGTGTTGAATCTTGACACATCAAGACCTACAGAGATCATGTTGGTTGCCAATATCAGATCAGCCGGGAGTTTTGCATGTTGCCATTCTTCATCTTCTTTGTATGGAAGACGTTTTGATGGATCCCATTTCTTATTCTGAGCTGCTGAGAGTTCCTTAACAGCTTCTTCACCTGTTAAACGGCCTGTTAATTCTGCCTTGCGGAAGTGATCATTGTAGGCATAGAAACACTCATGCATGTTTGAAAATCTTAATACACGCTTGTATAAACGACGAGTGTATTTTGTAAATTCTTGATAGAACTGAGCATCAGTTTTGCCAACTTCTTTCAAACTATTGAAATATGATATTACAGTATAGTAATAATCAGCAGCAGTCTTGAAGGCAGTATCATATAATTTGTCTTCATGAGCTAGTTCAAATATGGCTCTATGAACAAAAAGTATTGCCGCAAGTCGTATTTGCGTTGTCATTTGAGTTCTTCCTGTTGGCAAAATTCCCAGATATTTTCGTTTAGCCACGTAAGTCCATCGTTTATCGCCTTCCTTTTTGTACCGTTTATAGAATGCAAAGAAAGAATCGTCATAATCAACTCCGTTTTTGGGGAAGATGCTGACTTCTCTGTCGTAAAGAGCTCGTATTTGCAATGAAGTATTTCTTGTTGTAGCTGTAGATGAAATAATTTTGGGACGTACAACAAGACCTTTAGAATCTGTATAAGAGCAGAGTTGGTCAATAGCACATTCATACAAGCTAACAGCAGAACCAAGTGGGCCAAGTAATAAATGCAATTCATCTTGAATAATTAAATCAGGCGGCAAACAGTTGTCCGCATGAAAAAGTCTTCGTGAATCCTTTGCACTATCAGTGTCTACCTTATGAGCAAGCTGGGCAAATTTGTCAACAGTTCCAAACAACAGTGTTGGCGGCATCTTGTATAAATGCTCATCACATAGCCTAACAGGATAAATATTTTTCCCTCCGAAGGTACATTTGATGTTGTGACATCGAAAATGTTGTTCCTTATTTTTAGTTACAGGATCAATAGGAGAACCGCACCAAGGGCAAACATCCAATGGTACTTTTCCATGTGTCTTTTGCCAGTTCTGTGTTTCTTCGATCAGATCAGTGTTGCTATTTGGTAAAGACGCACTTCCTACATACAATCCAATTGTTATTTCAGAGTTTCCCAATCCATATTGTGGAACACTCCATAGGCGTATTTGTTCCAGTGCCATGATAAGTCTCAATGCACGCTGAAATTGCTGAGTGGTAAGCAAACGTAGGGTGTATCTCATTAGTGCGGCAGTACCTGCGCCCTTAGCTCCCTTCGTTTTTCTTCGGTTTATTATAGTTAACGCAATAATACCAAGATATGCTTCTGTCTTACCGCCACCAGTTGGGAACCATACAAGATCGACTAACTCATTTCGCTCTTTCCAAGGGGTTGAGTCATCCCTTCTGAAAATTCCGTCAAGATTAAGTAAGATAAAAGCCAACTGGAATGGTCGCCATGCAGCATTTATACCCTTAAATATTGAGGTATCATCTGCTTCATCTCTATAATAATCGAAAGTTAACTTTTCCTTTCCATTCCTTACTTTTTCTTTATTCGATGGAGCATTATGCCATAATTGCATAAACATTGCAGCATTCATTACTCGAAAAGAAAGCATCTTATCCGAATCATTTAAGAAATCATGAATGTTATTCTTTATTCTCAAATAATCCTGATAGCAATTCTCTTTGTTCTTCTCCGCGATGCTATTATTTTCAGTATCTAATGAGTCGATCCATATATGATATGATTCTATAAAATCCAGAAGTCCGTTGATGATTTCAGTATCAGTAGCGTCAGAAAAGACTGACAGCCACTTAAACTGAAGACATTTGGGACTATTCAAATATGGTTTAGCATAGAAATACCCATCATCACCAACGATTAACTCATGCTTATTTCGGGGAACTGGCTCAACATCAGGTGATTCGACAGAAGGAATAAACTCCGACCAAATGTGACCTATTCCATCTTTAACATCCCAATCAACAGAGCAAAGATGTCCAACACCATAATCTTCTATGTTGCGATATAAATATCTTAAATCATTTGCTTCTTGGTCGTTTGTGTTAAATGTATCCTCTCTATGATATTCTAGCAAATGAGGACTTGCAATATCTATTGATACTCCAAAGAAACTACGTTCGTTGATTTTTTCAGTGACAATTGAGAAAACACGTACCTCGCCAGCTTTAATTTGGGTAGAACTATTAACAAGTAGCACCTTAAGATATAACTTTCCGTTCTCCTTAATTGCCTGTAGCCATGCATCTAAAGACAACGAAATGCTGGGAGATAACTCAACTTTTATGATGTCTTTTAAAGTGGGAAAATCTTCAGCTTTAAAAATACGCTTAGATGTTATATCTATTTCAGATAAGTCAATGTTTTTTTTGAAATCTATAGCCTCCCAGAAACCGAAACCTCTAGGGTCAAAAATAGATAATACATTTTCAATGTATGAAATATAGGTTTCGTATTTTTCAACTAAGCGAATTTTCTTTTTTATTTCCTCCTCTTGCCCCGCACATGTATAATTGCCCTGAATATCAAAGTTGTTCAGTTTTGCAAACAGTCGTTCTTTATAAGCACTAAGGAATCGATATTCCGGTTTAAAAGTAACATCAGAATAGACTGCACATAATGTTCCATCGCTGTTTTGGGCAATTTTACCGCAAAAGTATTTGTTAACCTCTCTCAGACTGTCTCGCGTTTCCTTTAACTGCTCTTTAGGAATACCACGTACAATTTTTATATTGGAATCCTCTATCGCTACAAGTTTGCCTACTTGTTTAACGAACTCTGCGTCCTCAATGAAGGATTTAAAACCTTCGACATCCTCGATATGTATACGGATTGAAGATGCCGCACTTACCTTTTGATAGTATCTACCAGAAACTGTGATCTTGAGTCCGTCATTTGCATTCTCTTCTTTCAAGCAGCAAGAAATTCCAAACTTATTTGGAAACCTCCGGCCTAACGAATCAATATCTTCGGAATGATCTAAATTCCTTTCCTCTTCAACTTCGCTTTCGGTTTCAGTCTCAAAATCAGCTTCGTTATCTGCTTCCTCGTCTGGTACGTCCTCATCGACCTTCACATCTGATGATTGGGTATCTTCAAGTGCTTTTTGCGGGAATAGAATAGCAGAGCTATATACAGAACCAGGCGTTGTGTTCAACACTTCGCCGTATGACAAGGATGGGTCTAACACTTCTTCTTCAGAATGATAGACGGTATATTGGTAGTTACAGCCACCAGGTCCAATGAGCTGTTCCCTGATGAACTTTTCTAATGAATTACGTTTTTCCTTTATCATTGCTTTATAGTTTTAACGAGTTCGTAATATATTTTATCTTTTAAGCTTCTTATTATTTTCTTTACATCATCGGGACTGTTTATATCTAACAGATCTCGATTCTCCGGACTAAGAGCTTCATATGCATCTCTTGCATTATTGAGCAAGGCGATGTTTAGGAAATGTCGAACACTTATTGTTATTGCTTCAGTGTCGTTTTTTGTTCTTTCTTTTATTCTTCGGATAAGATTTATATATGGGGGTCTTATACCGAGATAGTCTTCAACAAGATATTTTTGCATTTTTCTTGCTCTGGGTATTCCATAGTCAACATCTGTCCATTTCTTGAACGACTGAAAGCTGATTTTGTATCGTTCGTTAAAATGTGACATTATCTCATCATATACCTTTCTCTCCGATAAGTCTTTTATTCGTTTTAATAGTAAAATCTTCCATAATTGAAGATTTGAGTCTATTTCTTGTCTTGTTAAACCATACGAAGGCTGTTCTTTGAACATTTTTTCACTTCGTGTATCCTTTTCTCTTTCTGAGTCTATAAATTCCCTGCATACTGCTTTCACTAATGGAGCTAAAGGCTGTATAGACAAATCAACAGAGGATTCATATAAATCTAACAAATCGGATAATGGGGCTATACCTATATTATTGCCATGTTTATATAACATCCAGTCAGAACGCCCATAGGATTTTATTTCATTGTTAGAATACTCAACTTGTAGTTGCGGTACTCTTGAAGAATTTCTATCCATTTCTTCCTCTCGAGTATCCTCTGGCAATTTTTTCAAAGGACGTTTATATTCTTTAAGAATCGGTTTCATTTCAGAAGAACGGAAGTCGGATTTTAGAATCTTTCTTATAGCTTTTCCATAATTATATCTCCCCCAATCAAAATATTGCCTCATGAAGAAGTAATTGTCTATTTCCATCAATTTTTGATTAGGATTGATACAATAGGGGTCAAACGAATTTGGATATTTATGGAAAATACTCTCCGTATAATCATTTCTAAAAGACATAACTAGAATGCGTTTGAATTTGATCTCATTCTGATAGCTTCCATCAGTTAAATATCCGCGTAAATCTCCGAATGTTCCGAAAGCAACAGTATTAGCTTCATGAGCAAAAACCAAATAACGACGGAACAAATCCTTAAGCTCACAAGAAACATCATTACCAGTTATTACAAAAACACTCTTTTTGTAAACAAAATGGTGGATTGCTATTTCCACTTCACTTTCCCAAAGTTTCAGGTTTATCTTAAAAATTTCAGACAACAGGTTTTCGTCTGATTCCGTTTCGTCTAATAATTTGGAACAATACTGTCGTATTGAAGGAGATGTAACACAAAGAGACATCTCATTCCTTCTTGAAACATAGCGGTCTAGTCCATTTGTTATGTCATCAAATAATGTCTCATAATCCTGTTGTAACTCGTTAATTTCTTTTCCGAGTTCGATTTTAACATATTGTTTATTAGACTTACTATTTAGTTTCAAAGATTCCTCGTATGTAAAGGAAATGAAATCTAGTGATTCGTCGTCAGTTATCTGAACACGTTCCTTCATTCTTTGTTTAAAATCAAACAATCTACGGAGCCTATAAGGTTTTCTTGAAAAACAAAAGAAAAACACATTGCGAAGCCCCGAATGGGAAGAAACAAAATCATCAAAATAAGGCTTTTGAAATGCATCAGAACAGAAATCTGAGTATCTTCCATCTGCAGTTCTTGTAGGAAATACAACAATATTTTCCAGATGAACTTGATTTTCAAGTTCCACGATATGATTATACAGTTCGTCACTATCCTCTGGAGTCATAGCGAGAGGACATAGCTCCTTTTCAAACTTTGAAAAAGGTGTAATTGCTTTACTTAAATACCAATATTTATTAAGAGTCTTACGATTATATGTTTTATTTGCTTCTCGATATTCGTTATACCTTCTAGCGATGTTCTCACTATATAATAAAGTCTTTCCGCTATTAGTATATTCATCCTTTGATCTGTTTAATATTTCTCCTAGTTTCTTTTCAAATCTGTAGTGATCTTGGGCTAATTCGCGCTGTTTTTTTGTCTTAACGTCTTGGGGTATATAAAAATATAATCGTTGAAGCTGACTAATGATGAATTCTTTCCATTCATGATTTGAATAGAACCCCATTTTAAGCACAACAAAGTCTTCGCATAACTCCTGAGCATAATCCTCATAAATTGGGAAATAAGAAACTGCAACCTTCAATTCTTCATCTTCTCTGTCAATGAAATAATCAATTATTATGTTAATTGTCATCAAAAGGTTATACACAGAATCAACATCCTCAGGTGTTCTCCTAAGGCGCATAATTTCAAGAATGCTTTCAAAATTATTGTCAACCCGTTGTAATGCTTTAGGGAAATCCATGATTATTGTTGTTTAAATGTTAGTATTTGCAATTCCATCATAGCACGAGTTATTCCCACATAGACCTCAAAAAGAAAATTTCTTAAGTCATTTGATTTACATTGTTCAGGTATGACAAGTATGACCTTGTGGGTCTCTAATCCTTTATATTTAAGAATAGAGGTAAATGGAATGCTGGATTTGTCTGGATTTGAAATATCCTTTTCATCTAGAATATGCACTCCGGGTTTGCATGACAAAGAATCGTATAATGTCATTCCTGCATCTGCTGTAGACATTGTATGTTTGAACGCAGAATGAACCAGCACAACAGTATTTGTCGTGTCAGAACTTTGCTTAATTGCTGCCCTAAAGGCTCTAGACAAAGATTTATTACAATCGCATTTGGTAATAGACAAATAAGGGTGCTCGTTCTCGCTGATTTCTTTCAAATATCCTATATATTGATCATTAGACTCCAGTTCTAGTACATGATTGGCAATACGTACGATTTCTTTATTAGTTATTACGCGTTTGTTTTCATTTAATTGATAATGAGCAGCACAACCAAGTAAATCGGAAATGAGTCCATCAATATTGCGAAAATTGCTATTGTATCCCTGCTCTATATCATAGAAAATAAGATATGAGCCAATATTAATACCATTTCCTGTGTTGGAAGTGATACTATTTAACAATGGGATTACCCCTAAATCTGCAATATCCTGTGCTTCATCAATTATCACATAATCATAGAATATGTGATTATTCGAATCCAAAATCTGTTTTACTATTGCTGACGTTATTGTTTCGTTTTGGAGGAATGTACTTCCTGCTAAGGATTGAATGAATCGGCCATATGTATAAACTTCGCAATTGTATAAATCCTCTTGGACTAAATCTTCTTTAATCTTGGCCTGTAGTAATATGTTTTGGCACAAATAAAGACCTTTAAGTCCGTTGTGCTTTTTTATGAAAGCCTTAGCCATAGTAGTTTTGCCTGTACCAGGACCTCCTTCTATGAGAACACGTTTGTTCTTGGATAGTCCTTGCAGGATGTCCATGTTCTCAACATGTAGCCATTTTAGAACTTCAGCCAGCGAAGACTGTGAGTATCTACTTTTGTCTTCCAGTGTGGGAGACAGTATTTCCACAATATCACTTAACTCTTTATCCGAAAGAATATGTATAAAACGGCTCTTTGAGGAATTTTCTCGCGCATAATCAAGAATACTTTCGCAAAAATCCGCAAAAGAGCAATTATCGTCTTCATGACATTTTTTGTCCCATAACCAAAAACTCAAATCAACTTGTTCATTTGTACTAGTTGAATTCATTCCCTTGTGCGGAAAAGCGACGGCATAGTCAACAAATATTTGATCGTTGTTTAGTACTTTATTATTTATTAACGCCCACTTATAATGATTAGCTTGATCAAAAGGTGAGCATTTCATTGGCGTTAAGGTGCCATTTTTCCCTGAATAATAGTAACGGCCACCGATAACCTCGATACCACCACCCTTAACTTCAAGAATTATAGCCCCTTTTTCACAAATAAGCAAGAAATCTATTTGAATTTCAGATTGGCCGCCATAGGGTATTGGTAATGAGAGGTCATACCAAACGTACCAATGGAGAGGGCTCTTTTCGCAGTCCTTCTGGATTCTAACGTACATATCAGCCTCCCCCTGAAGAATAGTTCCATCTTCATGACGACCAATAACCTCCTCTAGAGTTCCTGTTCTTCTTGACTTATTAAAAAATGCCATATTACTTCTTTATTATGTTGTAAATCTTAACTTCTTCTTCTTTACATTGCTTATAAAAGAACGCCAAAACTCGATTACAACTAGATGAACGCCTTTTTTGTGTGGACTCAGATAGTATTTCCATAAAGTCTTTTAGACATGTATCTTTTTGGCACAATGATTCAATCACCTTACTATAGAAAGGGTCTCTCAACAGATTAATAGATAAATATTTGTTCTGTACGTTTTCTGGTAAATTCAAAAAAATGTAACCAACCGATGAAAGATACCACAATTCATTCCAAAATACGCATAGACCTAATTGAGAAGCAGTTTTAACCTGATTCTCTCCGTATTTCATTAATGCAACAAGATTGTCTTTATAACTATCATCAGCATGTAATCCTGAAGCGATATCAGGCAATGAAAGTCCACTGTTTTCATGTGAAAGCATTACACGACACATATTTGTAGTACAGTCTTCTATGCTGCTTAATTGGGTTATGTCTTTTGACGTAATCTCGCTTTTGTTGGGATTAGAATGCAAATACTCAATGTATTCATCAAGCCTATATTGCATGAGCTTGTAAATATAGCTTTCCATTGCTTCGACTGAGAATAACGAAGGAGTTTCTAACAAAATCTTTGTTGACTCTAATTCGAATTTTTTCGAATAAAAATCTTGTATGGAAATTGTAGTCATATCTCGTTTGATTTAGTTATTTACACATCTTTTCTTTCCCAGAGAGAGGAGTCTGTCATCTTTTTAAATGAGAGATTAAAGAAACTCAAAAAGAGTTCTTTGTGTACGCTATACATTTGCAGGAAATTATGTACTGATTTCAGAGGCATACATATTTTTTTGTCATCGTAATATCCATTGTTTATATCATCAACAAATTCTTCATATGTTTTCAACCTACTATGAACTATTCCAAGAGTATGCTCTTCCCAATATGTCTGATTTTTATAGCAAAATTGCCAGAACGACAGGTTGCGATAAAAGCCAGGTTGATTACACCATCGGGCAATTTGTACATACAAATTAGGAATAGGAGCCTTCTTATAATCTTCATGACGCATTATATATGGGAGACAGCCATATCGCATCAAGACACAAATGCGCATGAAGATTTCAGCAATATCCTGCTGAAACTGCTTAAGTCCGCTCTCTGACTGATGGAACCCACAAAATAGGTAAAATTTTGTCTCTTTCTTAGGACAATAGTACTTCCAGATTTTAAGTGCTTTCACAATTATCTTGCGATCGAACCAATTGTCAAAAGCAAATATGAAGTCACCATGATAGTTCGCACTTGCTAGCTTTCTTGCCATATCTTCCCCACGCTTATGCTGTGCCAGTAGACGTTCATCAAGACCTTGACGGAACTGGAATGGTCGTTTTGTCGCTATAAGTTCATCCAGTAACTTCTCCCAGTAGGGTGAGGCAAGAAAATTATCATCCCAGAGATAAATGTATGGACGCTTCAGCTTTCCAGTTTTCTCATCGATTTCGTTATCAAGAAAGTCAGTAAGGTTAGAATATGGCATTGCCTTACGTTCAAGTTTGTTGACGCAGAAAGGACAACGCCGGAAGCATCCTCTTGTCAAGAAACCAATAGAGTATTCTTTGTAATCCTTGTAATACTTTGATGAAGCTTTGACATTCTCCATCACACTAATAAATTCATCATACAAATGATAGTCTGGCATTTGCGTTCGCATGTCTATCCCATTGGTACCAGACTTATTTTTAAGTTTGTTCAAGAATGCATCATGCTCCAACCTATGCATGTCTTCTTCACGTTTCTCTTCAAAACCTTCCTCTACAGAGAGATTTGCATAGTTCCCTGTACCTCCCATGCGTACTTTTTTAGCAAGTTTCTTGTCATTAAGAAGGGTTGTTAGCACAAGCGGAGGATCATCGATAGTGAAGGTAAAGACGCACGAGACATAGAAGTAGTTGTACTTCTGTAACTCCTCAAAGTTGCTTTCGTTTGTAATCAGCTCATAGCAGCAGGCATCATCAGTATAGCCACGTACATAACCATTATCCCTGAAATAACCGGCAATCTTCAATAGCGCAAGATTAGGATGCCGCGTCCCGTTGCAAAGCAGGTCGGCATCCACAAGCCCTATTTTGATTTTTCTTTTTGCCATCTATTTCAGTTAATTGAAAAGTCATTTTTGTTCAGGCATACAAGATAGTCATCGCCTACCAAAACAAGTACATCTGTTTCTGGCTTTGACCAGTTCACCAATTCCTCGAAGCCCATATCCAAGGCCTCCCTTGGCTGAACCTTACGCCAACCCTCTTTGGTTGCTTTCTCATTCAACTTTTTGGCGACATCTTCCTCAACTAAGTCAATCAGACTCATCCACTCCTGGTACATTCCGCCAACGGGTATTCTAAAATCTTTATTCATTACTATTATCGTTTTATATTATTTTGTGGGGATGCGCTTCAAGGCATTCTCCTTCCAACTTTAAGGATATTTGGTTCGGCTATGCTCGGCCAACGCTTCGCCCTTGCTTGCCTCTTGCTACTCTACATCCTCACTAATTCATTGAGGTCAACCTCAAGGCATCTTGCGATGTCCATCAGGTTTTCAAGGTTTGGCTGGGCTGAGTTAGTGCACCATTTTGATACAGTAGCAGGATCAACCCCAAGTTGTTCTGCCAGCCACTTGTTAGTACGTTTCTTCTCAGCAAGCACTACTTTCAATCGATTTAAGTCTTTACCTTCCATGTTACACATTATTATATTTATTGGGTACAAAGATAATGTATTTCTCGCAATTTACATAATGTTTTGACAACAAACATATAAATAATAGCAATAAAAATTGCGTTTTAGCAACTTTTTAACAAGAAATCACTAAAAAACGCCCCATCAATTGTTTTAATGGAGCGTTTTTAAAGCCAAAATTGCTTAGTGTACAACTATCGCTTACTTTTTATTGAATTCTTGTATTTCTTTAATCATATCTTTCACATCCTGATTGACTTGAAGGAAGTTGGCATATAAGATACGCTCACGTACTTCTGGTGAATCAAAATGGTAGAACTGAGGAATAGGATAATTAACATAGTCTTTCTCCT
>Ga0326513_10000887_pt1 | contig 24914 bp, 37 predicted proteins | sample 2_2465_0518_D_FD_203654 | JGI IMG/M metagenome (GOLD analysis project Ga0326513, IMG submission 203654) | Bovine rumen microbial communities from UC Davis, California, United States - 2_2465_0518 | ecosystem: Host-associated > Mammals > Digestive system > Stomach > Rumen | place: USA... | reverse complement strand
GAGGCCTCACAATGAGCAGTCTTATAGACATAACTGGACAGACTTTCGGAAGGCTTACAGTGAAAGAGTATCAAGGCACCAACGACAAAGGCATCCCCATGTGGCTCTGCCGTTGCGAATGCGGGAAAGAGAAAGTCATAAGGGGCGATGCGCTCCGCTATGGCCAGACTCGCTCCTGCGGGTGCCTTGCTCATGAAGCCCATGTTGCCGCAGGAAAGAAGGGGCATCCTTCTTCTAGGTTCATCGACCTTACTGGGCAGACCTTTGGCTACCTGACTGTGCTTGAACGTGGCGAAAATAATCCGCACGGGCAGGCGAGATGGCGTTGCCGTTGCGTGTGCGGGCGCGAAACCCTTGTGGTTGCCTCCAAGCTGCGCAACGGGCGCACCATCTCATGCGGCTGCATGGGGCTTCGCCACGCAACGGAAGCGAAGCTACGTCATGGAGATGCACTCGCATCGAAGACTGTCAGGCTCTATGAAATCTGGAACGCCATGAAGCGCAGATGCTACAACCCCAACTGTTCCCCGTATAAATACTACGGAGGCAAGGGCGTAAAAATTTGCGATGAATGGCTGGAGTACCAAGGCTTCAAGACGTGGGCGCTTGCCAATGGCTACACCGACAGCCTAACCATCGACCGCATTGACTCCAACGGCGACTACGAGCCTGACAACTGCCAGTGGATTACGCTCGCCGAAAACATCTCCAGAGCTCATCGACACACCCCGCAGGATGTCGAAGACAGCATTGTCCAGAAGCTCCGTCAGGGTATCTCAGGTGCCAGCATCTGTCGGGAGATAGGTGTTTCGAGAGCAACAGTCCACCGTCTAAAGACCAAGCTTGGTCTAGTAAAACCACGCAAACATACTGCTACTAGATAGCAGGAGGTAAATATAACATGGCAGACCTCACGAACATCACATCGGCAAACGCCAGCCTCGTGCTGATTGTGAATACCATCATTCCTTCTGGCGTTCAACTGCAGCACTTCTCCACGGATCAGTCATTTAGCCAATCGGACGTTACCGTGACCGAGGACCGCATGGGCGTGGACGGCAACCTCGCCGCAGGCTGGATTCCCGCCATCAAGACGGTGCAGGTGTCCCTTGAAGCTGGCTCCCCCTCCATGTGGTACATGGACATGCTCCAGAGGGCGATGGAAAACAACCGCACCATATACGAATGCACCCTCATCGCCACCATTCCCAGCATCCGCAAGATCTATACATGGACGAAGGGCGTGCTCAAATCTGGTACCGTGGTGAACAACGCCAAAAAGGTGCTTGACCCCACCCAGTGGACGTTTGACTTCGCCACGCTCACCATTCTGCCCTACTAGTACGCAATAGAGACTCCGGAGGTATCTAATGCGAAACGAGAAGATAATTGAACTGGAAGACCGCGGAAACAAGCTCACGTTCAAGATCCGCGAGATGAGCGCCACCCAGCTTGAGGACTGGACTATGCGGGCCGTCCTCGTGCTGGCTGGCGCAGGTTCCGACATCCCCGCAGGCGGCGGGGTCGAAGGCATAGGCAAATACCTTGCCGAGCATGGCCTCGCCGCCATTGGGAACGTGGACTACGCCAAGGCCAAGCCCCTCTTGGACGAGATGCTGGGGTGCTGCTCCAGAGTGGTGGACCGCATGGAGGAGAAGGTGACGCCTGAGACGGCGGATGCCTACATCTCCGACATGTCTACGCTGTTCAAGCTGAGGCTCGAAGCCTTCAAGGTGAACTTCTCTTTTTTCGGGAATGGAAGCCCCAGCGCTTCCCCCGAGAAAGCGAGTACCGTGCGAGTCAGCGCAAGGTAAGGGGAACGGCTAGCCCTGCCAACGTCAACGCCCGCATGGCTCTGGTGATGTCGGAAGGCCTCGCCAGCCTGCGGGAACTCCAGACCGTCTACAGCTACGGAGACCTGATGCTCATGAGCGAGGTGGCCATGACCAACGCCTACAACGAATGGTGCAGCTACAAGTCTGCAGAGGAGCGCCGTTAGCATGGCCGGAAACTTCGTTGACACGTTGCTTATCGGCATCGGGCTCGACACCAGCAAGGTGGCCGAGGGCGCAAAGGACGTCGGGAAGCAGATTGCGGATGGCGTCAAGGATTCCGTAGCCAAGATTCCTGACCAGATAACGCCTGCACTGGAGACGGCCGCCAGCAAGGCCAAAGGCATTTTTAGCAGCATATGGGGCCAGATACTTGGCCCCCTTGCTGGAGCTTTCACCGTCGGCAGCGCTGTCAGCAACTACATCTCCAACTCCATGAGCGCAGGAGAGCTTGCCGACAAGCTGAAGGTGGACGTGGAGGAGATCCAGATCTGGTCCGGCGCGATGGAGCGGGCTGGCGGATCTGCCTCTGGCCTCCAGAGCACTGTCGAGAAGCTGAACGCTTCCGGCAAGGCGAACGGGGATGTCTTCGGCACCCTTCTTGGTCTGGCTGAAAAAGCCGAGACCATGACGAAGGAGGCCTTCACAGAGTACGCCAAGAAGCTGGAGATTGACGAAAAGACCATCGAGGTGCTCCAGCAGGGCAAGAAGGCGCTGGAAGAACACCTCAAGAAGCAGGAGGAGCTTGGCGTCTACACCAAGGAGGACGCCGAGCAGAGCAAGAAGTTCAAGCAGGCCCTAGCCGACCTGCTGAAGGCATGGGACAGCCTGACGGCCTTCATTGGGCGCTTTGCCCTGCCCGTCATGGAAGAGGTCGCCAAGATCTTCACGGAGCTCGTGGCCTATCTCCGCAAGCATCCCGCGCTTGTGGCCGCCGCGATTGCCATGGTCGGCGGGGCGCTGACTGCAAAGCTCCTGCCCCCGCTCAAGGCGCTGCCAGCCATCATCGCCAACGTCTCCAAGGCATTCATGCGATGGTTCCCCTTCGTGGCTGTCATCATGGCCCTCGCGCTCGTCATCGAGGACTTCTGGGTTTACCTCCACGGCGGCAAGTCTGCTTTGGAGGACGTCTGGAAGGTCTTCGGAACGGGACCGGAGCTCCTTGCCAAGCTCAAGGCTGCATGGGAAGGCCTCAAGGGCGTCATCAAGACAGTCTGGGAGGGCATCAAGCAGTTTGCCTCGTATCTGGGCGGACTAGCCAATGCATCCGGCTGGCTTGACGGCCTCAAGACCTCTTTCAAGGGCGTTGCCCAGCTTCTGAAAGGCATCTTCACGCTTAGCCCAGCCGACATCGGCAAAGGCCTCGGCACGCTGTTCCGCGGGCTGGGGCAGATGGTCCTTGGGTCTCTCAGGAGCCTTGGCACCATCGTAAAAGACCTGTTCAAGAACCTCTTCAAGTTCGAGGGCGGGGAAATTTCGTTCACAAGCGTGGTGAGCGCCATCTGGAAGGCCATCACCACGGTTTTCACGAACATCGGCAAGTTCATTGCATCCTTCTGGGAAGGCGTCTTCGACATCGAACTCCCCAGCCTTGACGAGCTCGGAACGAAGATCTGGAACACTATTACCAAGATCTTTGATAACCTTACGAAGAAGGTCACGGGCTTTTTCAAGAACCTGTTCAAGGACTTCAAGCTCCCGTCCATCAGCGACCTGTTCAAGGGGGCAGGCAATGCGGCAGGCAAGGCCGGAGACATGCTGGGCAAGGGGCTTGACCTTGCCAAAGGCGTGGCCGGAAAAGGTCTTGACCTGCTTGGTGGCCTGCTTGGCGCAGGGGCCAAAGGAGCCTCCAAGGTCGGCGAGAAGCTTGGCCCCATGCTCAAGGAAGGCATGGGCCTTGCAGCTGACGCTGTCGGCAAGGGCTTCAACTTCTTCAAGGGGCTGCTTGGAGATGCCAAGGACGGCGCATCCAAGGTCGGCGAAGTTCTTGGACCTGCGCTTCAGGGTGGCCTCGACATAGCCCAGAAGGGGCTTTCTGCCGTGGGCAACTTCTTCGGCGGCATCTTCGGCGATGCCCAGCCTGCCACGGACGAAGCGGGGGGTAAGATACAGGACGGCATGGGCAAGACTGCCGGAGCTGTCAGGGATGCCTTCAACGCCGCATGGCAGGCCACCGCAGGCTACGGCGTCCAGGCATTCCAAAGCGCGGCCGTCACCATTCAGCAGATTTTTGCGGGCATCGTCTCCGGCATCGAAACGCAGGTCGGCAATCTCGTTGCCGGAGTGCAGGCCATGGGGGCGCAGGGCGGAATGGTGCCTGCCTTCGCAGGCGTCCGCGCCCAGCAGGGCGGAGGTCGCGGAAACGTAACGGTCAACCAGCAAAACCGCATCAACGTGGACGCCCGCGGAGGCGACCCCGCCAAGGTCCAGCGCGGAGTCGAGCGCGGGATTGACCCAGGCCGCGTGACAAGGGCGTCACAGTCGGGAACGGTTCCCAAGGGGTAAAGCGATGCTGCTAGAACTGTTAGGCTTGGCTCCTGTCTGGACGCTCCAGAACGAAGGCGGCGGCACTGCCGTTGACTTTGACGTGTTCCTTGGGATGGACTTCAGCGGCGCGAATGCGGTGGCCCATGAACCTATCGAACAGGGCGGTTTTGCTTCGTACAACAAACAGGACACGCCGAAGGAAATCACGGTTGAACTGGCCTGCACCAAGATGTACTTCAACCAGCAGCCCGTGCTGGAAAACATCGACAAGCTGGCTGCAGGAACGCAGAAGCTTTCGCTGGTTACGCCCAGCTCCGAGTACAAGAATCTCAATCTGGAATCGTACAGCTACACAAGGCAGGACGATGCAGGCGCGGGGATGCTTGTCGTGGAGCTCAAGCTGATAGAAATCCGCGAAGTCGAGACAAAAAAGAAGACAACTGCCAGCGAGTCGCCCAAGAGCCAGAACAGCAAGCCCATCGAGAAGGCCAAAAATCCGTCCCACGACTCCAAGGCAAAGACGGGAAGGACGCAGACGAAGAAGCCCGCATCTCAAAGCACGTCTGCCTTGTACGACACGTTTGGCAAGCTATAGGAAGCACATCATGGTCGAGATACCCCTCCAGCCCATTCCCTCGCAGGAAGTCCAGTGCATCCTGGGCAGCCAGAACTGTACGTTGAGCGTCTACTGGCGGTTCGGGAAGCTTTACGCCGACCTGCTCGTGAACAGCGAACCCGTCTTCCAAGGGAGCATCTGCCAGAACCTCCAGTGGGTGAACCAAAGCCCCAGCCCCGACTTTTCCGGCGGTCTCATCTTCGTGGACGGCCTCGGGGAAGAGTCTCCGCGCTGGGATGGTCTCGGCACCCGTTGGGCCTTGCTCTACCTTGACGCCGAAGAGGTTGCCGATCCGCAGGCCGCCGTGCAGGCCATGATGGAGGAGGTCTAGCCGTGGCGAAGTCCTTCACGAAGAAGCAGATCCGCATAGGCCTCGCTCTGTACAAGGACGAGCAGAAAAGGACGCTCGTCTACGAAGGCATCGAGACTCATGTTTCGATTGAGAAGCCGGGCGAGCCCGACCAGAACAAAGCGACCGTTGAGATGTACAACTTGACCATGGACGCCATGCGGGACATGACCACGCTGAGCTTCAAGCCCCTGCAGACGAAGAAAAACCTCATCGTCATCTACGCGGGGGACGAGACGGAAGGTATGTCCTTATGCTTTGCGGGCGAGATCGACACGGCCTACGCCGACTTCTCCGGCGCTCCCACCATCAAGATGCACATCGAGGCGGCCGCTGGCTCCTACCCCTCTCTCAAGGCGTCCCCGCCTATCGCTGTGAAGGGAAGCCAGAGCGCCGCGTCTTTGATTGAGCAGTTCGCCAAGGAATCGGGCTACACGTTCCAGAACAACGGCGTCTCTGCCAGCGTGAAGAACGCCGTTCTGAACGGAAGCCCCGTCCAGAAGATGCGGGCCGTGGCAGGCATGGTCGGCTGCGAGCTCATAATTGACGACAACGTGGTCAAGATTCAGCCCTACGATAAGGGGCTCGACCAGGGCAACGCCGTGCTCATGAGCAAGGATTCGGGGATGCTTGGCTACCCCACGTTCACCAGTGAAGGCATCAAGCTTCGCGCCCTCTATAACCCCGACTTGCAGCTTGGGGGGATGGTCGAGGTGGACACCGTAGTGCCTGGAGCCAAGGGGACTTGGAAAATCACCAAGCTGAGCCACAGCCTTGTCGCCAACGCCGTTTCTGCAGGCGACTGGTTTTCCGAGGTCGAGGCCAGCCCGCTTGATGCCCCGCCGAAGGAAGAGAAGGACAAGAAGGGGAAGAAATAGCCATGGCAGAAGACACCACCAGAACATCGAACCGCAAGCTTAATTCTGGGGCTTCCGAGTTCAACGCCATCAGCTTCCTCGTGGAGCAGGCCATCAAGGGCATGGTCAACACGGCCATTCCCGTGAGGGTCGACTCCTGCACCAAGCCAGGTGTCGGCGGGGCGGCAGGGTACGTCTCTGCAACCCCGCTCGTCCAGCAAAGGGGCGCGGACGGCAAGAGCCTCCAGCCCGTAAGCCTTCCCCAGCTTCCCTACTTCCGGCTCCAGTGCGGAAACGCCGCTGTAGTGCTCGATCCCCAGCCAGGGGACGTAGGCTTCGCTGTCTTCGCCCAGCAGGACATTTCCAACATCAAGGAAGGCACCAGCGAACCTGTGCAGGCGGGTTCTTTCCGCTGTTTTGATCAGAGCGACGGCGTATACCTCGGTGGCATCCTGGGCGCAGGCGCTCCCGAAACCTACGTCCACCTCGACCCCGAGAAGGGCGAGGTCACCGTCAAGGCCCCCACGAAGATCACCATTGACGCTCCGCAGATCGAACTGAAGGGCGCGGTCACCATGGGCGGGGCTGGCTCCAGCGACACCATCACGCTGGACGGCTCCATCGTGACCAACGGCAACATCTCGACCACTGGCAACGTCTCGGCGGGCCACTTCTACGGCCCCGTCAACTAGGAGGCTCCATGGCGCACACACGCAAGACGCTTCTGCTCAACGGCAACTGGGATCTCACGCTCGACAAGTCTGGGCGCATCGCCGTTGCGGACGGCCCCTACGCCACGGCCCAGAACGTGGCCAACGAGTGCAGATTGTTTACCGATGACGCCTACTTCGAGCCGGGCAGGGGCATCCCGTACTACCTCATCGCCCTTGGCAGGAAACTCTCGCCCAGCGTCCTGCGGGCCCGTCTCAGGGATGCGGCCTTCCTCGTGGATGACGTGGAGGATGTGACGGACGTAGTGCTGGAGAGCCTCGACACGGAGACCCGCAAGGTCACGGGAGAAATCCAATTCACCTCAAAGGAGGGCGAGAATGCCGCTGTTGAACTTTGATCCGCAGGTGGGCATGGTTGCCCCCGATACTGCCGTTCTCCGCGATGCCGTAGCGGCCAACTGGGAGCAGGCGTTCAATACTGGGGACGGCTCCCCCGTCTTGGACACCGAAGCCACGACCCCTGCAGGCCAGCTCGTGGACGCCGAGGCCGCATACCTCGCGCAGACCAATGCGGAGTTCCTGTACATCGCCAGCATGTTGAACCCCCGCACGTCTGAGGGCGTCTGGCAGGACGCGCTGGGCTACATTTATTTCCTGTCCCGCAAGATCGCCCAGCCCACCCTCGTGACCGTGACGTGCTCCGGCCTGCAGGGGACGGAAATCCCCGCCGGATCGCAGATGCGCGATGACGAGGGGGGGCGCTACGAACTCACGTCCACAATCACCATTCCCGCTGGCGGGAGCGTGGACGGGGTGTTTCAGGCTCTGGAGGCTGGCCCTATTGAATGCCCTGCCGGAACGCTCACGACCATCGTCACCGTGATCCCTGGCTGGGATTCCGGCACCAACGCGGCCGCAGGCGTGATAGGGCGCAACCGCGAGTCGCAGGCCGACTTCGAGAACCGCAGGTTTGCCTCGGTCGCCAAGAACAGCCACGGGAGCGTCTTCTCGCTGCAGGGAGCGCTTGCCGACTTGGACGGCGTGGTGGACTGCCAAGTGCTGGAGAATCCGACCAGCTCGACCGTCACGAAGCACGGCGTCAGCATCCCCTCGCACAGTGTTGCTATCTGCATCTACGGGGGCGCGGATGCCGACATCGCCGAGGTCATCTACAACAAGAAGGACGCTGGCTGCGGGACTACGGGTGGCACCACCGTGACCTACGTTGCCACGGACTACGGTAACGCGACCTACAACTACGAGATCGTTCGGCCTACGCCTACGGATGTCCACATCGCGGTCGAGATCAACCGCACGGACAGCACTAGCGCCACCGTGGAGCAGGACATCAAGGACGCCATTATCGCCGACTTCAACGGGCAGGACGCCAACTCCGGCAACGTCCGCGTGGGCCTCGCCCAGACCGTCTACGCCTCGCGGTTCTCCGTGGCCGTCATCAAGACTGCGGGGGTGCAGGACCTGGTGGGCATCACCATCGGCCTAGGCTCCGGCCCTATGGGCGCAAGCATCGAAATCCCCGGCGACGTGGAGCCGACCATCTCCAGCGCCGACATCACCATCACCGTCAACGAAATTTAGCAAGGAGGCACCGCATGGCCTATTTTCAGTACAGCCCTCAGTGGCAGGGGCCACTTCCGGGGCGCTCCTTTGAACGGCAGACCGAGGACGCCATCAACGGCGTCTGGGGGCGCTGCGACGAGGTTCTGCAGCTCTGCACCCAGCCTGCAACGCAGACTTCCGCGGGTCAGATGACCGCGCAGGACAAGCAGAAGCTCGACAACCTCATCCCCATCGTTAATTCATTCATCGACAGCCTGTTCGTCTAGGAGGCCAGAAATGGACATCGGAACATTGCTCGACTTCACGGGCATCAGGTATCTCTGGAGCAAGATCAGCCCCTACATCGCAGACGAGTACGCCACCAAAGCCGACCTTGACGAGCTGGCCCAGACGGCGGGCTCCGGCTTCACGTTCAAGGGCTCGGTCGCGGACGTTGCTGATCTGCCGGATTCCGGCAACGAAACTGGCGACATGTACAGCGTGACGGCCTCCGCGCCTGACGGGGGCAACTATGCCTGGGACGGGACGCAGTGGGTGCAGCTGGCCTCCGTCATGGACACCTCGCAGTACGCCCTCGATGCGGACGTGGTTCACAACACGGCCGCGGAGACGGTCGCAGGCGTGAAGACGTTTTCGGACGGCATCGTGGGCGACCTGACGGGTACGGCCTCCATGGCAACGGCAGACGCCTCCGGCAACGTCATCACGGACACCTACGCCACGAAGGGCACGGCAACGGATTCCGTCTCCGGCCTCATGAGCGCCGCCGACAAGGAGAAGCTGGACGGCATCGCACCCTACGCCAACGCCTACTCGCTTCCGCAGGCGGCCTACGGCTCCCTCGGCGGGGTGCTGACCACCTCCACGGTCACGGACACCAGCAGGCTGACGCCCTGCCCCATCGTGTCGGGCGCAGTGTATTACGATGCCGATCCTGAATCGGCGGCCATCACGGATGCCTACATTGACGGGTTGTTCGCGTAGGAGTTTGCCATGCCGTACATGAATGAAAGCGCCCTCGCCTACTACAACGGCAAGCTCCAGCCATGGATAGCATCCCAGCCCGTCAAAACCATCCCTTCCACTCTCTACCCCTGGACTCTTACCGATAAGGCAGGCGCGGTGACGTGCTGGCCCGTGGGCGGGACGCAGCTTCTGCCCACCGTGGACTTCATGTTCACCGAGGTTCCTCCCGCAAGCGGGGACAAGGGGCCGGAGAATCCTTCGACCATAAGCGGCGTGAGCGAATTGAAGGTGGGGAGAGTTGGCAAGAATCTGCTGCTAGCTGTGCCAGACAACACAAACTGGTATGGAATATCCATCACTCGCCAAGCTGATGGTTCTTATTTGCTGAACGGCACATCAACATCTAGTCAACAGCGGTATTTCCCTATCACAGATTGCGGACAGCTTTCTGGCGGGCCGTATTCCTCTCTGAAACTAGACGTGGCAAAAACATATACCTTGTCTGCCAAAGTTGTGAGCGGAACAATAGCTGGCGGAGCGAGTGTGTCTGCGCTTTCAACAGCGAGTCCAAGTTGGATTCCTGGTGCAGATATGCAGTTGGAAAGCGGGGTCACTAAAACTGCGACACGAAGTGCAGCTAGTCTTGTCACTGGTGAGTTTGTTTGCAGGCTCAATATCGCGAGCGGCGCAGCGTTTACCAACGTCATTCTACAGGTGCAACTTGAGGAAGGCGATACGGCTACCGACTTTGAAGCGCCAATGCTCTCAGCCGATGCGAACCACGACATCCCTATCGGCTCGATATACTACGGCGGCACTCTGGACGTTGCCTCGGGCGTGATGACGGTGACGTGGTGGGGGTTGGTTTTAGATGGAACAGAGGATTGGATTTCCATAGGTAGCGGAACTTACTATGGATATAAAATTATTGTTCCTCAGCTAGCTCCATCAGGAAGTGCTTTAGCGCCTGTATACAATACGGAACGCTGTACGCATTTTGACATACAAAACAGCGTATCTCTTTCCTCTCAACATGCGATTGTATATGGCAATAGTTTTGCGGTCTTTACCACGCAAAACACGCTTGCCAGCTTCAAGCAGTGGGTTGCCGATCAGAAGACGGCGGGGCATCCGCTTTCTGTCGTATATCCTCTCGCCGCCCCCTTCATCGTCCAGCTCACCCCCACCGAAATCCTCTCCCTGACCCAAGCCGACAAGTACACGCCGAGGCTCAACACGATCTACACCGACGCATCTTCCGTGCAGGTGGGCTACGTCAAAAGCCTTATCCGCGAAGAATTTGAACTGCAGCAGGCTATCGTTAGCCAAGGAGGCAACATATAATGGGATATTTAGATGAATCTGGCCTCGCTCGGTACGACGGCCTCATCAAAAACTGGGTCACGTTCAAGAGCGGAACTGTGGACGGCATCGACCCTTTGCTGAACTGGCAGAAGACGGCAACGGCCGCTAGCGTGACCTGCTACCCTCTGCCTGCGGCACCGCTGGAACCTGTGGTGAACTTCGTTTTCACGGAGACCCCCCCCGTTGGCGAGAAGAGCCCCACGAATCCGAGCACCATCACGGGGGTGGCCTCCATCACCGTGACGAAATGCGAGACTGTGGGCGTGGACAGCACCGACTTCACCGTGAGTCTTGGCGGTACCTACTACGGTGGAAGCCTCGATCTGGCCTTTGGAACGCTAACCCTCACGCATGTCATGGTGGAGCCGGACTCGCTGTCCTACGACATCAGCGCCCACCCTGCCAATGCAGTCAGCTTCCAGTATGCAGACACCTTCGGGCGCACCGTCACCACGGACGGCAACACGCTGACTATCACAGGCGAAGCTGGGGGCCAGATTGTCTACAATCTCGCCACGCCGGAGACTGTCAATCTTACGCCAACGCAGATCTATTCTCTGTCTCAGGTAGATGAATACACTCCGCGCATAAACACCGTGTACTCCGACCAGCAAAGCGTGCAGGTGGGGTACCCCAAGTCTCCGCTGGCAACTTCGACTGAACTCACCAACGCAATCATATCTCTAGGAGGTAATGTGTAATGGCATTTTCACTTCATGACTTCGTGATGAAGGGGCTCCGCGATGCAGTTGGCAAACTCCCGGACTATGCCGTGATTTTGAACGCAGTCGGCTGGCTTGAAAAAGGCGTCCTGACCGAAGCCGACCTTGCCGAGCTGCAGGCGCTTATTGATGAAAAGAACGCTCCCGAGCCCGAGCCGGAGCCTGAACCCGAACCCGCTGAAGCCTAGCCCGAAGGAGGCCCAGCCATGATCCATGCCGTCATCACCGCCCTCTGGTGCATCGCCTGCATCGCGCTGGGCCTCCCGTGGCCTATGCTCTTTTGGCCTCCGGCCTTCTATGTCGGAAGGGAGGAAGCGCAGGCCGAGCAGCGCTACATCGACACGCACGGAGGCCACCGAGACAAGTGTCCTTGGTACTGCGGGCTTCTTCCGCAGTCGTGGACGCTCAAGGGCCTGCTCGACTTCCTGTTGCCCCTCGCCGTCTCCATCCTCGCAACAGCCGCACTTTTCCTGCTCTAGCTGGAGGTCCGCATGGCAAACTTCCGCAACCCCCGCACCCAGCTTCGCGTCAACTGCCCCGACATCGTCAGCGACATAGACGCGCTGGAACCGATTCAGAGCCAGTATGCGGCATCCCCGCGCATCCTCGCCCTGCTGGTGAAAAAGGCCGCCCTGCTCGATCCGGGGCGCGACCTCATGTACTGGTACGATGGCATCTTCAATCCGAAGACGGCGCAGGGCGTGGGGCTCGACATCTGGGGCAGGATAGTCGGCATAGGGCGCAAGCTATGGGTGGAAAACACGGAATTCTTCGGCTTCCACGGCCAGAACCTCCGAGGTTTCGACCAGGCACCGTTCTGGATTCAGTCCCTCGCCTCTGGGCAGGTAGATCTGACCGACGAAGCCTTCCGATTCCTCATCTTCTACAAGGCGGCCGCGAACATCGGGCGCGGGGACATGGCAAGCATCAACGCCCTGCTCAACTCGCTCTTTGAAGCTGAGCACGGCCCTGCCAACAGCTGCGTTCTGGAAGTCGCCCCCATGGAGATCCGCGCCGTCTTCAACTTCTATCTGACAGGCTACGAACAGGCGCTGCTCCAGCAGTACGGCCTGCTCGACCGCCCTGCAGGCGTGGGCTTCTCGTGGTACCAGCACGACCCGCAGGAAATGTTCGGCTTTGCCGGACAGGAGCTCCAGAACTTCGACAACGGCATTTTCTCGCCGTTTGAGTACCAGACATCTCCCGCATAAGGAGGATACAACATGGCAATTCAGTCCCAGCCTTCCCGCATCTCCGAGCCTTTTGCGGGATCAGGCACAAAAAACACCATACCCGCGACCAATTCCACGCCTTCGGCCTCGCAGGCCGCATCGTGGGCTGCGGGCTTCCCGCCGGAGTGCTCCCAGCCGATTTCCGCTGGCGGCTGCCCTGTCCCCAGAAACGACATGAACGGCGTCCTGAATCAGATTTCGCAGGATTATTCCTTCCGGCAGGACGGCGGCGTGTGGGAGTGGTCGGCGCTGGCCGACTACGACCTGCAGCGCATCGTGCGCGGTTCGGATGGCGTGCTCTACTGCAGCGCGGCGCAGTCCGGCCCCGGTCTCGTGGCTGGAGCGCAGGACCCGACAGCAGACGACGGCACCTACTGGGGACCTGTCCCCGTGGCAACTCCGGCAGTTTCGGCTAGCGCGAACGAGGCGGTGACTGCCGCATGGGTGAAAAGCATTGCGGCCGCGCCCGTCTATATGGACCCTGCGGGGTCAGACTCCAATGACGGCATGAGCGCGGCGGCTCCGGTGCAGACGTTCGCCAGGGCGATACAGATTGCCTCGGCGATGTCTCAGCAGGGAATGCGCTTCATTGTTGCCGCTGGAACCTATGTTGGCAATCTGGAACTGTCCAACAACAACCTTGTTCTGGAAACTCAGGGCGCTGTTTCCATATCGGGCCATGTCGAGATAAAAGACAAGGCTGCCTGCATCGTTTCTGGAAGCGGAACTCTGTCCATAACGGGATATGTTTACATATACTCGCAGGCGTTTTTCTTGTCAGAGTGCCAGCTGTCTATCAGCAGTTCTTCTCGTGCAGCAATCGAGATAGAAGATTCGTCATGCTTTGACATAAGAGAATCTTGTTCTGTAACTGCAAGTGATGTTTCTAATGCTATATATATCTCCAATAATTCTTTTTTTATAAGTTACGATACTGTCGCAATAAGTGCTACCAACACCAGTGCTGTCATTAGGGGAGCACGCGGGGCGTTAATAAGGTTTTTGTCAAGCGTTACGATAGGCGGGTCGGGGAACGGTAATGCCATATCTGTTTCAGACCAATGCATTCTCTCTTCTACTGGCTCTGTCATCGTCAATAGCGACTGCGTTACGAGTTATGCTATTTCTTTGGACGGGGCAGTGGCTACTTTTTACAGTCAAACAAGTGAAATTCACGGTTCCACTACATCAAACACTTCTATTGTATATGTGACTGGAAGATCTTATCTTAGCTTGTCTTCTGGAGCTAAGCTGGAGATACACATCCATAATACTTCCGGTAGAATAATTTATCTTTACAACAATTCTTGCATGGATGTTGCAGGCTCTTCTAGCATTGTTTATGTGTTTGAGGCTGGCGCAACTGCAAGATACCTTATAGACGTATGGGAGAACTCTACTGTATCTGTGGGCAGTTATGCCACAATAAACTTTGGAACTGGTTCAGTGGTTGGTGGAACTGTAGATTGCACATATAACTCAGTTCTTGCAATATCCGCATCGACAACTCTTTCTGGAACTATTACTGGAAAGCGTTTTGCCGTTGACTATGGTGGTCAAATAAATGTCAACGGCGCTGGCGACAGTCGCATTCCCGGATCTGCTGCCGGAAGTATTTCTTCTGCAACCTACGGCTACTATCACTAGGGGAATTTTCCATATGGCAAACTGCATGATTACCCACTACCAGCTTTCCGACTCCCGTATCTGGTCCATCGCGGACGCCCGCTTCGTCTCCTCCGCGCCCGAGGATGCCGTGCTTGGCCCATGCCCAGACGAGCAGGGCGAGTCCAGCCTTGAAGGCCTCATCGGCTGCCTGCATTTCTACGGCTACGAGCTGGGCGAACTCAAGACGGATGAGGAGTTTGCCGCCGAAGCCCGCGAGAAGCGCAATGCCTTGATCGCGGAGACCGACTACATGGCGATGCCGGACTACCCGCTCGATGACGAGAAGAAGGGCGCCGTTTTCGCCTACCGCCAAGCTCTCAGGGACGTGCCGGAGCAGGCCGGATTCCCGCGCCAGATAGACTGGCCCGTGAAGCCGTAGTCTGACCCTATAGACGCAGAAAAGCCCCCTTCCTCGCGGTTGGGGGCTTCTTCGTTGCTTATGCCTGCGGGGCGCTGTCCGGCCCTTTGAGGTGCCTGCCCACGAGCCACCTGACGAGGCCGGAGCGGGTCATGCCCTGCGCCCTCGCCGACATGTCGAGCGCGGCCATCCATTCGGCGGGGAGCCTGACCTGGAACTGGGCCATCTGGCCCGTGGCGGGACGGCCTCCGGCGTGACGGCGGGGCTTCTTAGTCCTTTCCATGCAGTAGCTCCTCCCCGAAGCCGAGACCACACGTCTCTCTCCGTGCTTGTTCATCTCCGAAGAAGGGGTCGTACCTCATATCCGGGTCTCCTTCGCGCATACGAAGAAATTGCTCTGTTCGGGCCTGCACCGCGTCTTCCAGCGTCTTGTGGACGCTGACAAGCTCCTTTGGACTGCCAGCATAGAGCCCGTAGAAGTGTCCTTCGGCGACAGTCTCCTTTTGGCTAGTCTTCGTCATCGCAGAACACCTCCTCGCGTTCGCCGTCTTCGTCCACATGGTAGATGCGGTCGAAGGTTCCGGCATTCGTCATGCCCATGCGCTGGGCGTAGTCGCGGTCGAAGAGGTGGCGGTTGCGAGCGCGGAAAGCCTTCTGAGCCCCCGCCAGCGTTCTGTGCTCCGATACTGTCTCAGGGTATGGACCGGAATAGTGGCATACTTCGTAATGGCTCATGGCATCCTCCTAGCCCTCGACAGGGGCGAACTCGGTTCCGAACTTCTCAGCGTGCAGGCGGGCGTAGCGAGTCAGAAACGCCTGGTCGCTCATCCAGCCCAGCCCTTCCTTGTGGAGCCAGTGCGACTCGTCATGGACGCGTTCGCGGAGTTCCGTGTCCATGACATCGGAGATGCGCGAGATCTCCATCCACCCGTCAGGGTAGCAGTCGGACAGGCTAACTCCGTTCAAGGACGGCGGGGTCATGGAGCAGACTTCCACGAAGTCGCTCTCGTCAAACTCTTCGCCGTTGTCGGCGCAGGTAGCCTTCCAGCCCTCCAACGTGTCGGTGCTCCCCGTCTGGGGGAACATGTAGACGGCGGGGACGCGGGCGTAAACGAGAAGGTCAACGTCCTCCTCGCTAGCCTTCTCGTAGTCGCGGCCTTCCTGCAGGCCGTCCTCGGGCATGTAGCCGAGGCGCTCAACCTCGGCCTGCATGGCTTCAAGGCTCTCGAAGACTATGGGGTCGCCAAGCGCCTCGTTGATGTTGCGGACGGGGCGGGTGGCGGGTGAAATCATGGTGATGGTCTGGCTCATGGTGTCCTCCTCGGGGCTGTTCCCCTTTGTTGAGTTAACCATACGCCCATCCCTTAGTTTTTGTCAACGAAAAACCATACAAAAACAACTTGAGGCACAAAAAAAGCGCCCCGCCGTGGTAGGCGAGGCGAGATGCAGGGGCGGTTCCGGCCTGCTCTGGGGCTGTGGTGCAGCCGTGGTGCAGGCGTGGTGCAGAAGCGGGGTTAATGTGTTGAATTTACGGGATTCCTGCTCCTTCGACCTGCAGAAGCGGTTTTTACGCTAACTGCCTGATTCTTCTGGCTTCGGCAGGGCCATGCCGCACCAAACTGCACCAAGCATGTCGCTGGCCGCCCTCTGGGCGCTGGGGAGGGCATGAGCGTAGTGCTGGAGCGTGATGGCGGGGCTGGAATGCCCCAGATTCGCCGCAACGGCCGCAACGTCTGCTCCTGCGGCTATCATCTGCGTGGCGGCGATGTGGCGCAGGGCGTAGAATGAGAAACGGCCTACGCCAGCCTTCCTGCGGGCCTTCGCCAGCACCTCCTGGTATTCATGGACGGCCCCGCCCCGTGAGTTCCGGCAGACGTACTGCTCCCTGTCCTGCCCGTCCAGACAGAAGCGGCTCCACGCTTCGGACAGATACTCGGCAGGCGGGAAGACGGTTTTCACCCTTCCGACCTTGCCCATGAGCACCGTCACAGCGCCATGCCCGAAGTCGAATGCCGACCACTTGAGCCGGAACAGCTCCACGATGCCAGGGCGAAGGCACAGGGCGAGAGCCGTTCTGCAAGCCCACTGCATCCATGCGGGGAGATGCGGATAGAGCTTTTGGAACTGCTCCAGCGTCCCCGCCCTCGTGCCGTGGCTGGCCTGCAGTGGCCGGAACCGCGCCCATGGATTGACTGTCGCGAGGCCTTCCTGCACGAGGTAGTTGAAAGCCGCTGAAAGCAGGCCCGTCCAGTAGTTGACGCCAGCGGGGCTGGCACCTCCGGCACGGGCGCAGTCGCGCACCTCATTGAGATCCCTGCGGTCGAGGCTGTCCACATACCGTTCTGCGATGCACTCTGCATAGCCGACCCTCTGTCTTGCCCTCGGCTGGTTTTCCCGCGCCCCGCCGACCAGCCAGCGGTAGTGCTGGCGGGTGCTTTCGGAAAGCTGGCGGTCATTCAAATAGAGACCCACGGCCTCATACACCGTCAGGCGGGAGCTTTCCCGCGCATCCTGCTTTTCCTGGTCTTCATGCTCCTCTGCCTCCTCGCGTGTCTTAAATGTCCTTTGAACCCACCTGTGCGGGCGTCTGGATGTGTCCTTGACCTTGCACACCCACCGTCCGTCTCCTCGCTGATAGACGCTCATGGTTGCTGACTCCTCTTGCTGGTGCTCCCGCACTGCTGGAGGAACCGCTGCCTGCCCTCCCTTGATAGGACAGATCTGCGGTCGGGTCTACGGGGGCCAACTTCCAGAATCTCCAGACGCTGGCGCGTGAGCTCTTCTACGGCCTTCTGGTGCTCAAGAATCTCCAAGTCCAGACGGCGCACCTCGGCCAGCTTTTCCTCGGCAGTCATCGCCTCACCTCCTTTGACGGCCCCCGCCGTCCTGGGCCTTCACCTAGACGGCAGGGGCCAGCTTCCACGGCGCGGCTGCTGTTCTCGCGCCTTTCGGGAGACCGCCTCCCGAATCTGAAGAGCCTCCGCAGGGTCGACTTTCATTCCGATGGTTAAGGGTTCCCTGCGGAGGCCCGCCCTTGGGCCTACCCCTTGGGCGAAATTTCGTCTTCAACGGCCTGCTCGGCCCAAAGCACCCAGCACGAAAGGCATCCGGCGCTCTGCTTGCATTCCTCTCCTGCGTGCTTGTCCGGCGGACATTCCCCGTAGAACTCCACGAGGACACGCACAAGGCATTCGACTATGCGTCTCTGCCTCAATACTTCCGCTACTAGCGCCACGCGCTCCTTGCTTCCCCACCGCTGGGGCTTCGCGGCCTGCTCCAGCTCGGCTCTCTCTTGCTCTGTCATCATATCACTACCGCCCTTCCTCCGCGCTCCACGACCACCATCTGGCCCTGCCTGAGCCTCTGGCGCTCGCCTGTCCACAAGTCCACCAGCCACCACTTCCCGCCGTCCTGCTCGACCCGTAGGCGGTCGGGATGCCCCAGCCACAAGCGGAACCGCCATGCCTGATGCGCTCCGCTCCAGTGCAGGACGCACTCCGGCGTCCCATTGGCGGGATCATCGTCCCAGCGCGGGACTTTCCTCACGGGCATGATTCGCCCTCCACGGCCTTAAGGCTTGCGACCTCCCAGCACTCGGCACAGCTTCCCCGCCTGCAGTCTTGATGCGGACTGGGCGGGCATTCCTGACTGCCGTTGCGGTCGCCTATGGCCTGCAGCTGTTCGCAGAGCCAATGGATCTGGCGGTAATGCAGGTCGCGTTCGTTTCTAAGAGCCTCTGCGATTTCCCTTTCGACCGCGAGAAAGATGTTGGGCCAAATTTCCTCGGCTGGAAAGCAAAGCTGGTATGCCTCTTCTCCTCTGTCACCTCCAACAACGAAATGCCCGTCTGGTCTTTTTTCCTTGAAGATTCGGAGATGCCATTGCCGATCATCTTCTTCAGGAGAATTTACTACTACAATCTGTCCTCTTCGGAATTTACTCATATCTCACCACCTTCCCTTCCTTTGCGGCCCTTTCGGCTTCCTCGACCCATCCCGCGACATGGGTGCCGCCGATGAAGAAAACGAGGCTTTTGAGGCTCTGCGCGAGGCGTTTGCTCTGCATTGCATCTGCCCACATCTCCGGCGTCACGTCCTCGCAGTGCATCTCTGACGGCTTCTGCGGGGGCTTCCTGCCGAAAGGACAACCGCCTTTGGGGTTGCAAGGCTGGCCTCCCCACATGGCTCGTCTGCAGCGGATGGCCTTCGCGGTAGCTTCGCCTGTCTCAGTCATATGGCTCTTTCTCCTCGATTACGATTCTTGCCCGCAGCTTTTCCATCCACGGCCAGACTTCCTGCGCCGGAACGCAGTAGCGCCAGCGAACGCCGAACGTGGCGTAGCCAATACGCCTAGCCTTGAACCTTCGATCATAGTCGTCTTCGACTGTTGCTTGATAGGCGGCTGGCACCCAGCGGTCCTGCTCTTCCTGCCGGACAGCGACAATCTGGCCCTTGCGGAAGCGGAGTTCAGCCATTGTAGACGGCCTCCCGCAACCAATCCGGCGTTGCCTCGACAAACGCATCGCAGACCGTATGCCACATCGGGAGCCGGTGATTTCGGCGTTGGCGATGCACGTTCTGCATCACGGCCAAGGAACACGACCACACGCGCCTCTGCAGGAAGGACTCCGGCAGTCGGCCCTTGATCTGCAGGAGCAGGTCGGTGGCCTTCGGATTGGCCCTGAGGCAGTCCAGCAGGATGTTGAGCTTCTGAAGCACCCAAGGGTCAATATCGCCTTCGAAGTCGCGAGGCTCGAAGCTCCGGCCCATCGCCAGCACCCGCATCGTGCTCTCGCTCTGGGTCACGGTGCCGACCTTGTAGGTGTCCATCTCCTGCCACCAGAAACGCGGGGCGCGGATGAGCCAAGAATAGTGGATGGCCCTGAGAAACTTGTTTTCGCCGTTGCCCTTGGGTGCCAGCCTGCAGGCTACGCGCTTGATGCGCTCCTGCTCCTCGGTGGGCACGTCCTGCCAGCGCTCGTAACTGGACGTGAGGTAATAGTTGAGGCCCAACCCTGCGAGGGCGCTATCTAAGCCCATCGGGCCTTCCAGAAGTTTAATCTCCATTCTTGTCTGCCTCCAATATCCTTTCAGCAAGCCAGCGCATGACGGTACAAGTCATGCTGTTCCCCAAAGCCTTGTACCTCAACGTGTCGGGTGCTGGTCTGCCGTTGTATTCAATGTCGGTCCATCCGTCAGGAAAGCCCTGCAGACGCTCCGCTTCCACGGGCGTTATCCTACGCACAACGTACTGCGGTTCGTCCATTTCCTCTCTCTCTCTCTCTCTCTCTCTCTCTCGATAATAGCAGCTACAGCAGGGATAGCTCCCTGCGTCACGGTGTTTGCCGGGTCTCCGGCCTCGCCAAAGCCTACGCCCGTCCAGCCCTCGCGGTCGGCATCACGGAGCGCGTTGCGGAGGTCGAGGGGAAAGACCTCTGCCGTTGCCACGGCGGGGATGTTCCCGCCGCCCGTCTGCGCCGATGTCAGCGTATAGGCGGGGTCGCCGTTTTTGCCGAACCCCGCGGAGAAGTCGCTGTCGCGCTGCAGGTGGCGCAAGTCCAAAGGCCAGCATTTCATCTTGGCTCCTTTATGAAATAGTCTCCGCTGAAGGCTTCCTGGTTGCCGAGCCAGAGCTTGCTCCCCATGCAGGAGGTCAGCGTGGGGAACGTCTGCTTGCCGGACGCCGTACCGCGATGAGCTTCCCGTCTATCGTGGACGTCACGCTTTTGTAGTCCCTCGCGCAAAGCGCTCCCGACACCGTTTCGCAGGCTACCGTCTCTCTCTCTCTCTCTCTCTCTCGACTGCCACGGCCTGAACTCCTGCGCCGTCCAGCGTATGCGCGGAGTCTTCTGCGATGCCGATGCCGTTGGCTCCCGTCTGGGCCGTCCTCACGGCATAGGCGGGGCTGTCCACCACGCAGTAGTCGAGCTGGTTCCCCGATGCGCTGGGCCTGTCTAGTCCGGCTCCGCTGGCGCAGAGGGTTCCTGCGAGGCGACCGTTTCCAGCGCCCGCTTCAGCGCCTCGGGAATCTCCTTGCCCCGCTTTTCGGCGCGGCGGAGGATTCCTCTGCAGGCACGAGCGCTCAAATAGTACCTGCGCGGCAGGCTCCCAGCTTCCAAGATGTCCGACAACGAACACGCGGCGCCGCCTTTGCGCCACTCCAAACCACTGGCTGTCCAGAACCGCCCATGCCAGACCAAACCCGAGGTCATCAAGCGCGGCGAGGAAGCATCGGAAATCCTCCCCGTCGTTTGTGGACAGTACCCCTGGCACGTTCTCCCAGAGGAGCCATCGCGGCTGAACGCGCTCAACAGCCTGCACATACGCGAGTGCAAGGCTAGATCTGGAGTCTCGGAGGCCTTTTCTGTATCCGGCCTGGCTGAAGCCCTGACAGGGGCTGCCTCCGACAATAATGTCAGCAAGTCCATGATAGGCCTCCCAATCGACTTTTGTGACGTCCCCGAGGTTCGGCACCCCAGGGTAATGATGAGCCAGCACGGCGCAGGCGAAGGGATCAATCTCCGAGAACGCGACCGCCTCGTACTCCGGCATCCCCGCCACGGCGCAGCTCCACGCCTCGATGCCGGAGAACAGGCTGATATAGCGGAGCTTCGCCATCTCAGTCTCCCGCCAATCTCAATCCCAAACGCCCCATCGCCGTCCTGACCTCCTGCAGGACGCCCGCGCCGACTCCACGGGTGCAGGCGAGGGACTGCGCCGACTTTCTGGCCACGTCCGCGATGGTTCTGCACCCCGCCGTGCGGAGGCAGTTCTCGGCGCGTCTGCTCACGAAGAGCGCATCCAGCCCCATATCCATGATGACGGGCTGGGGCTTGGCCTCGGCTTCTTCCTCCGGCGCGGACGCGATGGCGACCAGCGCCTCAAGGGACGTGCGGATGCCGTGCAATTCGGTGGCGATGCCCTCTATGATGTCTCGTTCTTCTCTATCCATTGGCGATCCATTCCTCCAGTTCTTCGTGGTGATATGGCGACGCGTGAGCGCACCAGATGCGCTCTCCGTCAATCGCCTCCTGCGGGTGGGCCTTGGCTAGACCCCTGCTGGCCTTCTGTATGGCCTCGGAAGCCTTGTCCCAGAGGTCGCGGAACGGCCGAACCCACGCATCGCTCAAGCGGTATGCGTCCTCGAATGCCATCACGCCCATGAACCACATGCGGAGCCAACCTCGGTACTGAGTCTCGCGGGAGTCCTCGCTGTCGTATGCAGCGCCGAAGTCTGCCGCCGCATCGCAGGCGCGTCCGATGTCACGGGCCTCGCCTTCGGGTATGCGCTCGACCTCAAGCGAGTGGTGGATCTTCTGGAGCAGGGGCAGGCACTGGTCTACGGACGGGAGCCTGCCCCGCCAGCTCGGCCAGTAGTCGATGGTGCTGATGAGGAAGCTCACGCCCAGCACGCAGTCGCGGTGCTGGCGGGACGCGGGGACTTTGCTTGTGGCCATGGCACCTCCTTAATCGGTGCCGCCCCGAGAAGGCGGGTTCACATCAACAGGACTTTTGGATAGCCCGGCAGGTCCATGCCCAGCGCATGGGGCCGAGATGCCTTCTCAGGGCGGGAAGTTTTCCGCAGGGTATCCCGCCTGCGGTCGGGCGGGCCGAAGGGTTCAGACGGCCCGTTTCGCCGTTGCACCACGCCTGCGCCGCCCATGTTGAGCGCAGGCCTCCACGGCCGCGGGAGCGGAAAGCTAGTCCTCGACTGCGCTGGCGTTGGGCGGTTCCAGTGGGCCAGCCCAGAGCCGTTCCCCATACTGGCATATCGACTCAAGGCTCTGGTTGTTCACGCGGAGTTTCTTGCTTCCGTTGCGGACAACGCGCAGGACAACTATAGCCGCCTCGCGCTTTTTGCCGTAGGGGATGAACTTCGACCAGTACCAGCCTGCCTGCGTGGGTGTCTTGCGAGTCCACTTCATATGGCCAAGCCTCCATCGACTTTGACGCTGTACTCCTTTTCGACAACGCCCTTACTCCTGTCGCCACGCGACTGCGGATTCCACCAGAACGTGCCAGTGTACTTGCCGAAGAGCTTGCTGTCTTCGGTGTAGGTCTTGAAATGGCCTCGGCAGAGATGGAAGCGCACAGCCTCGGGGCTTTTGTAGTCCCATGGAACGCTTCCGGCGTTCTTCGTCTTCGGCTTACCCTTGACCACTTCCAAAATCTTATAGCTGTAGAGCGGGAGCTTTCCGTTGCGGATGCGCTTGCGGTTGAGTTTTTCTGGAGGAATCACATCTTTCAATATAATATTCTGGCAGTTGATTATATCAAGCATAACCACCGCTACGTTCATTTCGTCTTTCATTTCCTGAACATAGTGGTTTATGCGCTCCTCTCCAAAAATATTATCCATGCTTGGGAAAATGCTTTCAAAACCAAAACCCCAACCTTCATCCCCATAGCTTACAAGTCGCACTGGACAAATATTCCATACAGAAGTGTCGTTTGTATAGTAAAGACTATAAAATATTTGTTTTACAGGTGTATTTACAATCAGTACAGCTCTTTTCGTAGATGGCTCTTGTGTCCATCCGGCAACATCTTGCCCATAACTTTCTTTGTAAGTATATTCAAAGACACACGCATTGTATGGAACATGAAATGGGAAGCTCTTCTGGCATACGCCGTTATATTTATCGAGCGTTGGTTTTAGCGACTCTTGATGTTCTCCAAAAAAGAATGTGGGGGCTGACTTAACTAGGCTTTCTATTGCGTAAAAGTGAAGACTTTCAAGTTTGCTATCTTGAATCTTTGTCTTTTTATACCAGCTTATGCCTTCTATTATTTCGTGCGCCCACATATACCCTCCCTTATCTTATGTTCACCAGTTGGCGCTCCTTGCCATCCTCCAAAAACACCTAACCTGCATCTGTTCCCTTTTTTTCAAATTTTTTCTTTTTCTATCAGTTCGTCTATTGTTAAAAATTTAAGTTCTTGTTCAGTAGCCTCGCTTTTTTTTGCTTTGCCTCTGTTCTCATAATCTTTTCTAGCTTTATATTCATACCAAAAATTCATATCTTCACTTGTTTTATACAAGTTAATTTTACCTTGGCGCAAAAAATCGTTAACACATCTTGTTTCTATTGTTGAATCTGCGCCTATGACCCAATCAAACAGTTGAACAATATAAAACTCGTTTTCTTTGCCGATAATCCGTCCTTGGTTTACAACAAACCGTTCATCGTCAAGCGAATGAAAATACATGCCAATTATGCTATCTATTATTTCATCGTCTATTTTGTTCGCCTTTGCTCTGCCTTTGTTACATACGTTTGACGATTCGTGCGCCGCTTTGTGATGCCTTTCGCAAAGAGCGATTCCATTGTCAGGATTTAGCCTGTTTGCTTCATCTACTGCATATGGAACGATGTGGTGAGCTACCACGCCGTCACGGCTCCCGCATAAAGCGCAGCGCCATCCAAACCGCTCTTTTACTTCTTTAGCCCACTTTGCATACTTGCTATCCAAAGCTCTGTTCGACATGTCTGCCTCATCAAAAAAGGAGCGCCCGTCACCGAGCGCCCCCTTCCATTGCTAAACTGCCAGATCCATGTGCAGGTTCTGCGTGATGAACATGACCTTCGCCGTTGCAACGTCCGGCGCTCTGCCGTCCCTCACCATGTCGCCGACGTACTGGCGGGCGGGGCCTTCGGGGATGTCGTTGTCGGCCAGGAAGTCCTGGAACGCATCTTCTGCGTTGGCCACGTCAATCTGCGCAGGCGCTTCCGGCTCAGGCATCTTGGGTGCCGTCTGGGCCTCCTGCGCGGGACGGAAAGCCTGTGGGCGCTCTTCCTGCTTCGGCGCTGGCGCTTCGTCCTCGCCCACTGGGATGGTGGACTTGGCAGCCGACAGCGGGAAGCGTTGCTTGACGGATTCGGGAATGGGCTCCGGCTGGGGCGCTTGTGCCTGCTCGACTGCGGGAGCTTCCTGCGGGGCCTCGACTACGCCTTGCCCCGCCTGCATCATCGCGTTCATGGCCTCAAGGGAGAGACCTGACTGCGGGGCTTCTGCGGGAGCTTCCTGCTGGACGGCGTACCTGTCCTCGGCGGCAAAAGCCTCGTCCATCTTGGTCTGCGGAAGCCACTGGGAAAGGCGCTTGATGGCCGTCTTGATGGCCATGGCCGCGAAATGGTCGCGCCACGCGGGGGAGTTCTTCCCGCCCTGCGCCCTCGCCTGGTCGATGTCCTTGCGGGTGACGAGCCGGA
>Ga0326513_10000886_pt1 | contig 24915 bp, 38 predicted proteins | sample 2_2465_0518_D_FD_203654 | JGI IMG/M metagenome (GOLD analysis project Ga0326513, IMG submission 203654) | Bovine rumen microbial communities from UC Davis, California, United States - 2_2465_0518 | ecosystem: Host-associated > Mammals > Digestive system > Stomach > Rumen | place: USA... | reverse complement strand
CATTCACGCTCGCATATCCACTCTTATCCTGCACCACTCTGTACTGCCTACCACTTTTGTTTGTTATACTGTTCCCGTCATAAGTCGCTTTGGTAGTGGTATACATTTTAAAATTGCTTGCGACAGGCACACCGTTACTAAAATATACGGGATTGGATGCCGTACCAGCATCTGTTCCAAGTTTGCTTGCGGTGGTAGCGGTGGCAGCATTCCCTGTCACATTATCCACCGTCAATGTATTTGTGGACGGATTGTATTGGAAATCATCATCATATGCTCGCGCTATTTCAGAATCGCTATTACTGAACCAAACGTGACGATTAACATCATCGCTGCCTTTACCAGCCGATACATTGATCGCTGTCGTGGCAGATTTGACTGATTTATCTGCATCAGCGGTGTTGTCTACGTTGCCAAGACCAATATTCTCCTTGGTAATATTGACATTGCCTTTTCTATATGTAGTCTCACTGTTTCCTTTAATTCCAGTCACAGGACTTCCAGCCAACACATCCCATTTGCCATCCGCTGTTTTATATACATTACTGCCAGCAGGACATAATACTCCTGCCCCCTCCGCAAAATCAGATGTTGTCGTAAACTGGTCAGACACGTTATACATATCTCCAACATTAGCCGTTGCAAGTGTCGGCAGATTGGCAAAGGCTACCGTTCCCATTGGATTCAGCAGTCCTGCCACTTTTGCGTCAACTTCTGTACGGTTGTATGTTTCGGATTTTAAATAGATGTTTGGCTTATTTTTGATGTAAGAATCATCTGTTGTCGTGGTCGTGTTCCAGTCCGCTTGTACGTTGACCTCTGCACCGCTTGCAATGCCATCCAGTTTTGATTTTAGTGTATTTGTAAAATCGTTCGTAGACAGGGCTTTTCCACTCACAACATCAACTTTTCCATTTAAAGCTGACTGCACAACTTTATTTTGCACAGGATTTGTGGATGTGCTAGACATAGAGGCATCCACCGTGATCTTATTTGCACCTGCGGCGATCCCGTCTAATTTAGTTTTCAATGTATCAGTAAAGTCATTGGTTGACAGGACTTTACCAGTTACTTTATCAACTTTGTTATCAGAAAGAGCAGAAATGCTGTCGGCGTTTTCGTTGATTGCACCTACTAAAGTCTGTGCAACAGTTTTTAACGCATCTGTACCAATCTTAGACATCAAAGATTGGATATCTTCTAAAAGTTTTGTCACATCGTCTGTTAATATTTTATTTGTTTTATAACTTTTAACATATGACTTATCAACAATTTCATTATGGCAAACCATAAGAGGGAAAGTAATATCAGATTCGATTTGAACTCCTGATTTTATGACAATATCTACAATATAGTCATTTTCTTTTGCCTCATCGTTCCAGTATGCCTTATTTGTGCTTTCAGACGAATATCCAACAAAAACATATCTTCCATTTGAATAGGCAATATCCGTTACATCGAAATTTAAGTAAAGTATACTATGCCATGTTTTGCAATCATCAAATGATAATTGGATTTCATTTTGACCATTTACAAAATAGTTCCGCATAAAAATCCCGTTTACATACTTAATACAGGATGGTGAATATTCTGATTCTATCTTATCTAAGTTTTCCCACGTCTTTCCATTGTATGACCGGGCTAAATTCCAAAATTTTTTATCTCCACCATCGTATTCCGCTGCGTATGTGCTGTAACCAATAAATGCGCCGTTTCCATATACTATTGCTCCTAAATATTTTGCATCACCACTGCTTTTTTTCCAGTTAACACCATCAACAGACCAGTAAACTTCCCCTATATGTCCTCCATCAGTCGTACAATATACGCCATTTCCATAGGCAACGTCACCCATGTTAAGAATACCGCTATCACTTTTAATTTCTGATTCTTGAAAATTTATTCCATCATCAGAATAGATAATCTTATTGTCTGAACATGAAATAATAATATTTTCATTTTTGCCATTTATCACGTTGTTTATGTTGTCGTAAGAATCGTCAATAAGTTCCCATTGTTTTCCATCCGTTGACTGATATATTCTTTTTAGTCCAACCGCAAAAAATTTATTAAATTTTTCTGAAAACACAACAGACTTTATGTTTGTAGATGTTAAGTCCGCACCTGTCCACGTCTTACCATCGTTTGACCAATACGCTCTTGGACTAGATGAAGCGTTTGATCCAACAGCAACATAAACTCCGTTTCCATACGCCAATGATTGTAGTTTGCATTTTGAATTATCTGATATTCCGCTTCCATAACTTCCATTTTCCGAAAACGGCGGCGAAACAAATGTAACACCATTTCCAGTTTCGATATATGAGGCTCCATATGTTGTTTCTCCAAACTTTTGAGTGGCTTTTATGTGATATGTTTCCTCACTTCCATTATTTGGACAGCCAGACATAAAATATAACCCGACAGGCAATGTTATTTCTCCAACATTTTCAACAACATTATCGGCTGTAGAATTTTTACCACTTACAGTTATCGTATCGTCATTATTTCTTGTAAACGTCAGATCTCCTACGGCTTTCGTGGTCATCATATTTTCTAGCAGATTCTTGCTTGCATTGTCCGCCAAAAGCGCACTGTTTTCCTGTACGGTCGTACTATCAGACTGTGGAATTTCCTTTTCATTGATTGCACTGATCGCATCCTCTACGGTTGTCTGTTCCACTCCGTCAACTATAATTGGCTCGGACAAAGTTTTATCCTGTTTATCCGCATTTAATTTTTCGTTTTTCGTTGCCGTAAACTGTACCGCTTGAATCCACTCATACACTCCTGTTTCGTCAGCATTTTCCTGTGCGTTGTAAACCCATCCGCTAGACTGGTCTAAATAGTTTTTGTCAGCATTTTCAGTAGCGTCAAGGTAAGACGGTTCACCGTAGCCATAAAAATCTATGGTTGCCGTAAAGCTGTCAGGAATATACCACTTGTCTAATGCTTCTGCGATCGTAGCCGTTGTTGCATCAGATTCATTTTTAGAGTACGCCCCGATATTCGCAGGAGTGATGTTCACGTTCCCACGTCTGTAGTTTGCTTCTTTCTCACCTTTAATGCCAGTAACAGGAGATCCAGCCAGAATATCCCACTTACCTCCGCTCGTCTTGTAAACATTCGCCCCAGCAGGGATAAACTCCCCTGCTCCCTCTTCAAAATCGGAAGTCGTGGTAAATTCATTCGACACATTGTACATATCCCCGACTTCTGCTGCTGCAAGCGTCGGCAGATTCACAAACGTAACCGTGCCTTTTGGATTCAGAAGCCCTGCGGTCTTAAGGTCGGTCTCATTTTTTGTGTAGGTATCCCCAAGCCGTGTTGCCAATGCTGATAAAGCGGTCGGCACGGTCGTGTATGGATTACTCTCAAGAATCATAGCGGACACCAACTGAACAGGCTGTTTTTCGTTCATAGCCGTATCAACCTGATTCTTCTTATAGGTATCCTCTAACCGTGTCGCAAGGGCAGAAAGAGCGGTCGGCACGGTATCATACGAATGAGATTCAAGGGTAATCGCACTCACAAGCTGAATCGGCTGTTTCGCCCCAAGAGCTGACACAATGACCTTATTCTTCAAAGGATTATCGCTTGTCGAATCAAGGCTATCGTCCACCTCAATTTCAGCCGTAGAAATCGGATTCCACTTTGACTGTGTTTCGGAGTATTCGTAAATCGTTCCTTTGACATACTCCCCTGCCGTTTCCCCGACAAAAAGCACCCTCTGTTTGTCTGTCGGATTCTGTGGCATGACAGAAACTTCCGTCAGCTTCTTGTTCAATTCCCCTGTGATTATCTTATTCTGCACAGGGTTTTCACTAACGGTTGACAGTTCATCGTCCACCTCAATAGTCGAACCGCCACCCTCCAAACGGTAAACTCCTGCCACATCGTTCAATTCCTTTGTATCGGAATCATACCTTTTAATGCTCATAGGATTTCTCCTTTCTGCGACAATTTATCGCAATAAAAAAGAGGTCGTAAAACCTCATTGTTTCTGTGTTATCTGATTTTCCTTTTGAAGAATCGGAAAGTTTGTGGTCGTGATAATCTTTTTGATTTCATCATATCCCAGACCACCGCCCATCAAACCGCTTACGGTCATTTCAATGGTTTTCACTTTCGCCAATTCTTCTTGTGAGAAGCAATCACGCAAGTTGTCCGTCTTGCTGATACCATATTCTTCCCTTAGTTGCCTTGCCTGTTTTCCAAAAACAGTTTTATAAACCAAGTCGGTATAGGTACTGTATGCGTGGTTGTGCATACGTTCATTCTCCCCACTATCCTTTAATGCTTTCGTAAAAGCCTGTCTGACTACAATCCCCTTTTCTCTTTCAATCAATCTGCCTGTCAGCATTTTTTCCATCTGATTGAATTGATTGATATAGGCTTCTTTGAATCTCATAGCCTTTTCGCCTGTGTACCCCATAGCAAGAATAGTAAATCCATCCCTTGTTATAAAATACATAGGTTGCTTATGGTTTTGCTGATTCATATAATCCGACTGCACGAAATTGAGCCGTCGAAATTCTTCACTACATTTCATTTCTCTAATGTCTTGCAAAACTCTTTTGTGTTCCTTTTCAAAAGTTTCTGCCACATCCCGACTTGTCACAACAATAGTTTCTCTCTTGTTTAATTTCTGCATTTCAACTAACATACCATTTTCCTCCTTTATGGCTTAATTTTTTGCATTAAAAAAGGACTACGCATTTCTGCACAGTCCTTTTCTCTCTATTCAATTTTTAGCACCATTACCGCCACGATTATGCCAAATTCCACTTTCATTGGGTAGGACACCATTTCTGATACCCTTTGTGATTTGATATTGAGTGATTATCTCCCCACCCTATAAAGAGTAGGGAGATTGGATTTGGTGTGGTTAATCCCCTATAATCGCGAAAGCCGGGCGCACGCCATAAGCGTTGGACGCGCCGTAGCCGCCGACAAGGCCGTTGCTGTGGACATACGCGAAATGCGACACGGACACGACCGAGCGCAGCCACCAGTACGCACGCGTTGTAATGAGATCGGGTCTCTTCTGGAAGAGTTTGATCTGGCATTTGTCAATGCCTGTCTCATAGCCGGGATGCGACGCCCACACGTTGCATCCGTACACCATAACCTCGTTCATGAGGTCAATGTCTGAATCCGTCCACGCCAAGAGGGACTGTCTGAATTAAACTCATTTACCTTTCCTCCTTTAGTCTGTTGTTTTGGTATATTGAATTGTGATGACTCCAGGTCGTTCACTAAATGTAACGGCATTAGCTGCACATCTGATAACATTAGAAGTCATTCTAACATAAGCTCTTAAGAAATAATGATGTGATGTCTGTGTAGTAGGAATCCAATCGTCACCAAAAAGGTGTGTAGAAGAATCTGAATCTAATGTGTATTACTACCTGAACCAGAACCACTACCTGTTGGAAATGTTTGTACCATTGCCATAATTTATTTCCTCCTTACTTAATTACTTTCATATTTAATCTGATAGTCTTATGTATCTAATAGCAGGAAAACAAGTTAGTGTTGAATCACTATTTTGAAATCCATTTAAATACCAATTTTGACCTGCACTTGCGAAAGTTATCACTGTAGTAACTTGCATTATAGTCGTTTCCCCATCTACAGCGTTTTGAGAAACTGCATTATATCTATCATCAGTTGTCGAACCACTCGTACTTGAAAATACTAATCTTCTTATTCCTGTTGAGTTTGCGGAAAAAGCACAAGAACCTATTATTAAATATTTTCCAGCTGAAGGTACTGTCATTGTTGCTAATAATGTTCCAGTATTATTTGGTAAAGATACTTTAGTAGCTGTCCCAATAGTTATATATTTTAAATCAGTCGATGTAGACAATTTGCTAGTACTAGGACCTGTGTCATTACAAAAAATAGACCAAATATTATTATTACCACTGAAAAGTGTTTCTATTGTTCCAACAAAATTGCTTGAAGTGACTCTACCGTTAAAATTGCACCACTTGTTTTCAATAATCACATAAAAGTTGACAAGTCCTGTTTTATTTTGATTTTTTACATAATTCCATATTTCAGTTGCTACGCTATCCATATCGTTAAAACTTGCACTTGGAAGTGTTAAATCCCCAAGAATAATAGTATCTTGTTTTCCGTTCCAAGTTGTTTTTTCAGTATCTGTTACTAATCTATGTGTACTGTCATCTGTCAAATCAGATAAACTTGCTGGTATTTCTGTTTTATTTGCTTTATTTGTACTCAAAGCACCGAGTGCACCCTCTACTGTAGTCCTGCTTGCTCCACCTATCGTTAGTGGAGTTTCAAGCGTTTTGTCCTGTTTATCATCTTGTAAGTCGGATATATCCGAAGTATTTTGTGCTATTGCGGTTTCAATATCCCCTGTCGCACTCTTTAACTCCCATGTTGTGCCATTAAAGCGGTAGATACCGCCTTGAATCAGAGCCTTTTCCCTCTCGTAGTAGGTCTTTCCTGTCGTTACTGTGGTGTCGGTCGATAATGTGTAATCCGTTCCATCAGATTCATACCACCCTAATTCCTGTGGATTCTCACTACCTGTAGGTATGACCGCATTGTAGGTGTAGGTATCTGCACCAATATACACAACAAAATCATTTAAGACAGGACTTTGTGGCATTTCTCTCACTTTCTGCAAGGCAAACAGGAAAATTGCCTGTGAATCAACTGGAGAAATCCCTGCCCTTGTCACTTCCCTTGCGACAAGATAGGTCGTGCCGTCCTTGTCGTTTATGACTAACTTATAGTGGGATTTTTCCTCGTCCGTCAAATCTTCCCAATGATTATCCTCCGTCTCATAAAAAATCGGTGTGTCAGAAGAAATCACCTCTCCGTCAATGATGATTCCGTCTCCTGCGGTCAAGTCGGATGTGGAAATCAGATTCCATCCCCTGCCTTGAATCAAGGTCGTGTCGGATTCTGAATCTCTGTCATATTCCGTCGTGCCAACTGTGATTTTGCCTGTTCCAATGGATTCAATCGTTCCGATTTCCGCACCCTCGCTATCATAAACAGAATCACCAGCGGATGGGGTTTCAATTTCAGTAAAAATCGTGGTGTCGGATTCTGTCCATGCAAAAAGTGGTATCTCTACCCCTTGTGCGTACTCATAGATACCGCCTTTTTTATATTGGCTTGTAGTCGTGCCTGTGAATAAAACCGTTTCCTTATCAGACGGATTACTCGGCATGGCTATCACTTTTTTTAATCTGCTTTTTATGTCCTGTGCATAGCTTGGCAAAATAGCTTCTAAATCGCCAAAACTTGCAAAATTCTTGTCAGACATACACTCACTTCCTTTCTGCTATGGATTTACTCTTTTATCCTCAAAAAAATCAATCTGAAATAATACCAAAATGCCTATTATGGTTAGTCTAAAAGTGCAAGGAGTGAGTTAATCTGCTCGGTCGTAAGGCTGTTCGGCTCTGCCGCATTGATAAGCTCAACAACGGTCGTTTCGCTTGCCTTGCTTGCGTCCCACTCATTCAGCGTGTAATACGTCTTGGAAACGTCTACGGTCGTATCTGTGGATAAGGCGTAAACTCCACCGTTTTCCTCATACCACCCCTCTTCTGACGGATTCTCTGTTCCAGTAGGCGTTACCTCGGAATAGGCTTCATAGTCGGATGTGAACTGATACAGTTTGCCATCTTTAACAACCACATCACCGGTATTATAGGATTCTGTGTTATCAAATTCTCCTGTTATCATATCCCTGACTGCTTTTATTTTTTCTTCCAATTCGTCTACATTTACAAAGTTACCAATCACATCAAAACTGAATGACGGTGTAACATTCTTCTCGTAATATGTTTTTCCACTGTCAACCGTAGTATCTTCTGTTGGGATATAATCTGTTCCGTTTGCTTCATACCATCCCTCTTCTGACGGATTCTCTGTGCCTGTCGGCGTGACTTCATCGTAAGATGTGGTAGAAGTGTCCGCAACAACTACATTCGTTCCTGCCAAATACTTCTTTCCTGCACCCTCAATGAAACGTGTGTCCGTTTCAAAATCATCTGATACATTGTAAACATAGCCAACCATAGCAGATGTAAGGACAGAGGGAAGATTTGCGAATGTAACAGAACCTCTCGGTACATAAGCACCGCCCAAAGAAGCGAATTTGTCAGCAATCTTCTGTGTTATTTGTGTGGCGTTTTTATAATTTACAAAGTTATCACTCATTTTGTTTTACCTCCTTAAAGTAAAGATATAAGTGCATTGGTTTATTTGAAAAAATAGGCATTTTGGATTATCCATTTACCCTAAAATATCTAAAAGGGATTGTACCTGTGTGTCGGTCAATCCCTTTATCTCCATTGTTTCTATGTTCTGCCATGCGTAGGTTGGTGTCGCACCGCTTGAATCTTCCACGCATTTATAAAAATAGCCTGTGGCATAGTCGGTCGTGGTATCACCCACATACTGCACGATTCTGTCTTTCATGTTCTCTGTTGCTGTCGGCATGGTGGACAACTGCACTACGTTATGTTGTGGTTTCCACTCTGTACCATTCCACAAGTAGAAGCATATATCCGCTATACAGTAATACATCTTTCTGTCTGCCGCCGTAAATCTTGCAGGGAGCAGGGCTTTTGTTTCGACAATATCATAAGAGCCATCTGGTGAGCCTATCTCATTCCATTTGGTATCATCAAAAACAGTATCGCTGTTTTCGGTAATACATCTGTAAAAGGCACTCGAATAAATCACCAAATCCCCATAGTGATACGTGTTTCCAGCTTCCCACACATAAATAGGTGTGCCGTCCTCAACATACATCTTGGTTTCCTTCTTCGTGCCGTCCGTTCCTGTCCATTCAAACGTGACGATATTCTGCCCATCTTTCTTTTCTACCGACTTGACGGTACAGTTTGCACCTTTTAACGCACCCAGACCGATTACCGTGTCCTCGGTGTACTTCTTGGATAGGGCAAGGGTTATTATGTCCATGTGATTACCTCCTTTATCTATTTCACGATCAATTTTTTTACACAACAAAAAAGCACCGACTTTATTAAGGGAAATAAAGCCGATGCCCTTTATGGAATTTTGAGGTTATTTTATTGGCAATTTATCAGCAAAGAAATTGTATTTTTATTTTAGCATGTCAATTTATATCAGTAAATAGTAACATTTTGTAACATTTGTCACTTCTTTTCGATTTTTAAGTATTCCTGACCGTATCTTTTCTCAAATTCAATCAATGCCTTGCCATGAAGCCTGTTAATCTGCATCCTTGAATAGTCCATATCTCTAGCGATCTTGTTAAAGCTCTTACCCTCAACATATCTCGAAGAAAGGATGTAGTAATAGTTTGAATATTCAATACCGCCGGATTTAATCATGTCATCCAACTGGCACATGATCTTTTTCCGAAGCCTTATGTATTCCTCTACCTTGTCTGCTGTTTCATTTTTTGTGTCAACGATTTTTTCAACGGCATTTGCAAGACGGTCAACTTTTAAAGATGTTTGTACTTTTTCCTCGGAATATGAAATTTTAACACTGGTAGCCATTGTTTCTAACTGGTGCAGATCAACTAATTTAATCCGTATGATCTTATCCAGTCTGCTGATCTGTTGAAGATATTCCTTAGTCGTCATTTTTACCACCGTCCTTTTCATTCTCTAAGATTTTTATTGCTTCTCTTAAAACTGTTCCTTTTTCTGACTGATCTATCGCTTTTCGTATGCGGTCTTTGTATGTTTTTTGACGTTCTCTTTGTGGTGTATCCATGATTTCCCTCCCTTAAAATGGACTTGGCATTATCCTAGCCACGCTTTTTCTTTGACCTTTTGTCAACCTTATGCAGAAATTTGAAAATGTATCAGGTACATCATCATGTGGATTTTTCCCTGATACAGAATACCGAAGCAACTGTGACATCATTTCTCCGTATTGGTCTTTCGCACTATACATTGACCTGTCACGGAAAATAATATGTTTCATTACCCAGCTGGAGCATTGAAAGATTCTCGCTTCTTTATTTGTTTCTGTTGCCCGGTCTGTGATTTTGCATACCCATCCTTTTTGTTCCACTCTTTTATTCACTTCCTCTGCTACCCTGTCACCGCCCATGTTGCTCTCAAACTCGCAATCATTCATTTCATTATCAACAATCAGATTAGCCGCATATTCATACTGATACTCATAATCTGCCGAATTATTGCACATAGCATCTATACAGTAATAATCCCCCTCATATCCCTCAAACTCTACAAGCACAGGTAAAACAAAATAATCTGTCCCTTTTCCTTTACAGTCGCACTGCCCCGTGATTCTCTTGATTCTTGTATTTGGTAAGTCTTTGTATCGCCTTATATTGCTTTCCGGGTAAAGAAGTCCTTCACGTTCAATCGGTTCTTGTTTATACAGGCACTTGTAAGAAACTTCATCCATTGTCAATGCTTGGTCGTTAAAGAAAGCAACCGACATTCCATTGTATTTATAGGCAAAATTACTTTCTCCTGTCTTTGGGTCTATATCAGGCACAGAAATAATCTTTGTCCTGTCGCTATCCCCATACAATTCAATGATTCTTCCGATAACGTCTTTTGTACTCCACCTTGTCATAATGATTATTTCTTTGACATTTTCATTTAATTTTCTCTGTTTTAAGTCTACGCCGTATATTCTCCATATCTTATCAAGGATTAGTGGATTTAAGGCTTCTTCGATAGTTCCGATCAAGTCATCACAGTATAGATATTTGTTTGTACGCACTTTTCCAGCATTTTTAGAGCCAATGGAAGAACATTGTATGCTTGAATACGGCTTGTACTTCCCGAAGTTGATTTCCTGTGCTTTTGCATTGGTGGATTGTAGCTTTACATCCGGGAAAATCTCCTGCCATGTATATTCAATATTATCTGTGGTAATATCATAAATTCCTCTGTAAAATTTCTCTGTAATATCATTGTTATGTGAAAAAAACAAACTGTAATCTTTTGGGTATTTCCCAATTATCCACGAACAGAAAAACTTTTCTAGCGTAGTCTTTTGCGTACCCGGAGGCATTGATATACAAACCCTGTCGTACTTGTCATCCTCTAAATCTTGCATAGCTTGTATAAGTCCATGTTTATTCAACTGCTCCATTTTAGGAGCGTAAAATTTCTCGCTTTCTTCCCTGTTCTTTTCAAGATACAGTAAATAGCTCTCAAACAGGTAATGCGCCTCGTATTTCATTGTTTCCCAATATAGATTCCCATATTCTTCCTGCGTGGTCTGAATATGTAAAGCCTGTGAAGCCTGTTTGACGTACTTCGACCATTTGAAGCAATAGTCTCTTTCCTCTGGATATTCCTTAATCATCTGTATGCACATTTCCAGTATGCCAGACAACTTATCGTAGTCCAATCCGCTTTTCTGTATGGAATTTCTTAGAATTTCGATTCCTCTTTTATACTGATTCATAAAGAAAGAGACTCCTTTCGTTAGAATGAAGTCTCTTTTCGACTGTTACATACCCTCATCACGGATATGCCGATAGAATTTTTATTTTTCTGCTGCTTTTTTGCTATACTCTTTCAATTTCTTTACTGGCTCATATTCTTCACATTGAGCAAAATCTTTTATATATTGATTTCTTCCTTGTCCGCATAATATCTGAAATTCATCAGGATAAATACATTCTTCACATTTCATCTTACCACAACCTTTGTTTCTTTTTCTGCAATAGAAATTCCTTTAGGTGATTTCCTAATTTCCACGTCTTTCCCTTTATGTAATATTTTTGCTATCACTTCTGCATTGTCAATAACAAATAACTTTAATTCCCTTACGGTCATTTAATCACTCTCCTGTTTCAGCAACCCTTTTATAATCTCTTTCATCTGTTCTATGGTTATTAACTTTGTGCCATTTTCTATATGATTGTCTATAATTTCAAGATATTCTTCTCCACTTTTTTCTAACAGAATGTTTTTATTTCTCAATACTGAAATAAAATCTATCTTATCTCCCCTGCTTATAAGACCTAATTGCGGAGTATTTAGGTATAAAAAGCTTAATCTTATGCCCTTTTTTCTATTGACGATTAAGCAATCTTTCCTGTAATATTCAATGTTCTTTTCTTCTTGAAATTCTTTCCAAAATTCTCTATACAAATTTTCCATTTCCATGTAATGCGTAGTGACAACTAAAAAATTTGTCATTTAATCACTCTCCTGCCTTGAAATTATATATCGGCTTAATAACTTTTTCAATCTCTACAGTATCACCAATCTTGGATATGATTTCCTCAATCGGCTTATATGCCATCGGACTTTCATCAATCGTGCTTTCATCAACAGAAGTCGTGTATAATCCATACATGCTCTCTTTATATTCTTGCATGGTCACAGTCTTTTTTGCCTGTCCCCTCGAAAGAACCCGTCCGGCTCCATGCGGTGCTGAATAATTCCAGTCCTCATTACCTTTTCCATGTCCTAAGATACACCCATCACGCATATTTATAGGGATAATCGTTATGATAATGCTTAAAATCATTCCCTAACCCTCTTTGTAATATATCTCCTGCCATCATCCAAGACAAGATATTTCTTTCCGCATTTACAATTTATCTCCACCTTTTCATCACTGGCAAGCGTTTCAATTTCATTTGGGTACAGGAAGTGGTGGATTTTGCAGAATGGACATTCGACTTCAATCATAAGATTACTCCCTTTCTTCGTGTTCCTCATACCATCTATCTAATTCATTTATAACAACATTGGCACTATATGTCGGTTTACTTAATCTTACCGTCCTATTGCTCAAGACCTCCTCGTAATTCTGTACGATGTACCTTGCGTTATCTCCATCGTATTCATAATCCACATAAAATTTATAAAATGACTTTATGCTTATTATGAACCGAAAAAATCTCTTAATATCGTCTATTCTCCAGTTTACTCTTTCTTTTACAGTTATTTTAATAGCGGACATTCTTTCCCCCTTATAAAAACAGTCATTTATATTCAGTCATTTATTCTACCTCCCTGTGCTACCAAAACCGCCCTCTCCACGGTCTGTTTCTGGCAATTCGTCTACCTGTTCTAACTCAACGTATGGTATCGGCAGAATGACAATCTGTGTTATCTTGTCTCCTTTGTTGAATTTGTATGTATCATTTGACAGGTTGTAAAGTTTTACTTTGATACTCCCTGTATATCCTGCGTCTATCGTTCCATCAGCGATAATCCCATGTTTCACATTCAATCCGCTCTTTGACTTTATCATGCCGACATATCCAGCAGGGATAGCCATGTGTACTCCTGTGTCGATGGTTGCTGAACCGATTTTGCACCCTGGAGCCATTGGAATCCATTCTGTTGTGCCGTCACTTTGCGGAACATTGTATGTGCATGGCACTGTGAAATCATCCGGGGCTAATAAATCAAAACCACCATCTGTTTCATATGCTTTTTGTGGCATTATTGCATTTTCATCCAATTTTACGTTTATTTTCATGGCTTATACTCCTTTTTCAAAATCTCAAACATCACGCTATCTCTTATTTTCCCATCATGTGTCATGCAATTCTGTCTTGAATATCCGTTTATCCTGCCACCATGCCTTTTTATGAACTTTTGATAACTTTGAATGACAGGATTCCCGGTAACACAGAAAAACTCAATCCTGTTAAAATTGTATTTGCAGAATATGTTATTTATAACCTTGTAAACATCCATTATAAACTCCATATTTCCAATATCGAATGAAATGATATTAAAATTATTTGCCGACCTTATAGACCAATTTACCCAGTATTCAATGTATCCGATCACATCATTATTTTTATCTACAGACGCAAAACAATGTTTTTCGTAATTATTATCAGGAAATTCGTTTACACAATTCCCTGCTCCGTCTGAATAGAACATATATCTATCATCATACCATGTTTCAAGGAATTTCCTCTTCAACTCATCCTCATACAGTTGTGCTGTCTTAATCATTTCAAATTCTCCTTGTATATCGGATCATGCTTATAAATCGGTTTCCATTCGTCACTATACTTTATTTCATCATCTGACGTATCTTTTTCTTTTAGTTTCCCAACACGGCAATGCCACCTTGCATATTTTATGGGATTGCCCCATGTATCACAGGCAAGCATTTTCCTGTCACGAAAATATTTCACCATTTTACGGTAATAAAATAGCGACTTTATGAAATCAATTATCATTTCCCGTTACCACCAAATTCTTCTTTATCATTTTTTCTTTCCCCATTCAAACCCAAAATCAGTACGCTTAATCTTGCATTTAGGCTCTCCATCAATCCAGAACACAAGTCCCTCAATATATCCTACTCCAACAGGTTTAGACAAAAATTCTTTAATCCCCTCGAAACTTCTTTCGACATAGACAATATCCCGACCATGTGGAATAAGTATATCATCATCAAAATTATACGGATTTGTCGTAAAATGCTTTCCGACTGCTTCAAAAGTCTGGTATTTATACTCTGGATAAGCAAATCCCCTTGATTCATCATCCCTTGTGATAATTTCCTCTTTATTTTTTTCCATATATAGGTCATAAGCTGACCAAAACCATTTATCAGCCTTGTTGTTCCTGTCACATTTTACCCAATGTGGATAATGTCCTGTGACCGGATCCGGTTCACAGCATGGGATTGCACCATCTGGAATTTTTCTTCCAGGCTTTGCATCAAATCTCTTGTAAAATTCTCCATCAATGATAGCACAACATGAGCCATCCCATTTTACAGTTGCATCACCTTTTCCCTCTAGCACCCACTCCATTCCAGGTGTGACTTTCGGTAAAATGTCAACAATCATGTGATTCTCGAATACTCTTTCAAATAAAGTCGGTATTTTCTTCATTTCCCATCATCCCTTATATCTTCTTTCCACCGCTTGAAATCCTCGTAATCCTTACCTAATACCATTTCTGTTACCTCTAAACACACTTTTCTGTCGGGTTCGCTGGTGCAGAAGCCATTGCGGTTGTATCGGCAGGATTGAAAGCCACATTCTCCGTATTTTGTCATTTGAATAACCTCGGATTGAAAATATCGTAAAACCGCGGCATTTCTGACCGTTCCCTCTCCCTGCTCTTTGTCAGTTCATCGAACATATCGGATAGATCAGCTTCATTTATCGTCATCTTGACAGGTCGTGTTCGTTTCTTTCGGAGTTCTGCAAAAGCCTTGTCTATTTCATCTTCTTGTCTCTCCAAATAATCCTCTGAATCATCAGAAAGTCTTGCTTTGATTTCTGTGACTTCTCTTCTAAGTTCACTTACTTCCTTGTACAATTCTATCAACTGCTCTGAGTGATGTTCTGACACGTCAAATGCAAACTTATACACTTCCCGGTCAAGTTCTTCATCATCTTTCTTTATACAGTCCTCAACGATTTTCATATTTTCTTTGACAGACAGCTCCGCTTCAAGGTCAATAACCATCTGTGCTAGTTCGTCAATGGTGTGGTTTTCAACCAGTTCTTTTATTTTGTCTTTCATGGTTTCTCCTTTCTTAAATCACGTCCGCATTCCGGGAAAAAATTTAATTTATATCCTAACCAACGGTATCTATAATCTGTTGTACGTCCTGCATTCCGTTTTCCTTTACGTCTAGTCCAGTGGTGCATGACAAGAGCGACCGTGTATTCGTTCATGAATACATTATCCTTATCTCTGACTTGATTATCTTCCACGTTAAGATGTTTTCTGAAATCAAGGTTATCGCAAAATTCACACATCGCTATCACCTTCCATTACGCATCCAAAAATAAAAGCACCTATGAGTATTAAAATCAAAATAAGCAGTTTCATTGGTCATTCTCCCTGTTTGTTCCATCAATCGGTTTCCTGTGGTTTATGAAAATCTGCAAGTGTTCAACGACTTCTTTCAGAAAGTCTGTGTCATAGTCGAACATTACAGGTTCTTCGTGCATGATATTCTCAATGATATGCCCTGCAACTTCAAGCGGTGTTTCGGGAAATAACAGGCTTGTTGCAATATTCTTCATTTCCAAATATTTATCCAGTTCGATATATCCTTTTCCGTCAACGCTGATTTTCCCATTTCTTTCAATAGGCTTTTCGATATACTCTTTCTTCTCATATTCTTCACACAAATCGCTCATAGCACCATTCCTTTCAATCCATCCTGCGGAGTTGAACCGCTCTTTTGCACCAACAGGGGGAAGTACAACGTGCTACCGTTACACTAAGATGGATTCTTTATGACAACATATCAAAGAGGTTGTTTTACCCTATGGCAAAAAGGCAAAACAAGTGCTGTGGTGAGGATTTGCACCCCACATGACTTATTTTATCCGAAATGTAACTGAATAAGCCTCTCGCATTCCTGTTACCAATGTCTACCTATTCCACCACACAGCACCGTAAACATAGTTAGGAGCGTTACAAAAAAGTAACACAATGCCGGATATATTCCGACAAATCCCCACGGAGTTTCTGACGCTCCTTGACAGCTCTCGCTATGGGGTATGGAGGACTTATGAATCAAAAAATTCACAAGCCGAACGGCAACAGGTGGAATCGAACCACCGCCTCTGAACGACTTGCTCAGCCTCTTACCATTTAAGTTATGTTGCCTGTGGGCATGATGGTTTTGACCTATCAATAACACCACCAAGCTGATAGGTATTTTTATAATGCCCAAATCCGCATGGCGGAGCCGAGCCGCCTGTAGTATACTTGCAGATTTCTTCTGATTAATCTTTCGTATTTTCTCCCTCTGCGGATGCTGACGCTGGGATATGTCAGCTAATTGCGGTCGTAGCTCAAAACCGCTTTTCCTTGCTCTGGCTTTTATTTATTGACGCTTACAGCTCGCCGTCATAATTTTTATAGGGGAATTGTGGCTTGTTCCAAAATGGATTATTGTTTTTCAAACGGATAATCATGTCTTTTTCCAGCAATAAATTATCATCTGATAGTCTCGGAATAAGACTATTTTTAATCCATTGTGAGTTTTCATTGTCAATTACATCTCCAGCAATAATGATCTGATCGAATGTATATTTATCCACTTCCTTATGTCCCGGAAACATGAATTTAATCAAACAACCGTCCAGTTCAAATTTCAAATTCTCTTTTTCGTGATATCTTATGTCATCTTTCCTCTGTCGGCATACAGCCATGTATGCCCTTGTCATATCAGATATTGTCGTAGATGTAATGCAGATTCTTATTTTTTTATCCATCTTTATCATACCACCCTGCCTGTTTTAATCCGGGGTACATAAAAGCCACGATCAGAAAACAACTTCCGGCAATCTTTAGACCGATGATTCCAAACCATATCGTCAAAATCAAGCCGATCAATATACCAAATGTCGTAACACTGCTGATGCCACCTAAAATTTTATACCCGTCAGATAGTTCCTTTTTATCTTCTTTCATTTCACACCTCAATCATGAATCAATACCCTGCCATCGTCTGTCTGTTCTATTTCCGTAATCTCAAGATCGTATTGCTCATTTTCACAGATCAGCACTTCTGCATCTGAATCATAATCCTGTAATTCTTCAATCAATTTTTCAACTGTCATAAGATCATCCCCTTTTTTATTTTTGAAAAATTTTGAAATCAACCCTCGTCCTTATGGTTCTGCTCATATTCCAAGATGATTTCTTTCAGTTTTTTCTTGGTTTGCTCCGCCATGTCGCTGTACTTGACTTCCGCAAGCAACTCTTTGAAATGATTTGGGGCAGATTCTATTACCTGTTGTGGATTCATGATGTTTCTCCTTTCTTTTCCGTTATCGTGATACCATTGATTTCCTGTCCGTTCCTTAATGCCTGTATAAACCTATGCTCTAACAAAAACTGAAATCGGTTTATAAACGCCGTAAGCGGCACGACAAAATCATTTCCCGTGTCGTAATCCCTGATTATGGCACTTTCAACGTCTATGCCCGGAACTTCCAGTAATGCCCTGTTATCACGATATGCGGCTAATTCCTCTCTTGTGCAAGGTAATTTAGACGGATGCAGGATTTCTCTTGCAATATCCTTTATAGCCATATCCCAATAATCACCATCCATGTTTACATGGATATAGTCATGTATGTTCTTTATGTCATCCTCTGTCAGACGTGTTGGTTTTCTCTTTGATTTATCTTCTATTTCGGGAGATTTATCTAAAATAACCATCACAACCCCTCTCTTTCCGCCTTGAATTTCGCCGCACGGTCACGCATGATTTTATGTGCCTTTTCTCTTGGTGTTCCGTGGGGGAATGTGGCAATTATGCGAATTTTACCATGCACTATATTGTTTGTTAATAGATTATAAAATGTCACTTTATTTTCACTTTTGAGTGCAGTCCTTGCATGTTGCATCTGTGTCTCTTCAAGTGTCTTGTAATCATACTCATTCCAGTATTTATCCTTTATTGTTTCAGATGTGTCAATTTTTATATCATCCGTGTCATATTCTTCGATTTCTGCATAGTCATAGCAATCTTCATCATTGGCAAGTGCGACAACCCTTTCCGCTTCTTCCCTCGTCAGCTTCACTCCGACTATATGATAGTCTGAATATGATCCTTGTGTTATGACGTAGACTTTCATACTGTCACCTCGCTCATTAACATTTCATTTGGCATCTGCATCAGCAGTCGGAATGTCTCCTTGCCCTTGACGGTTATGTATGTCTGCACATTTGAGTAGCCGTATGGTGACTTGAAATCCTTCATCTGGAACAGCCCGGACTTCACATACTGTTGATACGGCTTTATGATATTGTGCCTGTCATTGTATATATAACCATGTTCACGGAGCCAGTTATTAAATGCTTTCTGTTTCATGTTAAACTCTTTCGCACAGTCTCGGAACGTTGTCAAAAGTTTGGCATCTACCAGTCCATCAAAATATTGCCCTTTTGGTTCTAGGATTTCAACACGTTCTTTTAGCCTTTGCTTTTCTTCGTATTCCTCAATCCATCGTTTAGCACGTTCTTTCGGGTCCTCAATCATATAGGAGTCCTGTTTTATGGAATATGAGCCTGTTTTCCGTATGGATGGTAATACTTCCGATGTTACCCAACGCTTAAATCTCTTCGATGAATCTAGTTGACTTCTCAAAATCATGGAGTACATCCCAGATTCATTTATCACTACCATACCCTGCGTACCAGAGGGGGTCATTATCGTGGATGCCCTCCTGTCATCATCGTCAACATTTGTTATTACTGCTTGATTTGTATTCTTATAACCAAGGGATAACGCTATATCCTTTGCTACAAACCATATTTCTCCATCAATTAGAATTGTCCTTATCTTTCCAAACTCTTTGTTTCTGAAAATCGTTACTTCGTTCATGTTATTACCGCCTTTCTGTAATCGCCTTAAATTGCGGCATGGAAACGTCTAAGGCTTGACGCTTTCGGGAGCTACCCTATCCATGCCATATTGATAACCCGACGGTGGGATTTGAACCCACGGACATCTGCCCTCTGCTTTTCAAGCAGCACCCCCTATGATTGATGTCTGCCACAGCAATTAGCCAAACTCTGCCACATCGGGATAAACTCTTTTTTATTTTAAAAAATTTTCAGAAATGTCAATCAATCTTCTTTGCATCATACGGCAGCCACATGTTCGGGTTAAAATTCAAGGTGTATCTGTAGTTGTTTACATCATTCTCACCCAAGTTCAAATCCTCTACTACATAGGTCACATTGTCGCTCAAACCTACAAAGTGCTTTACGTATGTCCCATCATCCTCTACAATGATTTCAAGCTGATTGTCCTCCGTGTCAGCCGTGATGGACATTTTCCCAGTCATCTGAAACAGGACATCACCTTTGATGCAGTTCATTACTGTAAGCTGACGGACGATATTGAAGTTGTCAGCTTCTTTCGACAGATTATAACTGACTTTCTCTGATTGCGTGCATCCAGTAAATGAAATAATCATAGATGTTGCCAGTGCTAATGCAATAAGTTTCTTTCTCATGGTTTCCTCCGTTTATTTTTCTTATATGTTTGCTGATACTTTTCAATTACAAGTGCTTCTCTTACCATATCCATGACTTCATCCTGCTTTTCTTTCGGAAGGGATTTATACAATCTGCTTGCAAGCCTTGATGTAGCGATTAATTCTCTATCTTGCTTTTCCATGGCATCAACTCCTTTTTCTCATATCCTGTTCAATCAGTTCCCGGATGTACTCGGAGATTTTCTTGCCTGTTTTGGCGGTGATTCTGTTCAAATATTCGTTTATTTCATCATTCACACGGAAAATTATTCTATGTGGTTTAGGATCAGACGATGTGTGCATAGCTTTGTTCCTTTCTATGTCTGCCATTTGTTTTTTTCGGAGTTTTCAACGCTTCTGTTAATGTCATCCCCATGGATATCATGTTGTGTCTCCTTTCTGTATGACAAATAGAATATATGTCTCACCTTGGAGTGCTTAATAGGTCGAACATGCGTTCTCCCATAAACCCCCTCCCCCGTCTCCATCCAGAGGATGCGGTTTATTAAATAGACCGATAAAAATTACCTGCAAATATCGGCTTTTTAAGGCTCTATCTCTCTTTGATAAACTGTTGTTTAGTCCAAAGAGTGCCATCAAAGTTCCATAAACCCTGTATTTATCGGGGTTTCGGGGATTATGCTATATATCCCCCCATCAAAATTATTGTGCAAAATGACGGGAAAATTAGCTGTCAGGCATATCAGGAAGCCCTTTTAATGGTTCTGCGTACTGTGCTTCTATCTCTTCCACCGTCCTTACTTGCTGATGTGGGTTCTCGATCTGTTTCGGTGCTGTCTCAACGTATCCATAGTTTGCTTTAAGTGCAAATATGCAGCCTATCTTGTTACTTTCTGATGCTCCCCGATATAGATTTTGTTCGCATTCTGCAAGCCACTTTTTGACCGTGACGGAATGTGAAATGCTTAATTCCCTTGTATATTCCTCGTTTGGGTGGTTTAATTTCCATCCTGCAATGTCCTTTATCCTGTTTCCATCTGTGTCATAATACAGATATGATCTCGTTTCTTGATTTTTCCAGGAATTGACTGTATCCCTGTTTATATTTATCAACATGCTAAACTCAATAATTGAGGGATATTTATTGTACTTGTAGCATAGCCCTGTATATATATCCCATATTCTATCAATCCCCTGTATGTCATCATAATCAACTGGATGCTTCTTAAAATGATTGATAGAGATATACTTTATCAATCCATTAAACAACGTGTTATTCTCGTATATCTTTTCTGGATCGTCAAGAGTTGATATATATTCATCTGTCAGTTGGTGGATTGTGTCAAGATATACTTCCACATTCGTTCCATCTGCTATGATCGTGTTCTTTTTCATTTCCACCACCTCACAATCTATCAATTAAAAATTTATAGCAATAAAAAAATGCAGTCCTTTGAAAAGCCATCTGACAAGATGATGGCTGACAAAGTCACTGCACTCGATGTTGCTGTTTGTCGTTGGAGACGCTCCGCTCTCCCTCTTGCATACCGTCAACGCAACTCCCCTTGTCTGGGTAAGTCTACCAACGTATAGACTGGTAGGTTTCTGTTCTTGTATGCAAGCTGATTTATTTTATTGATATGGATTATAGAACAATCGTTCGAAAATGTCAAGAGGGAATTTTCAGATCAGGAAGAAAAGAAAGTCCTATAGAAATTATTTACTGTATAGTATATTATTGGTCTATTATTACATACTGGCTATATTGTAGGTTATTGGCTACTGTTATATTCTGACTATCCCCCCTCGTTCCCCCCAAGGGGACGAGGACTATTAAATACCTTCTGTTTGTAAGTTATTGTCTATATGTAAGTTCTGACTATAGTCAAAATATAAATACAGTCTAAAATTTAATTATAGTCAAAATATAAATACTGATACAATATATTATATATCGACTATAAGTAAGTATTAGACTATATATAGATATTGCGATATAATTTACGATAAAGTAAATAATTTAATACGCCCCCTGTTGGGAGCGAGTATACCATAGATTTTGAAATCTGTCAACCGTCAAAAAAGGGGGAACGAAAAAATCGCTCCCCTATCGCAAATTTGGCACACCCTATCATTTTGCCCTGTTCCTGCGTGTTCTCCTGCGTCTTGGTGGATTGTCCAGAAGTTTGTTTATGAAATCATCCGCTGTTTTCTCCATTTCCGGGAAGAAGTCCAGCATATCAAGCATAAACTCTAATTCTTTCCCTGTTTCCTGACTGTATATCTTTTGACATTCTTCTAAATCGAATTTACCGCCTAAATGAATCAGTATATGGCTTATCGTGGTTTTCATGCTGCAATTATAAAGCCTGCCTACATCCATCAATGCCGGATAATTCTTTTTGTACCATGTTTTCGTCAGCGGTGCCGGGACAGTGCTTTTCTGCATAATCCCGTCATGCTGTTGCGATTTCCTACCGTGTAAAAAGGCATCCGCTAAAATGTCCTTTGCCTTTAGCTGGAAATTCAGCAATTTACTTGATAATTCGGGGTTGTCCCTTTTCATTGCGGGGGTTATGCTGATTTTTGTCAACCATATCGGCAGATAATCAATCTGTAATCCTATGGTTTCGTTGTTCGGGTCAAGTACCCCTGCCGAAAATTTGGTAGAACCCCCTTTCAAAATATCGTCGGTCTGCACTTTCTTGACTTGATAATCCCTCTGTTTCTTGTTCATTCCCAACGCCTTACAGAGATATCCAACCCCTGCAAAGATTTCTCCTGCTTCTGTCTGTGTAGCGATTATCTCGCTACCGAACACGTCAACTTGTTTCGTCACTTGATTTTTCATAGTTTCAACCAACCTTTCTAAAAATATAATCAATTTGTTGCGTTGTGTTACTTTTGGTGTGAAACTCCTAAGTATGTTTACGTTTATGATAACTGCCCTATGTCAGAAATCAGCTTGAATCAATAAATATGCTCGCTCCATAGTGTCTTTACTGATATACCTATATCCTCGGCTTCATTTCCAAAGACGAAAAATGCTATATCATTGAGAAATGCCGATATAGAATATAATGCCCTCATTAAAACTATTTTCATAAAAAAATCCCATTTCTTTGATTGACAACCGCACCGAAAAGGGATAAAATGATAAATCATGCCCCTTGTGGGTGTGGCTTTGTGATATAGGGTGCTGTGTTCGTTGGTAGCGGTTCAGCACTCTATTTTTCTAGTTCTTCATCAATTTTCTCATTAAGCCATTGTTTTTTAGTCTTATCCTGTTTTGTCAACTTACTTTCAAGACGTTCCAGCTTTTCGCGCTCCACCTCTGCATTAAAAGCCTTGTATTTTTCACGTCTTGCCCTCATGTAACCGGCTCCGTCTTTTGCTGGTATAAAAATCACCTCTTTCTTTTTTTGGTTTACACATAAACTATAAATGATTATGTGTAAACTGTCAACACCCAAAATCAAATTTCCTAAAATCGTCATATTTGCGTTTTAAAGCGTTTTAATCCGTCACCCTAAGATTTATACCTGTTTCACGTTAAAATCAAAATTTGCCCTATTCTCGTTTGTTGTAGGGGCATATTATGCCAATTTAAAAGAGGGGCTTGCTAACCCCTCTTAATTCAAATGTTATCGTAGATTTTCTCTAAAACCATCGTGGGCTATTGCTCATATTGTCCTCCATTCTCATCGTCCATCATCAGCATGAAAGCTTCATCCGATAACACTGGATTTATTTTGTGGTTTTTCAAAAAATCTTCCCAATGCCGGTTAAAGTCGCCCCCGGCTTCTGCTCTTTCATCTACGTTTTTAACCTCCTTTTTATATTTCCCTTGTCTACAACTCACCACTTACGTGCAACAGTTAAAATCTTCGTCAACAATGGCGTCACCATAAACCCACGAATTTCCATCATGGGAAAGATTTTCCTCTTTCTCAATCCAGCCGCCGATATCTCCAGCCTTGACATTCCCAAAATCTATCACTGCACAAATTTCATGCAATGTGACAGAATCATGTTCTTTTGTTTCTCCTGTAAAATTATATTTTTTATTCATGGCATCCTCCATTCCGCCCGTTAGTGGTCTTAAAAACTTATTTATAAAAAATATAGTATTGTGACACGTAGTCATTGTCAAAACCTGTATCATCTTGGTGTTCCAGACACCAATTTTTTACAGTGTTAAAATCCCCTTCTATCATTTTGACCGAGCCATACCAGACGCCCGCGTCTGTGCTTTGTTTAAGCACTATAAACTTTCCGCTGCCACCGAAATTCTCGTTCATGTATTTAACATTATCGAGTTCTTTTTCGATATTCCTTTTCATATTGTCCTCCATTCTCCCAGCATAGCCGGGGTAAAAATTAAATAAACTGCTCTACTGGTCTGTCAAAATATTTTACAAAATCCATCGGTGATGCTGTGTTTAAAAATGTGTGTCTAGTGTTTAGCACCCACCCATCTTTAACCATGGTTCCGGCATATTCTCCGCCGATGCTATAAACGTCTATAATCCCACTGTTATATTTTCCGTAAAACTCAATTTTTGTTATAGGTTTTGCACCATATTGTCTAGCAATGCCCATCCCAAATACCGCATCATTGGATGTCTCTACTTCCTGCCATTCCCCGGAAATAAATTGTGACAAATCCATACGCCCATTCTCATCCATTTGACGATTTCCAAATACACATTTCCCGATAATTTTATAATCCATATTGTCCTCCATTCTTCCCATTTAAGGGCATTAAAATCCATTTAGGTAAATCCCTGCCCCATAGCTACAAAATCGTTCTATGTGGCTTGTACGCGATCACAGGGCATATACAACAAAGTACTTATGTCCGTCATGATCAACTGTAACCCTATCACCGGATTTTAAACCGGACAAATAGTCTGCATACTCTTTGACCGTCCTATATCCGGCATCCTCCATTTCCT